>OCVR010003744.1_pt1 | contig 10555 bp, 10 predicted proteins | sample 1539091 | NCBI WGS metagenome assembly OCVR01 (sample SAMEA3355530, study PRJEB22509) | marine metagenome | biome: marine; feature: coastal ocean; material: water | place: USA | collected 2010-08-07 | depth 16 m | reverse complement strand
CCGAGCTCTACACGGCGATCGGCTTTCCTCAGCACGGCAAGACCAGCCTCTACCGTTCGCTGTACCGGCATCTCGACCACTCCCACGACAAGTTCGTCCGTACCCGCGGCACCCCGGGGATGGTCATGGCCGTGTTTACCCTCGTCTCGTTCAACGTGGTCTTCAAGATCATCAAGGACCGTTTCGACCCCCCGAAGAACACCACCCGGGACGCCGTTAAGCGTCGCTACGACCTCGTCTACAACCATGACCGAGTGGGGCGGATGGTCGAGGCGTGGGAGTTCGAGAACCTGTCGTTCGACAAGGACCGCTTCGACCCTGACCTGCTCGAGGAGCTCCTGGCGACAGCGGCCGAGTCGGTCCGGGTGGTCAGTGACCAGGTGGTGATCCGACACGTCTACTCGGAACGGCAGGTGTACCCACTGAACCTGTACCTGCGGGAGATGTCGACCGACAAGGCGGTAGCCGCGGCCATCGACTGGGGTTGGTGCATCAAGGATCTGGCAGCCGCCAACGTGTTCCCCGGCGACCTCTTCACCAAGAACTTCGGCGTAACCCGTCATGGCAACGTCGTGTTCTACGACTACGACGAACTGATGCTGCTCGAGGAGTGCCGCTTCCGGGCCATCCCCCAGACCGATGATCCCGCCGACGAGATGCGATCCCAGCCGTGGTTCTCGGTGGAGCCGGGCGACGTGTTCCCCGAGCAGTTCCCAACCTTCATGGCCTTCCCCAGCGACGTGTCGTCCGAGGTTCGCAAGCGGTTCGACGAGGTGCACGCCGACCTGTACACGGCGGCCTTCTGGAAGGACGTCCAGAGTCGCCTGGCCAGGCGCGACCTGCCTGAGTTCTACCCCTACTCCGAGCGCCTGCGATTCCGCCGCAGGCCGGTCGAAGCCGCTGATTCGCGTGCCGTCGGCTCCGGAACGCCGGGTTAGTCTCAGTTGATGTCCCGCCCCGTGAGGATCGCCCCGTCGGTTCTGCCCGTCGACTTCTCCCGCCTTGGCGAGGAGTGCCAGACACTCGAGAAGGCCGGTGTCGATCTCATCCACTGGGACGTCATGGACGGCGTGTTCGTGCCCAACCTGACGTTCGGGCCCGACGTCATCGGGTCGATCCGACCGCTGGTCGACCTGGAGTTCGAAGCCCACCTCATGGTGGTTGAACCCGATCGCATCATCGACCGCTACGTCGCCGCGGGTTGTTCGACGGTGCTCGTCCACGCCGAGGCGTGCGACCACCTGCACCGCACTCTGGGTCACATTGCCGAACTGGGCGCCACCCCGGGAGTTGCGTTGAACCCGCACACCCCGGCCAGCGTGATCCGCCATGTACGCGACCTACTGGGCGTGGTGCTGGTCATGACGGTCAACCCAGGATTCGGCGGGCAGGCCTACATCCCCCTCGAGGACAAGGTCACCGAAGTGGCCGCCATGCTCGAGGACTACGACTGCTCAGTGGAGGTCGACGGCGGGATCGGACCGTCGACAGTGGCCGACGTGGTATCCGCCGGTGCTGATCGGCTTGTTTCAGGAAGCGCCCTGTTCCGGGACCCGGAGGGCCTCGAGCACGCCGTGTCGGACCTACGGGCCCGGGCCGAGGCGGCGCAGGCCTGACCGGCCGCGCCGCTACCCTGCGCCTCCATGAACGCCCCCTCACTCTCACCGATGGCCGCCGACGCTGATGCCCTCGAGCACGGCAGGTTCGATGTCTACACCCGGCTGCTGAAGGACCGCATTGTCTTCCTCGGCACCGACGTGAACGACGACATGGCGAACTTCATCATCGCCCAGATGCTCTTCCTGGAGGCCCAGGATCCCGAGAAACCGATCTGGATGTACATCAACTCACCCGGTGGTTCGGTCACAGCCGGCATGGCCATCTACGACACCATGCAGTTCGTGGGCCCCGAGGTGGGCACCATCTGCATGGGCCTGGGCGCTTCGATGGGCCAGTTCCTGTTGTGCGCCGGGGCCCAGGGCAAGCGCTACGCCCTCCCCCACGCCCGGATCATGATGCACCAGCCCCTCGGCGGGGTCCGTGGGCAGGCATCCGATATCGCCATCCAGGCCGAGCAGATGGCTTACACCAAGAAGATGTTGCAGGAACGCATCGCCGGACACACCGGTCAGACGGTCGAGACGATCGAGTCCGACAGCGACCGCGACCGCTGGTTCACCGCCGACGAGGCCCGCGAGTACGGGATCATCGACAAGGTGATCGTGCGCCGCGGCGAGATGCACTGAACCGGGCCTCCGAACCGAGCCCCATAGGGTTCAGTGACGCGGACGTGGCGGAACTGGCAGACGCACCGGCTTTAGGAGCCGGCGCCGAGAGGCGTGGGGGTTCGAATCCCCCCGTCCGCACGTGACCGAGCTGCCCGCGCCCCCGACGTCTGATTCCCCGACACCCGGCGTTCTCGACAGCCTGGTCGACGCGGCTCCGACGGGCGCGGCGAGATTGGACGAGACGGGCCGGGCCGTCCGGGTGAACGCCCACTGGGAATCCACCACCGGCCAGCCCGCCGAAGACGCCCTAGGCGATGGCTGGGCCGCCGACATCGACCCCGACGGTCGAGTTGACTTCCTGGCCGATCTGGCTCGTTCGCTGGACGATGGCACAGCGCTGCGAGGCCGGCTCCGGTTCCTGGCCGCCGACGGCGCCACCCGCTGGGTCGACCTGTCCACCACACCCATCACTTCGGATTCTTCCGGTGGTACGGGTGCTCTCCTGACCGTGGTCGACGTCTCCGACGAAATGGACGAGACCCGTCGGGCCCACGAATTGACCCGAGTGCTGGAAGCCACGCCCGATCCGGTGGCCGTGCTCGACCCATCGGGCGAATACGTGGTGTGGGCCAACGACGCCCTGCAGCGCCACGGGGCCGTAACGACCTCCCGGACCGGCGAACCGGTTCGCATCCTGGACCTGCTGGACGGTTGGTCCCAGGCCCGGTACGCCACCACGGCGCTACCCACCGTCCGGTCCGAGGGAACGTGGCGCGGCGAGCTCCGACTCGTGGGCGACAGCGGCACTGTGCCCATCTCGGCGGTCCTGGTGACCCACCGTGACGAGGAAGGTGCCGTGGACGCCATCTCGGTCATGGGTCGCGATCTCACCGACCTCCACGCCGCCCAGGAACGCGTCGAGGCATCCGAGATCCGCCTGGCCGCCCTGGTCGAGCACGCGTCGGACCTGGTGTGCGTGATTGGCGAGGACAGACGCATCGTCTACGCCAGCCCGGCAGTGGCCCGCATCCTCGGAAGCGAAGCTCACGAGCTCGAGGGTCTGGACGTCACTGAAGTGGTCCACCCCGACGATGTCGGAGTGCTGGGCGCCCGGGCCGCCGAGGTGGTGGCCCGCCCAGGAATGTCACCGGCCGCCGAGGCACGGGTGGCCCACGCCGAGGGCGGCTGGCGCCACATGGAGATCGTGGCCACCAACCTGCTCGGCAATCCGGCTGTGGCCGGCGTGGTGGTCAACGCCCGGGACGTCACCGAACGGGTCGAGGTGGCCGCCCAGCTCGAGGAGCGGGCCTATCACGACGAGCTCACCGGACTCCCCAACCGGGCCCTGCTGCTGGACCGTCTGCAGGATGCGTTGCATCGGGCGGCCCGCCACGACCGGATGGTCGGCGTGCTGTTCCTGGACCTCGACCGATTCAAGGTGGTCAACGACTCCCTGGGCCACGGCGTTGGCGACGACCTGCTCCGGGAGGCGGCCCGACGCCTCGAACGCACCATCCGTCCCGGCGACCTGGTGGCCCGTCTGGGTGGCGACGAGTTCGTGGTGGTCATTGCCGACATGGTTCGGACCACTGATGCCCTGGCTGCCGCCGAACGGGTCCGGACCGCTCTGGCCCGCCCGGTGGCGTTCGGTACCGACACCACCGTGATGTCGGCCAGCGTGGGCATCGCGGTGGCCCACGGCAGCGAGACCCCGGCCGACCTGCTGCGCGACGCCGACACCGCCATGTACCGGGCCAAAGAGGGTGGTCGTGACCGGGCGGTCATGTTCGGTGCCCACCTGCGGGCCCAGGCGGTACGCCGCCATTCGGTCGAACAGGAGCTCCGCTCGGCACTCGACGAGGACCGGATCGAGGTCCACTTCCAGCCGGTGATCCGTCTAGCCGATGCCCGGGTGGTCGGGGCCGAGGCCCTCGCCCGGATCCGGGCCTCGAGCGGCGAACTGCTGCAGCCGGCCCAGTTCATCGACATCGCCGAGGACACAGGGCTCATTGCCGATCTGGGTGCCCGGGTGCTGACCATTGCCGTGCGTCGCCTCGCCGCCTGGAACGAGCGTTCCCAGGTGGGCTCCGGTGACGAGCCGCTGTCGATGGCCGTCAACGTGTCGGCCCGTCAGCTGTCGGATCCGATGTTCCCACGTCTGGTGGCATCGACGCTGGCCGACAACCGGGTCGATCCGACCCACGTGGCCCTCGAATTCACCGAGAGTGCCCTGATTGCCGCCAATCCGGTGACCGGGTCGGTGCTCGGCGAGTTGACCGCCCTCGGCGTGCGGATGGGCCTGGACGACTTCGGGACCGGGTTCTCGTCGCTTGCGTACCTGAAGCGATTCCCCATCGACTTCCTGAAGATCGACCGGTCCTTCGTGGCCGGTCTCCGCGAGGAGGAAGTCCGTGATCCGGTGCCCGCTGCCGAACGGGACGGCGACGACACGGCCATCGTGACCGGCACCATTGCGCTGGCCCACAGCCTCGGTCTACGGGTGGTGGCCGAAGGAGTGGAGACCGAGGAGCAGCTCAGGATCCTGCGACGCCTTCGTTGTGACCAGGCTCAGGGATTCCACTTCTCCGAACCGGTCACCGACGCGGAGTTCGATCGGTTCCTCGGACCGGGCCTGACAGGCGCAGACATCTCCCAGAACTGACGGTCGACCCTCGGGGCCACCGGCCCCTCGAACTGAGACGCCCGCCACCGGGAGACATCCCGGGAAACGCCCCAGTAGAACTACCGGGCGGGCCGGGAGTTCAGGAGCGACCCAGGTACCTCGCCAGTTCGCGGAAGGCCCGGCCACGGTGTGAGATGGCGTGCTTGTCGTCGCCCATTTCAGCAAACGTCCGACCGTCGCCCTCCACGGGTACGAACACCGGGTCGTAGCCGAAGCCACCATCACCAGCCGGTTCCTCGATGACGTGCCCCTCGACGGTGCCCATGGCAATCACCTCGGTGCCGTCGGGGTGCCGCACGAGGGCCACGGTCCGGAACCGTGCCGTCCGACGACCAGCCGGAACGCCCGCTAGCTCACCGAGCAGACGGGCGGTGTTGGCCGCCGCGTCGCCCTCGGCGCCGGTACCCCCATCCGCCGCGTAGCGGGCCGAGTGCACGCCGGGCGCACCACCTAGGGCATCGACCTCCAGACCGGTGTCGTCGGCCACCGCGGCCGCTCCGGTGGCTTCACAGACGGCCACGGCCTTCAGACGGGCGTTGGCCTCCAGGGTGTCGCCGTCCTCAACCACGTCGGGGACGTCGACCGGTCGGGGTTCGAGGTGGGCCAGACCCTCCATGACCAGGCCGATCTCAGCCACCTTGTGGGGATTTGCGCTGGCCATCACCAGACGGGGCAGCGCCGCAGAGTCCCCCATCGGAGCCCCGGTCTCGGCCTCGTTCTCGATGTTGGTCAGGCCCGGGCGGCGGGCGGCGTGGCCAGAAGGGCCCGCTGGGCCTCGACAATGTCGGCAATTCCGCCGGTGGCCAGGTCCACGAGGGCATCGAGCTGGGAGCGTTCGAAAGCCTGACCCTCGGCGGTGCCCTGTACCTCGACGAAACGACCCGAGCCGGTCATGACGACGTTGAAGTCGACCTCGGCCGTGGAGTCCTCGACGTAGGGCAGGTCGAGCCGGGGGGCGCCGTCGACGATGCCCACCGAGATAGCAGCTAGTTCCTCGATGATCGGCGAAACCGGCAGGTCGCCGGCGGCTACCAGCCGGGTGAAGGCGTCGTGAAGGGCAACGAAGCCGCCGCAGATCGACGCGGTGCGGGTGCCGCCGTCGGCCTGGAGGACGTCGCAGTCCACGGTGAGTTCCATCTCGGGCATCGCCTCAAGGTCGACCACGGCCCGCAGAGAGCGGGCGATGAGGCGTTGGATCTCCTGATCACGCCCCGAGGTACGGCGTCGGATCCGTTCTGGGCTGGACCCTGGAAGCATCGAGTACTCGGCGGTCACCCAGCCGCGGTTGGTGTTCCGGAGCCATGGCGGCACGCCGTCACCCACCGACGCTGTACACAGCACCCGGGTGCGGCCGAAGGTGACCAGACACGAACCGGCGGCCATCTCGGTGAAGTCCCGCTCAAAGGACATGGGCCGGAGTTCGTCATCGGTACGACCGTCGGGACGGGGACTGGACTGGGACACGGTGCCTCCATGGGCTGGTCGATCGGTTTACCTCCGCCGCTGATCGGCGATGGGCCCGACTATGGGTTCGAGAGGGGGTCGGTGGGAGAACAAGAGAGAATCTAGAAGACGATCAGGCCTTCGATGTCGGCGGCCACCTCGTCGAGGTCGCCGGTCCACGCTCCGGTGGACAGGTACTTCCAGCCGCCGTCGCTGACCACGAACACGATGGTGGCCCGTGGTGCACCGTCAGAAACAAGTCCCTCAGCGACGCGTACGGCGCCGGCCAGGGTGGCCCCGGCCGACAGCCCGGCGAAGATCCCGCACTCGTCGGCCAGACGTCGGGTGTATTCGATGGACTCACGGGGCCGCACGATTCGCTTGCCGTCCAGCAGGTCATAGCCGCCCCACTTCTCGAACACCGGCGGGATGTAGCCGTCGTCGAGGCTTCGTAGACCCTGGACCTGTTCGCCGGACGGCGGTTCGACGGCCAACACCTTCACGTCGGGTTTGTGTTCCTTGAGGTAGGTACCGACGCCCATGAGAGTGCCGCTGGTCCCCAGCCCGGCCACGAAGTGGGTGATGTCGGGAACGTCGCGCAGGATCTCTGGGCCGGTGGTCGTGTAGTGGGCTCGGGGGTTGGCCTCGTTGGCGTACTGGTACAAGAACACCCAGTCGGGGTTCTCGTCGGCCAGTTGGCGGGCCAGACGCACCGCTCCGTTGGAGCTCTCTTCGCCGGGCGACGGAATGATCTCGGCGCCGAACACCTCGAGGGCCTGGCGGCGTTCGATCGACACGTTCTCCGGGAGGACGATCTTGATCGGGTAGCCGCGGATGCGGGCGATCATGGCCAGGGCGATGCCAGTGTTGCCCGACGATGGCTCGATGATGGTGCGCCCCGGAGTAAGGGTGCCGTCGGCTTCGGCCTCTTCGATCATGGCCCGGGCTATCCGGTCCTTGACTGACCCGGCGGGGTTCTGGCCCTCCATCTTGGCCAGCAGGCGCACCGACGGGTCGGGGCTGAGCACACTCACGTCGATGATCGGCGTGTCGCCGATGAGGTCGAGAACGGAGTCGTAAACGGGCATGTTCCTTGGGGGTTTACCTGGGGTGCTGACAGGGTTCAACTGATGAGCTTAAATCCGACTGATCTGGTCGGGATTCTAGCCCTGATCCCCGGAAACCGGCACCTCTGCCAATCCTGGGACGGGTACCTCGACGGGCACCTCGGTGATGCCGCCGTCCAGGATCCGATAGGCCCGTAGCACCGGATCGGAATGTTTGAGCGAGACAATCACGAAGACCCACGACCCGAACGGGTCGAACCGGCCGGCGTCAGCCACGTCGGTGGGCGACGGATAGGCCGTGGTGTGGGTGTGGCTGTGCATGACGCCGAGCACGGCCCGGCCCGCCGCGTCAGCTTCAGCCTCCACGTCGAGCATCTCCTGGCCGTCCAGTACGTAGAGCTTCCATGCCTCGTCGGGATCAGCCTTGTTGGCCATCGGGTGGTAGCCGTCGACGTGCAGCGTGCCGGGCGCCCCGGTGAACAGGCCGCAGGCCTCGTCGGGCGTCTGCGTCAGGGCCCGATCGACCATCGCTGCATGCACGTCACTGGTCAGCGTCAGGATCTCCGGCGGGTCGTCTCCCATGGGCGACGAGGCTAACTGCGCCCCCGGGACCCGTCAGGACGCTGTTCCAACCCAGCCTCAACAAGGGTCGCCGGTACGATCTGGCCCGTGGCAGACGAATCCGACCGCACGGTCGCCTCCAACCGCCGGGCCCGGCACGAGTACGACCTCCTCGATTCGTGGGAGGCCGGTCTCGTCCTGCGCGGCAGCGAGGTGAAGTCAATCCGGGATGCCAAGGTCCAGATCGCCGAAGCGTTCGGCCGCGAGGACAATGGCGAGCTCTGGCTGGTCGGCATGCATGTGCCGCCGTACGCCATGAGCGGTGGTGAGTCCATGGGCCACGACCCTGACCGGCCCCGCAAGTTGCTGCTGCATCGCGCCGAGATCCGCCGCATCATCGAGCGCATGAACCTCGAGGGCCTCACGCTGGTACCACTCAAGCTCTACTTCAAGGGTGGCAACGCCAAGGTCGAGGTAGCCCTGGCGCGAGGCCGCAAGCTGCACGACAAACGCCAGGCGCTGGCCCGCAAGGAGGCCGACCGCGAGGCCGACCGGGCCATGGGGGCCGTACGCCGGCGTTGAAAGTTCAGGCCGTCAGTTGCCGCAGACGGTAGTGATCGACTCGGTCACCACGGTGACCACCCGGTCCATCTCAGCGTCCGTGATGGTGAACGGCGGTCCGATGAGCAGGGCGTCGGGCACGTGGCCGTCCCCCGCCGGATAGACCCACACGCCGCGCCGCATGGCCTCGGCTACCACCCGGGCGCCCAGCCCGCCTGACGTCCCGCTGACGGAACCGCCGGTTACCGGGTTGGCCGTCAACTCAATGCCGATCATCAGTCCCAGGCCCCGCACCTCGGTGACGTTGGGATGGGCCTCCAGGGGGCGCAGCCGTTCCAGGAAGTCGGCGCCCTTCGTGGTGCTGGCCGCCACCAGGTCCTCGTCCTCGAGGATTGTCAATGCGGAGATACCGGCCGCGCAGGCCGCCGAGTGGGCCGAATAGGTGAAAAACATCAGGCCACGACCGGCCTCGGCGATGGGTCCGACCACCTGATCAGTGGCGAACACCCCGCCGAGCGGCGCGTAGCCCCCGGACAGGCCCTTGCCGCCCACCATGATGTCGGGCACGACGTCCCAGTGGTCGATGCCGAACTTCCGGCCGGTACGCCCAAAGCCGGTCATGACCTCATCGGTGATCAACAGGATCCCGTGATCATCACAGATCGTCCGAACGCCCGACCACCAGTCATCGGGCGGGATCAGTGCGCCCGCCGTGGCCCCGATGACCGGCTCGGCGATCACCGCGGCGATCGTCTCCGGCCCCTCGGTCTCGATCACCCTGACCAGACCCTCGGTGTCGAAGTTCGGCATCCGGGGATGGTCAACGAGCACCTGTTCGAACCCGGACCGGCGGGCCCGGTGGCCGCCGACGGCGAGGGAGGCGAGGGTCACCCCGTGGTAGGAAGCCTCTCGACCGATGACCTTGCGGCGTTCAGGTTGTCCTACCGACGTGAAGTGGGTGATGGCCAGCCGGATGGCCGTATCGACTGATTCGGATCCTCCGCTGGTGAAACCCACCCGTGTCAACTCTGGCGGCAGCCAGCGGTTACGGAGCAGTTCGACCAGGGCGACACGTTCTTCCGTCACCCACGGAGGAATCACGTACGACACCCGACGGGTGGCTTCGGCCACAGCATCGGCCACCTCGGAGCGTCCGTGGCCGATGTTGACGGCAATGGCTCCCCCACCAGCATCGATGACCTCGCGTCCGTCGGCGAAGAAGAGCGTGCAACCCTCGGCCCGCTCGACGACCGGGGGGACGTCAGTGGAGGGGATGAACGCGTAGGAGGCAGCCCGTTGGTCGTCGATCGCCGGAGTCTGGCAGACCTATCTGCCCGGTGCGGTTTCGGACACCGGTCGCTTGAAACAGGGTGTCACAAGCCGGCGGTACCCTTGTTAAGCGGATGAAGTACCCGCTCCCGACCTCCAGGCCGGGACGAATCCGGACAACTTGACAACCGAGCACCTGATATCCGCACATGGTGGCCTGCGGGCCACCGACCACGGGGCTGATCGGTTTCGACGCCGATTGCAGTGGTCGTGACGTGCGACCGGAGTGGCCCAGACTCCTTAAACGGGGCACCAACAGAGACGCCAAGACGGACGATCTCGCTCTCGCCGCCTGACCTAGTCAGGTGACCGAGAGTCATCGCGACCGGTAACGGCACGCGGGGTCGGTCCACCGCAACCCGGCAACAGAAGCGGTGGAGACAGCTGGGACAGACCGCTGACGGCGTGAAAGAACGCTGACCCGGGGGAAAGACCCCGTGGCGGGGCCCTCGTGGCCCGCCCGACCCGGCGGGGTGGCAGCCATTGAGCCACGGTCTCGGGAACGGTCGTATCACGCACGGTCACCCTTCGACGGACGGGGGTTCGATTCCCCCCAGCTCCACAAGGGCGTGTTCGCAGTTTCTGCGTGCACGTGTTCGCAGTTTCGAGAAGGCAGCGCTTCTAGCGCTGCCTTCCCGGGTTTTCAGCTAATGACTAGGGGAAGTGGACGACGAACACCAACT
>OCVR010003732.1_pt1 | contig 10585 bp, 8 predicted proteins | sample 1539091 | NCBI WGS metagenome assembly OCVR01 (sample SAMEA3355530, study PRJEB22509) | marine metagenome | biome: marine; feature: coastal ocean; material: water | place: USA | collected 2010-08-07 | depth 16 m | reverse complement strand
TGAGGGCCGACGGCATGCCGAGGCCGCGAGCAAGGTCTGCAGCGGCCAGCCCGCCTCCACCCCCGAAGGCGACCAGGGGAGTCGAGCGGGGGTCCCGACCGCGCTGCATGGTCATCACGCCGAGGGCGCGGCGCATGGAGGCGTTGGCCGCGTCGATGACGGCCTCGGCGGCCTGGACTCGATTCACCCCGAGGGCGGCGCCGAGGCGGTCGTAGGCGGCCATGGCCGCGTCGACGTCGAGCTCGAGGGACCCTCCGAGGAAACCACCGTCCGCGGTCCTGGGGGCGATCCGGCCGAGGACCACCTGGGCGTCGGTGACCGTGGGCTGGGTCCCGCCCCGACCAAAAGCGACCGGCCCGGGGTCGGCGCCCGCGCTCTCGGGGCCGACGCGCAGGACCCCCCCCGCGTCCACTCGGGCGATGCTCCCGCCGCCGCAGCCGACCGTGTGCATGTCCAGGGTCGGGACCGCGATCGAGTGCCCGGCGACTCGCACCTCCTCGGCCAAGCCAGACAGCTCGGCGCCGGGGGAGTGGAAGGCGACGTCCGTGCTGGTGCCGCCCATGTCCAGGGTGGCGATGGCTTCGAGTCCGGCGGCTGCGGCGGCGCGGGCCGCGCCGACCACTCCTCCAGCGGGCCCCGAGAGAAGGACCCTCACGGGCTCGCGCGCCGCGCGGGAGGCGGAGAGACCTCCACCCGAACTCTGAAGCACCTCAAGCCGCGCCTCAGGGAGTGCCCCGTCGAGCCGCTCCAGGTAGGAGCGCACCACCGGGATCAGCGCGGCGTTGCAGACAGCCGTCGAGAAGCGCTCCGCCTCGCGATACTCCGAGATGAGCCCTGCAGAGGTGGTGCACTCGAGTCCCCGCTCCCTCAGGGCGCGGGCCACGCGCTCTTCGGGTCCAGGGTCCGCGTAGCTGTGTAGCAGGCAGACGGCCACGCTCTTCACCCCCGACGCCACCACGCGGTCGCAGAGGTCGGCGAGCTCCTGCTCGGTGGGGCAGACGGCCTGCTCGACCGTTCCCCCGGGCCCTGGAGAGGGCCAGCTCCGCTGCCGGAGCCCGAACCGTCGCTCTCGCGGGATCAGCGCGGCCGGACGCTGGGGCTCCATGGCGTAGAGGTCGGGCCGCGCCTGGCGGTCGATCTCCACGAGGTCCTCGAAGCCCTCGTTGGTGACGAGGGCGGCGTCTCCGGTCCGGCCGGTCAGGAGCGCGTTGAGGGCCACGGTGGTGCCGTGGACGACCGTCGCCCCCCGGGCGTCCGGGACGCCAAGCTGCCGCAGGCCCTCCAGGAGTGCCTGGCCGGGGTCACCGGGGGTGGAGGCGACCTTGGCAATACGGACGGGCTCCCCAGGCACCGCCAGGACCAGATCCGTGAAGGTCCCGCCAGTATCGACGCCCACGCGGGTCCCCGCAGGCAGGGGGCAGGGTGCGTGGTCAGAGGGGGGCGCGGCCATGAGATACGAGTGTACGCGCGGATAGGAGCGGGAATAACATGGTCGCCCCGCGTTCCCCGCTTCCGACTCCTTCCATGCTCTCGCCTGTCCTCGCCATTCTCGCGTCCTACCTGCTGGGATCTGTCCCCTTCGGCCTCGTCATGGCGCGGGTGATCAAGGGCGTGGACCTGCGGGAGGTCGGCAGCGGCAACATCGGGGCGACGAACGCGATGCGCGTCCTCGGCAAGCCCCTCGGGCTCGTGGCCTTCCTGCTGGACTTCGGCAAGGGCCTCGTCCCGACGCTGCTCTTCGCGCCGCACGCCGCCGTCCTCAACGAGACGGCGCCGTCGCTCGCCGCTGCCCTGTGCGGCACCGCGGCCGTGGTCGGCCACTGCTTCCCGCTCTACCTCCGCTTCAAGGGCGGCAAGGGCGTCGCCACCGGCTGCGGCGCGATCGTTGGAGTGGACCCGTTGATCTTTGTGCTGTCAGGTCTCGTATGGGTCGCCTGCCTCGTCACGACCCGCTACGTGGGGCTCGCGTCCATCGCCATGGGGCTCGCCTTCCCGGTGGTCGCGGCAATCCGCCTCGAGGACGCAGGCGCCTTTGTCTTCGCCTGCGGGCTGCTCTCCCTGCTCGTCGTCGTTCGGCATCGCTCGAACATCACGCGGATGCTCGCCGGAACGGAACCGCGCATGGGGCAGAAGGGGAACGCCCCCCCTGCCCCTGAGAAGGACTCGAAACCATGACTGAACCGACCGCCGACACCGTGAACAAGGCCCTCGTCATCGGCGACGGCTCCTGGGGGACCACCCTCGCGCTGCGCCTCGCGAAGAACGGGATCGACACCGTCCTCTGGAGCGCCTTCCCCGAGCAGGCTGCGGCGATGACCGCGGCGGGCGCCAACGAGGCGTACCTGCCCGGGGTCCCCTTTCCCTCCAACCTCGTCGCCAGCGCCGACCCGTTCAGCGCCGCGGAGGGTGCCGACCTCGTCGTGTCGGTGGTGCCCACCCAGTTTGTCGGTCAGGTGGCGCTCAGGTTCGAGGACGCTCTGCCGGGGGGGATCCCCCTCGTGACGGCCTCCAAGGGGCTCGAGATCGAGACCTTCCGGACCCCGAGCCAGATCCTCCGCCGCATCCTTGGGGAGCGCCCTGTCTGCGTCCTCACGGGCCCGAGTCACGCGGAGGAGGTGGCTCACGACCTGCCCGCCTCGGTCGTCGCCGGGTGCGAGGACCGGGACTTCGCGCTTCGGGTTCAGGAGGCATTCAACAGCAGCTCCTTCCGGGTCTACACGACGCCTGATGGCTACGGGGCCGAGCTCGCTGGCGCGCTGAAGAACGTGATCGCGATCGCGGCTGGCATCTGTGATGGGCTGCAGCTCGGCGACAACGCCAAGAGCGCGCTGCTGACGCGCGGGATCGTGGAGATGGCCCGCTTCGGCAAGGCGCGCGGCGCAGACGTCCGCACCTTCTTCGGGCTGGCGGGCTTTGGGGACCTCGTGACCACGTGCACGTCCAAGCACTCGCGGAACCGGTCGGTCGGCGAGGCCGTCGGGAGCGGTAAGAGCCTCGAGCAGGTGCTCGGGGAGATGAATATGGTGGCCGAGGGGGTCTGGACCACCAAGGCGCTGTTCGGCCCCGAGGCCAACGAGGACGACGTCTCCATGCCGATCGCCGAGCAGGTGCACGCGGTGCTCTTTGAGTCCAAGGATCCCCGCGAGGCGGTCCTCGACCTCATGAGCCGGGAGCCGACGGACGAGATGGCGGGCCTCTTCGAGGGGATTGGTCGAGGCTGATGGGGCCGGTCGCAGGCTTCTTGACCGCGCTGCTCGTCACCGTCGCCTTCCTCGCGGGGGCTGCGGTGACCGGCCGTATGAGGCGCATCCGGGCGCACGTCGCCATGGTGCTCGGGTCCGTCGTATCCCTCGGCGTCGCGATCTACTTTGCGCTCAGCGTGGGGGAGATCTACGACCTTGAGGCGGCGGGTCGGATCACTCCGATCCACCTCGGGTTGGCGCGGCTCACCACGGCGGCCTATCTCTGGCCGCTGATCACGGGTCCCCTGGCAGCCCGGGGCAAGGTCTCCCGGAAGGCTCACCACGTGGGGGCCTACGTCGCGCTCGGACTGACGGTCGCCGCGACGGTGACCGGGGTCATGATGCTGATGGGCGCCGAGCCCCTCCATCCTGTCTGACTCCGCCTGGACCGTCGGGCCCTGGGTTCGAGGCTCAGGCCTCGCGGATCTCCGGGCTCCAGATCCCGACCCACGGGGTTCCAGAAGCCAAGAGCCCGAGCGTGGGGCACGGCCCGTTCGTGGCGCGGGTCGCTGCCTCCCCTGATGGTTCAGCCTGTTGGGGCAGCCCGCTAGCTCACACGTCTTGCTCAGCGCTCAGCGGAGGAGCGCGGCGCGGATGTCGTCGTCAAAGAGTGCCGGCAGGGCCAGCAGGGAGGCATTCGCGAACAGGGCCACCAGGGTCATCAGGACCCAGGGCTTGCGGGCGCGGATGGTCGTCAGCGCGAGGAACGTTCCGATGGCCGCCGGGACTCCGGAGACCAGGTAGACGGCGCCGGCTGGGGCAGCGAGGCCCCACTTGGCCGCGGCGAGGGAGCACCAGACCACGCCCCAGCCGACGGTGGCGAGGGTCATGGACCGCATCCAGCTTCGGTGTCGGAAGCGGACCCGGTTGTTGGGGACCGCCTGGGAGCGCATGGTGCGGGGCATGGGACGGTTGTAGCCCAAAGGGAGAGTTTGGTGCCCCCGGAAGGCGTCTTCCGGTCCATTCGGTCGGGCAACCCACTTCCCTGGATTGACGCGCACCCCCTCCGGCCCTAACCTTCTGCCCCCAACAGGTCGGGCCGTGGCGCAGTTTGGTAGCGCGCTGCAATGGGGTTGCAGAGGTCGGAGGTTCGAATCCTCTCGGCCCGACCATCTCTCCGCTCAGCGGGAGCTGTTGGAAGGACCCTGGTGGGGCCGGGGTCGAGCCGCTGACCTGCGCCGCCCGGCGCGGGTCCAGGAGCGCTCAGAGGGGGGCGCCATCTCAAGGTGGACGCCCTCGATGGCCCCCGGCCCGCAGGGTCGATGTGCGGGGGCAAGCCCCCTTAGGGGAGCCCCCCCCGGCCCCTGGACTTGGCTTGGGCGTGTCTCTGGGGCAGCCGTGTCTCCTGGGCTGCCGTGTCTTCGCGGCTGCCGTGTCTTAGCGGCGGCAGTGTCTTAGCGGCGGCAGTGTCCCCGCGGCGGCAGTGTCCCGGTCGCGGCAGTGTCCCCGTGGCGGCAGTGTCCTCGTGGCGGCAGTGTCTTCGGCGAAGCGGTCGCTCCGGGGTGTCGGAGGGCAGGGCGCGTTCGACGGCGCGGTCGCCCCTCGGTTCGATAGGTGTGCGCCCAGCGGAGCCGCCGAGGTCTCACGGCAGTGAACAGCGCGAGGTCGGTCGCTCGGCGAGAGGCTCTCAGGCCACCGGCGCGGCCCGGGGTCGTTGTGGCCCGACGCGCTGCACCTCCGCTCCGACCCCGCGCAGGAGGCCCATGTTGGCCTCCAGGACCCTCTCGCAGTGATCTGCATGCTCGTTGGATCCCCAGATGATCGAGAGGACCGCGCGGGTCTCTCCGTGGGTCTTGGTCTCGTGGCAGTCCTTGACGCCGTTGGCGCGGGGGCCGTCGGCATCCATCAGGCAGAGCAATCCGTCGAGCTGGATCTCCTGACCGCTCGCGTTGAACACGTAGCTCCCGCGATCGACCTTGGCGACCCTGAACGGAGGCCGGAGCAAGTCGAGGTCCACGACGCTGATCGGGAGGGCCGAGTGCAGGCTCAGGGCGTTGCAGGAGTCCACCGCGATGTTGATCGACGGGAGGTCGCTCTCCTCGCTTGCGCGGGCGAGGTACTCGGCGGAGGGCTTGCCGCGGCCAGAGGGCTTGTACCCGCCGTGCCGCAGGAGTGAACGGGTGTCGCGCCTGAGGGCCTCGCGCGTGTCTGCCCCGAGCTCACCAATCCGAAACATAGGGCTGGCTCCCGATGTCCCTCTCGCCGGCGCCTCACCCTCGAGAGCCCCACCCTGCAGCCTCGCATCGAACGGCGCGTCAGCTTGCAGGACTCCATCCGTGAGCACCCCCTGCACCAGGGCCGCTCGGATGTGGGGGGGCGTCTTGATGTGCCGAAGCGGCGCATCGAAGCGGGCCACGAATGCGGCCGGCCAGAGGAGCGGGTGTTCCGCGTACTCAATCATCGGCGGTTCGGCGTGACCATCGCGCCCTGCAGCAGAACCACGGCAGCAGAATCCTGGCGGCAGAATCCAGGCGCCGGACTCAGCCCCAGCGCCGGGCATCTGGTTCTAGGAATCGAGCCCGTTCTGCACCGCGAACTTGATCAGCTCCGCGGTCGAACCGAGCTTCAGCTGGTTCATCATCTTGTACTTGTGGTACTCGACGGTCTTGCGCGAGATCCCAAGGTCGCCGGCGATCTCCTTGGCGATCTTGCCCTCGACGAGCGACCGCAGGATGCGCACCTGTCGGTCGGACAGGGACGCTTCCGGAGCCGCAGCGGCGGCCTCACCCGATCCTTCCTGGCTCCGGTCCCGGATGATCTTCGCCGCGAGCGCAGGAGAGATCCAGCAACCGCCGGAGAGGGCCTCCTCGATGGCAGAGACCAGCTCCGAGGTGGCGGCTCGCTTGAGGACATACCCATGCACGCCGCATTCGATCGCCTCGGACGCATAGGTGGGATCCTCGTGCATCGTGAGGATGATGCACTTGGGATCCAGGCCGTTCTTGCGGATCTCCTTCACCGCCTCCAGACCGCAGAGCTCCGGCATGGACCAATCCGTGATGATCAGGTCCGGGTTGCATTCACTGGCGAGCTTCACGAGCTCCGGCCCCGACTGCGCGGCCCCAACGATCTCGAAGTCCTTCCTGAGCAGTCGCTCGAGGCCTTCGAGGAAAATCTGGTGGTCGTCCGCGAGGAGGATTCGTTGGGGGGTCATGGCAGGTTGGGGGATGTTCGGCTCAAGTGGGAAGATCCACCTGAAGTCCGTCCACTGAGCGGCATGCTCTCGTGGCCGTTTCCAAACTGATCGTAGGGGGGGGGCAAACAAACCGTCAAGAAACTGACCGGTGACATGGTGTCAGTTTGAACCCCCTCCGGTGGCCAGGTCAGCCCGTGTTACGGAGGCCTCGAGCGATGCCCCGAACGGTCTCGATCAGAATGCGCTCGAGGGCGCGGTCCTCCCGGTTTCCTTCCCTCCACCGTCTGAGGCGGTCGACCTGAAGGAAGCTCATTGGATCTACGTAGGGGTTCCTGAGCTGAATGGATCGCCTGAGCGTGGGGTCTCGTTCGAGCAGCGTCGAGGTCTCGCGGAGGTCGAGGATCACTGCGCGCGTACGGTCGAATTCCTCCTCGATCTCGGGGAAGAGCCGGCGGCCTGTCTCCCCGGCTAGCTCGGCGTAGCGAGAGGCGATGCCGAGGTCCGCCTTGGCGAGGACCATCTCGACGTCTGCGAGGAAGGTGTCGAAGAACGGCCAGCGCCTGGCCATCTCGCGGAGGGTCGAGATGCCGTGTGAGGCGACCGCTTGCTCAAGGCCGGACCCCACTCCGAACCAGCCGGGGAGGATCACCCGGGCCTGGGTCCAGGCGAACACCCACGGGATGGCTCGCAGGTCCTCGACGCCGCGCATTTGCCGGCGCTTTCCAGGGCGAGAGCCGATCCGCAGGCGCTCGATCACGTCGATGGGGGTCATGCCGCGGAACAGCTCCGGGAAGCCCGGGTCGTCATGGACCAGCCGCCGATAGCGTGCGCGGCTGGAGAGCGCGGCCTCCTCGATGGCTGCGACCCAGCTCGCCTCGGGCTGGGGGGGCGCGTCGCCGGTCGCCGTGCGTTCGAGGACCGCGCCGAGGACCAGCTCGAGCGTGCGAAGCGCCGTCCCGCGCAGGCCGAACTTGTCGTGGATGACCTCACCCTGCTCTGTCGTCCGGCCTCGACCAGCGACGGCCCCCGGGGGCGCTGCCATGAAGGCGGCGCGAGGCTTCGAGCCGCCTCGGCTCGCGGAGCCACCGCGGCCGTGGAAGAAGGTGAGCTCCAGTCCCGCCGCTCGAGCGGCCTGGACCATGGCCGTTTGGCCCTTCTGCAGCGCCCAGCGCGAGGCCGTGATGCCGCCGTCCTTGTTGCTGTCTGAGTAGCCGAGCATCACCATCTGGCGGCGGCCACGGTGCTCCAGGTGCTTGGCGTAGACGGGCTCTGCCGCGAGCACTTCGAGGACCGCCGGACCGCGCTCGAGGTCGTCCACGGTCTCGAAGAGCGGAGCGACGTCGAGGGGGACGGCGCCGTCCTCGTCCACGAGGTCAGCGAGCCGCGCGAGCCAAAGGACCGCGAGGGCATCGTCTGGCCCCTCTGCCATGCTGACCACGAAGGTCCCCACGGACTCTGTTCCGTGTCGGCGGCGGGCTTCAGCGAGGGTCTCGAAGACAGCCAGCGTCGCGATGGCCTCGTCGGAGAGCGGCTCCACGGCCGCGAACACCTCGCCCTCAGACTCCTCGGCGGCCATCGCGGCGGCGAGCCGGGCGGTCCGCTCTTCCCTGGAGAGGGCCACGAACCCATCGACGGCGAGGAGCTCCCCGACCACGCGGCGGTGCACCTCGGCGTCCTGCCGGCAATCGAGGGTGGCGAGGTGGAAGCCGAAGGTGGAGACGCGCATGAGCAGGCGCTCGACGAGCTCCATACCCGCCCTCGCGCCGCGGTGCTCGTCGAGGCTGGCCGCGATGAGTCGCAGGTCCGCCTCGAACTCTCCGGGTCCGGGATAGGCACCCTCGTCCCCTTGCCGGGTGGCACCGAGGCGCGCGTGAATGCCCTGAAGCGCGAGCCGGTACGGCATTTCGGCGTAGCGGTCGGGCACCTTCTCGAAGGCCTCTGGGAACCGCCCTCGGTAGTCATCGACTAGCCCGAGGAGCGCGGGGCTGGCGCCGACGCGGCTCGTGGACTGGGAGAGGTGGCCGAAGAGTTCGGTGACCTCGGCGCGGTATCGTTCAACCACCACCTCGAGCTGCCGCGCGAGGGTGGCGCGGATCGTGTCGGCGCCGACGTTGGGGTTGCCGTCCATGTCCCCGCCGACCCAGCTCCCGAACCTCACGAGGGGGCGCTCCAGGACCAGGGGGCGCCCGTACGCCTCCTCGAAGCCGCGCTGGATCTCCGCGTGAAGGGCGGGGACCACCCGGTAGATCACGTCCGTCAAGTAGAAGAGCACATGCTCGAGCTCCTCGCCGACGGTCGGCTTGTCCTGCAGCTGCTCATCGGTCTGCCATGCCGTCGCGATGTCGAGCTCCACCTGCTGCCTCGCGGTGGCGATCTCCTCGGGCGTCATCGTCCCCTGGTGGAAGCGCTCTACCAGGACCCTCGCGATGCGCTGCTCCTTGCGGAGGATGGTCCGGCGCACGGCCTCGGTGGGGTGGGCGGTGAACACGGGCTCCACGAGCAGGCCGTCCAGGGCCTGCTCGACCTCGTCCGCTTCCACGCCCGCGGCGGCCAGGGACCTGAGGACTGCGCGGACGCCGCCGGGCTGAGGTTCGCCGTTCCGGAGCCGATCGACGCGCCTGCGGATGCGGTGGACCCGCTCCGCCATGTTGACGAGGCCGAAGTACGCGGAGAAGGCCCGGACCACCTCGTGGCTCATGTCATCGTCGAGGCCGTCGAGCCGCTTGATCAGCTGCGCCTCGGCCTCCTCACTGCCGCGCCGCCGGCGGCGGGCGAGCAGCCGCGCGCCCTCCACGGCAGGGAACAGGTCCTCATCGCCCAGCTCCTGCAGGAGCCGACCCAGGAGCTGCCCGAGCCAGCCCACATCACGGCGCAGGGGGAGGTCCTTGGGTTCGAAGAAGACGCCGCCTTCGTCGGCGGAGTCAAAGGGCGCTTCGGGCTGGCTCACGGGCGCACCTGGCCAGGCCCCTCGGCCTCAAGGAGTTCGTCGGCGGCGGACACGAGTTGTTCGGGCGTGATGCGCGTCATGCAGCGGTGGTCGGTCGGGCAGACCGGGTGGTTGCAGGGGCGGCAGTGCACGTCCGCCATGAGGACGCGCTGCCGCTTGAGGTGGTGTCGCGTGTGGCCGTCGGCGATGGGGCCGACCGCGACCACGACGGGGAGTCCGAGGGCGACGGCCATGCTCCGCGGCCCGGTGTCGTTCGAGATTACCAGCTGCGAGCGCTCGAGCAGCGCCGCCAGCTCGCACAGATCGAGGACAGGGTTGGCGATCGAGAGCACGGGGTGCTTCGCGAGGGCCACGACCTCCTCGGCGAGGGCTTCCTCACCTGGCCCTGGAGCGAGCACGGCGCGCCAACCGTGGCGCTCGAAGAGGGCGTCACAGGAGGCTGCGAAGTGCCCGGGCGGCCACATCTTCGAGGAGCCAAACGCGGCGCCGACCACGACGGTGATCAGGCGGGCGTCCGCGCCAAGACCCTCCGCGTCGAGGCGGGTCTCGACGGCGGCGCGGGCCGGGTGCTCGCCCAGCTGATCCGCCGTGGGCTCTATTCGGCGCTCGCCGCCGCGATCGATCGCGGCGTCCCGATGATTGCGCCGTGCAACGGCTTCCAGATCGCGGTCCAGGCCGGCCTGCTGCCGGGCCCGGCCGACGGGGAATCGTGGCCGACGGAGCCCGCGGTTCCGGCCGTCGCGCTCGCCCCGAACGAACGCGGGCGATTCCACGACGTGTGGACCGGCGTCGAGATTCCCGAATCGACCCGGTGCATCTGGACCGCGGGGCTCGGGGATGTCCCCGCCGAGGCGATGGTCCTTCCCTCCGCGCACGGCGAAGGTCGGTTCGTCGCCACCGACGAGACGACCGCGGCCCTCGAGTCCGAGGGTCGGATCGCCCTGCGGTACACCGAGGCGGACCACTTCAACGGTTCGCGTGGACGGGTGGCGGGAATCTGCGATGCCAGTGGGCTGGTCTTCGGCCTGATGCCGCATCCGGAGCGATACACGCGTTGGTCCCAGCATCCGACCTGGACCCGACTCGAGGCGTCCGTCCGATCCGGCGACACGCCGGGCCTCGCCATGTTCCGAAACGCCGTCCACCACGCCACGGCCGTCGTGGGTTGACGCCGATGCCGGCGTCTCCCGAGGTCCGGCGTTCGAACGAGTCGCCCTCGGCCAAATGCGGACGGTGCGTATACGACCTCACGGGCCTCGC
>OCVR010003731.1_pt1 | contig 10588 bp, 10 predicted proteins | sample 1539091 | NCBI WGS metagenome assembly OCVR01 (sample SAMEA3355530, study PRJEB22509) | marine metagenome | biome: marine; feature: coastal ocean; material: water | place: USA | collected 2010-08-07 | depth 16 m | reverse complement strand
ACTTCCGCGAGCCCCTTGCCGAATTGGTCGCGCGCCTGACCTGAACTGTGCACGGAGGTCCTCGTTCGAGGCAACAGAGCGGCCGACGGCGCTCTTGCCCACGCGGCCTGGGACGGTTCGGGGGTGTCGCAGATCGTGGCGACTGGCGCCAGCGCAATATCTTGACTCAACCTGGCCGAGCGAAGAGGGACGATGGGATTCACCAGAGACGAACTCATGTCGTATGTCGATGCGACCGTGCCGGACCTGATCGGCGATGACGGGAGTCGGCTTCGATTGTTGTTCGTCGGGATCAATCCGGGGCTCTGGACCGCAGCGACCCAAACACATTTTGCTCACCCCGGCAACCGGTTCTATCCAGCGCTGTTCACCGCAGGCATCATTGACCGCGAGATCGATCGCGGGGTCGGCATGACCAAGCAAGACCAGGCGTACTTCGTCGGTCGCGGTCTTGGCATTTCGAACATCGCGCATCGCGCCACAGCGAAGGCGTCGTCGCTCACTGCGGACGAACTACGCGCTGGCGGCGAGCAACTTCGTGAGTTGGTTCGAACCTGTCAGCCGCTGGTCGTCGCCATCGCCGGGATCACGGCGTACCGGTCGGCCTTCCGTCAGCCCAAAGCGGTCATGGGGGAGCAACCCGAGGGCTTCGAGGGAGCGAAACTGTGGGTCGTTCCGAACCCCAGCGGACTCAACGCGCACGAGACAACGGCATCGTTGGCAGCGGCGTATCGAGCAGCAGCAGTCGCGGCCGGCGTCGTCAACTGAATCAACCGCCTGGTCAGGCGTGTGGATCTCGTTCGGCCTCGGCGCGGTTGGACAAGTACCAGTCGATCGTGGACCGCAACCCTTCGTCGAATGACATTTCCGGCTTCCACCCGAGCGCGATGTTTGCTCGTGACCCGTCGACCCCGCGACGTGGTTGTCCGTCGGGTTTGGATGGATCCCATCGCAATTCGCCGGTGAAACCGACCAGTTCAGCGATGGTTTCAACCGTCTCTTTGATCGTGACCTCGCGGTCAGCGCCCAGGTTGATTGGCTCGAGTGGTCCGTCTCCAGCGTCGACTTCGCCGGCGCGGACGATTGCTCGCGCCGCATCATCGACATAAAGGTACTCACGAGAAGCCGATCCGGTTCCCCAGACATCGACGTGCGAAGCGCCAACTTCGGCGGCCTCGACACACTTCTTGATCAGCGCCGGGATGACATGCGACACCGATGGATGGAACTTGTCACCCGGCCCGTAGAGATTGGTTGGAATGAGGTACGCGAAGCGCTGCCCGTATTGCAGCGCATTGACCTGCGCATGAATCAGGTGGGCCTTCTTGGCGATGCCGTATGGAGCGTTGCTCTCTTCTGGATAGCCGTTCCACAGGTCGGTCTCGGCAAACGGCACCGGGGTGAACTTCGGATACGAGCAGACCGTGCCCACCAGGATCGTGTTGTCGACACCGCCGAGCCGAGCAGCTTCGATGATGTGCGTCCCCATGAGCAGATTGGCGAGATACAACGGCGCTGGCTGGGCCAGGTTGTATCCGATGCCGCCGACCTGCGCAGCCAGATGGAACACCTCGCTCGGCCGATGCTCAGAGATCATTCGCTCTGCGTGCCCAGGTTGGGTCAGGTCGACATCAACGCTGCGCGGTGCGACGACCTGCGCGCCGGCGGCCTCCAGCATGGCGACCACGCGACGGCCCAAGAATCCCGCACCTCCGGTCACCACGACGCGACGGCCGGTCCAAAATGTCACGTCAGCGATCGCTCGGACTGATCGGAGAACGCTGGTCGGCACGGCTCATCACGACCAGGATACTGCCAGCGATTGGCCGGTCGGCGGTTGGCCGGGCATGCGATGATGCAGCCATGGAGGCGCGGCGGTGACGAACAAGACGGCTGACGAGTCGGCGCGACCCATCCGCGTGGCCTACACGCTCGAACAGTGCTGGCACCCGAGTCCGGGCGGAACCGCACGCGCAGCGTTGCGGATTGCCAGAGTGCTTGAGGCAGATCCCGAAGTTGAGATTCACCAAGTAGCGGGTCGGCACGCACTCACTCCAACGGCTGACTTTCGGCCCACCGGAAAAGTCGCGATGCTGCCGCTGGCGCGACCGTGGTTGTACGAGACGTGGACACGCCTGAATTGGCCCAAAGTCGAGTCGGTGATCGGTCCGATTGATGTCGCGCATGCCACTGGACTCGTCCCGTGCGGCACCGCCGCTCCCTTAGTGGTGACCCTGCATGACTTGGCGTTCGTCCATGATCCCGACATGTTCTCCTCGCATGGCGTACGGGTGATGATGCGCAGCCTTGAGGTGATCAAGCGTCGTGCCGACAGAATCCTGTGCCCGAGCCAGGCGACCATTGATGATTGCATCGAAGCGGGTATCGACGCGACGAAATTGCGGCTCGTGCCACTGGGCGTCGACGGCCGTGTTGCGACCCCGTTTGCGGTCGAACGGGTGAAGCGCAATTATCAACTCCCGGATGACTTTGTGCTGTTTGTCGGCACGATCGAGCCGAGGAAGAACCTGGCCCGACTGGTGGCAGCGATGGCGACACGTTCGCCGGATCAGCCACTCGTCGTAGCCGGTGCACCCGGCTGGGGCGATGCAGCACCTCAGGCCGGAACCCCGAATGTCCGCTTTCTCGGCTACGTGCCCGACGCCGACCTCGGGCCGCTCTACGCGGCGGCCACGGTTTTCGCCTATCCGAGTGAGCGGGAAGGGTTCGGACTCCCAGTTGCTGAGGCGATGCTGCAGGGGACACCTGTTGTCACAAGTAGCGGGACGTCGACTGAGGAAGTTGCTGACGGTGCGGCAGTGCTGGTTGACCCACGCAACGTTGCTTCGATTGCCGACGGAATCGATGAAGCGAACGATCGGTCGTCAGAACTGGCAGCGCTGGGTACCCGGCGGGCGGGCGAATTGACCTGGACTGCGGCAGCTGAACGGACGCGAGACGTCTATCGTGAACTCGCCCCTGCAGGCGGCGACGCGATGGAACCATGACGGACCAAAGGCAACAGTCGGGCAGAGGGGCCGGCCTCGAACGACCGGTCAGTGGCCCGCGCCCAGGTCAACGTGTGTCCGCAGTCGACGTCGCGGTGAACCTCCTCTGGTGTGTTCCGGGCGATGTCGGTGGGTCGGAGGAGTATCTCGTCAGGCAATTGTTGGGACTGGCCTCGCAGCAGTCCGAGTTCCTGCCCACGCTCTATGTCGTGCAGTCGTTCGCTCGCGCGCATCCGAACCTCGCCGATCTGTATCCGATGGTCGTGGCAGGAATCACCGGGCACGAGCGTCCGCGCCGTGTGCTCGCTGAACACGTGTGGCTGAGCAGGCGTACACGGCGTGCCGGGATTGTCCACCACGGCGGAGGTACGACCCCTGCGGTGGGAAGCCGGCCCATCGTGCTCACCATCCACGACCTCCAGTACCTCACCCACCCCGAATATCACTCACGCAACAAGCTGCGATATCTCAGCGAGGTGGTCCCGCGTTCTGTCAAGCGAGCCGCAGTCATCGCGACACCGACTGAATGGGTGCGGTCGACGGTGATCGAGAAACTCGGAGCCGACCCTGACCGAGTCATCGTGGTGCCTCATGGGGTCGAAGCGGGAATCGGCGATGATGCCCCCACTGAGTTCGAGCTCCGACGCGACTACGGCCTCGGTGACGGCCGCGTGTTGGTGTATCCGGCGATCACGCATCCGCACAAGGGACATGAGTTTCTGCTGGAGGTCATGTCCCAACACTGGGACGATCCTGACCTGCGACTCGTGCTGCTGGGAGGCGCGGGGAGCGCAGATCGGGGCATCGAGGCCAAGATCGCATCGCTTGGACTTGAACGACGCGTGATTCGGACGGGTCGCGTGCCAGCCTCGCACCGCGACGGATTCCTGGCGCTCGCTGAAGCGATGGTCTTCCCCAGCGAGTACGAGGGATTTGGGGCACCGGTGGTCGAGGCGATGGCACTGGGGACGCCGGTCATCGCCGCGGACCAGCCGGCGGTCGCTGAGGTTGTGGGCAATGCTGGCATCGTGCTGCCTCGCAACTCCGACGCCTGGGCCGGCGCTCTTGACGACGTCGGCGCACGGCGGCAGGAGCTGGTGGCCGCTGGCCGTCGCAGGAGCGCGGACTTCACTGCAGAGCGCTCGGGTGCTGCGCTTGTTTCGGCCTACCGTCGAGCACTCGAATGAGCCGCCCATCTTCCCGAGCAACTGACGGAGGGCCGCCAGCAGCCCGCCGCCCGATCATCGTCATCTGCCCACATTTCCAGCCTGACACGGCGCCAACGGGCACAGTGATGACGCGCATTGTCGACGAATTGGTCACGCTCGGGCATGCGGTGCACGTGGTCACAGCGTTGCCCTGGTATCGCCGTCATGCCATCGAGCCCGAATGGACCGGCTCGTGGGTGCGCGTCGAAAACACCCCGTGGGGTTCGATCACCAGGGTGCACCCGTTCCCCGGTGATGACAAGACGAATCTGATCCGACGTGCGGCCGGCTTCCTCGCCTACTCGATGCTCGCAGGCGTCCAAGGGCTGCGCGCCGGTGGCTGGTTTCGGAAGGCTGATGCGGTCATCGCAATGTCTCCTCCGTTGACCCTTGGCCTCACCGGGTGGATTGTCGCCAAGATGCGTCGATCATCGCTCGTCTTCAACATTCAAGACGTGTTTCCCGACGCAGCGGTCGATACCGGAGCCATCTCCAATCCCTTCGTCATCAGCGCCGCGCGGTGGCTTGAGCGAATCAGCTACCGCGCAGCAGACGCGGTCACCGTGCTCTCCGATGACCTTCGGGACAACGTTGCTGCCAAGATGGCGCCCGCCCGCCGCGAGCGCGTGCATGTCATCCCGAACTTCGTTGACACGGCAGCCATCGCGCCAGCTGATCGTGCGACCAGCTATCGCGCCGAGCTTGGCCTCGGCAGCGGTCCGGTCGTGCTTTATGCCGGAAATGTGGGCTTCTCCCAGTCGCTGGAGCTCGTGCTCGCTGCAGCGAGCGCGCTGCCGGAGGTGACGTTCCTGATCAACGGCGATGGGGCGGCACGATCTACCCTCGAGTCGGCGGCCATCGGTTTCGAGAATGTGCACTTCGCCGGATACATCGAAGCGCACCGGCTGGGCGAACTCCTGGCCACCGGTGACATTCACGTGGTGCCGCTCAAGGCAGGCCTCGGGCGAGTGTCCGTCCCGTCGAAGACGTACTCGATCCTGGCTGCGGCCCGTCCGGTCGTCGCTGCCATCGACGAAGCGACGGCCGTGCCCAGGATTCTCGAAGCTGCCGGAGCGGGCATCTCGGTGCCGCCCGACGATGCCGGAGCCTTCGTCGCTGCGCTGCGAGTTCTGCTGGCCGATCCTGAGCGGTGTGCCCAGATGGGCGCCAATGGCCGTCGATGGGTCGAAACGCACGCATCTCCGGCAGCCGTCGGCTTGGCATACGACCGATTGCTTGGGCAATTGTGAGTTGCCTGATCAGGGAGTTTGCAGCATGGCGAGGTGTCGTCCATCGAGGGTGATCCCGCAACCGGGGCCAGCACCGCTAACCTCCGATCCTCGTGGCATCCTCCTCTTCATCCACCAAAAAAGCCGCCCGGCTCGCGCAGAAGGGCAAGGGTCAGAAAGTTCGCTTCCAAGGCGGCACTCTCTTTCCCATGGTCGTCGCTCTGGTCATCGTTCTGGGCTTCGCGCTCGTCGTGTACGCCAGGCAGAGCCGACCCGCTGCCGATGCCTCTGACCCGCAAGTCGGAGACCACTGGCACGTGGGCTACGGGTTCAATATCTGCGGCGAATGGATCCAGGTCGAGGGTGACGCGGAAGAGCGTGACGCCAACGGCAACTTTCTCAACACCGAGTTCGCCCGCACGGGTATCCACAGCCACGACGACGGTGTCATCCACTGGCATCCCAACTCACGGGCGGCTGTCGGCCGACGAGCCACGTTCGACGTCTTCCTCAACGTGTACGACGTTGAACTCGATGCCAGCGGCATGACGTGGCCTGCTGATCAGCAGGCCCAGCTGAACGCAGCGTTCGGCGACAAGTACGAAGACGGCGTGTTCGAGAGCGGCGAGACGACGTGCACCGTCGATGGCGAGGAAGTTCCCGGAGCCATTCAGGTCGTGGTGTGGGACAACTTCACCGACACCGACGACGGCACAACCTACATCGCAGCATTCGACAGCATCCGCGTCGACCAGGACGCAATGGTGTTCACCGTGGCATTCGTGCCCGACAACACCGAGATCGAGATGCCACCGTGGGCAAAGGATCTCCCGACACTTGGTGCCATCGACAGCGGGCAGCAATTGCCCGACGGTCAGCTCTTTGGCGGGACCACCGTTCCTGGCGAAGAAGCCCCGACGATCACCGCCGGCGACAACCAGACCGACGGCTGATGCGCGCCGTCGTTCTCGTCGGCGGATTCGGAACGCGACTCCGGCCACTCACCAACAACATCCCAAAGCCGATGCTGCCCATCGGTCACAGGCCGATGATCGAGCGACTTGTCAACCGACTCGGTCGTGGCGGGGTCACCGAGGTTGTGCTCGCTCTCGGGTTCAAGCCCGAACCGTTCATGGCTGCGTTTCCGGGTGGCCGGTGCGGCGATGTGAAGCTGACGTACGCCGTTGAACCAGCGCCACTTGACACAGGCGGGGCTATCAAGTTCGCTGCCAATGAGGCAGGCATCGACAGTACGTTCGTTGTCGCAAACGGGGATGTGCTCACCGACCTTGACGTTGGCGAGCTGGTCGCAGCGCACCGCCGTCGTGAGGCGGAGGCCACGCTGCATCTGATCGGTGTCGAGGACCCGTCGGCCTTCGGCGTTGTTGCGCTCGGTGACAGTGACCGAATCACCGACTTCGTCGAGAAGCCGGCCCCAGGTACCGAGCCGAGCAACCTCATCAACGCCGGGACCTACGTGTTCGAGCCTTCGGTCCTCGATCGGATTCCTGACAACGAGCGTGTGTCCATCGAGCGGTCGACGTTCCCGTTACTCGTCGAGGCAGGTTGTCTGTACGGCCACGCGACGCAGGACTATTGGATCGATGCTGGTCGCCCAGACCTGTACCGGGCAGCGAATCTCGACCTCTTAGTGGGAGGACGTGTCAACGATCACTGTGAGGCGGTGTCGCGAACTGCCACCGTCGATGCAGCGGCGATCATCCTCAACAGCATCATCGGTGACCATGCAGTTGTTGCGCCAGGCGCTCGAATCGTCGACAGCGTGTTGTTGCCAGGAGCGCATGTCGGATCTGCTGCAACCGTAGAGGCCTCGCTCGTGATGGGCCGGGTCGGCGAGGGCGCGCGAGTCGACGCCTCGATGGTGGGCGCCGACGGGGTCGTCGCTGACGGTGCCGTGCTGACTGCGGGCACCGTGCCTGAAGTCCCGGCATCCTGACTCGCACTCGATCCTCTCGATAGCGTCGCCACATGAACGTCGTCGTGGTGGGAGGAGCCGGTTTCATCGGTTCGCACCTCGTGGACCGCTTACTTGCCGAATCTCACCAGGTCGATGTGATCGATGATCTGTCCACGGGCACATTGGGTAATTTGGCCGAGGCGCGCGCTGTCGGTGGCGGCATCAAGATTCATCACCTCGACGCAGCGTCTCCCGAGGCCGCATCGTTGATCGGGATGCGACGCCCCGACGTCGTGTTTCACCTCGCTGCGTTCCCTCGCCGAGCCGCCTCGATCCAAGACCACGGTGCTTCGTTCACTCGCTCACTCGCCGTGATCGAAGCCGCGCGGCAGCACGGTGTCGGACGTGTCGTCGTCGCGCTGCCGGCGACGTCGCTGTACGGGCATCCCGCAGCCAACTCGCTCCCGGTGAAGGAAAGTGACCCGGTGCCGCGGGGCGTGCGCGGCGTCGTCGCCCGGGCTGTGCTCGACGTGCTGAGTGAGTACCGAGAAGCCGAAGGACTGGAGTTCGCCGCGCTGTCGCTTGCTTCGGTGTATGGGCCGCGTCAAGCTCCGGGCGGTGGCGTGGTCGCTGCGTTCAACGATGCGCTGGTATCAGGCGAGCAGCCGGAACTCCATGGCGACGGGCGTCAGACGCGTGACTTCGTGTACGTCGATGACGTGGTCGACGCTCTGGTGCGTGCTGCCGATCGGAGCAGCGGACTCTTGATCAACATTGGCACGGGGCAGCAAACCGCGGTGCGCGACCTGTGGAAGCAGATGAGCGGTGGCGTGGTCAACGATCCGACCGAACTCCCGGCGCGTCGCAACGAGCTCCAACGGTTTGCGGTGTCATCGGTACGCGCCCGGATCCACCTGGGCTGGTCATCGTGGACCGACCTGGCCGATGGTCTGGCCCGTGTGCGGTCAGCGGGTTGACACCGCGGCGAGGGTCACGTCGGCGAGCGTTCGAGCGATCTTTGGCGTCGACATGATGGACGGGGTGATGATGCAACGCATGCCCTCGGCAACGACGGCGTCGGCCAGATCGGCATCCGCCGGATCGACGATGAGAACGCTGGCGATCGATGCATAGAGCCGAGCGACGCCGACCACGGACGCTTCGTGGCCGAGTTCGGTCATCATGCGTGCGGCGGGTCCCTTGAGTGCTGCTCCGCCGACGATGGGGGACACTGCGACAACCGAGTCGCGGCGGGCGCTCAGAATGTCGTCGGTGCCATCGAGTGATCGGATCGGGCCGATCGACACGAGCGGATTGGATGGCGCGATGACGACAGTTTCAGCGCTGATCATCGCGTGTCGCGCGGTGTCGCTCAGTTGGGCTGTGCCCTCGAAGCGCACATCGGTGACAGGAACACTGTGACGGAGGCGAACGAAGTAGTCCTGGAAGGAGACGTCGCCCTCGGTTGTCGTGGTGACGACGGTGGCTCGACGCTCATCGGTCATCGGAAGGAGCCGCAGTCCGAGCCCCCAAGCGGCGACGATTTCCGAAGTCACTTCGGTCAGGGTCGCGCCTTCAGCCAGACGGGCCGTGCGATAGAAATGCGTCGCAAGATCTTGGTCGCCCAGATTGAACCAACGGGTTGCCGCCGCTGACCCCTCGGGACGCACCGCCTCGAAACGCTCAAGTGCGCCCATCGCCGTCCACGTCTCGTTCCGCAACCCCCATCCTCGCTCGGGGTCGGTCGCGTCGGCGAGCGTGTAGATGATCGTGTCCAAGTCGGGCGAGATCGACAGGCCATGGAGCTGCGTATCGTCGCCGGTGTTGACGACCGCAGTCACCTTCGCCGGATCGATTGCATCGAGCAACCCGTTCAGAAAACGGGCGGCGCCGACGCCGCCGGAAACCACGGTGACGGTGGGCGTCGCAGCCATCGTGGGCAGTGTTGTGTCCGTGGTCGCGTTCATCGTGCTCCGTTCACCAGGTCGTGGTACAGATTGGTCAGCAGCGACGCAGTGGTCGCCCATGAGAACCGGTCGAGATTGCGGCTCGCCTGGAGCGCGAGCTTCGAACGAACGGCGTCGCTGGTCACGGCCAAGTGCAGGTTTGCTGCGATGGCATCGATGTCGTGGGGCGACGAGAAGAGTGCCGCTGCGCCGGCGATCTCGGGGATGGATCCTGCAGTGCTCGCGACGATCGGCAGCCCTGCCTGCTGCGCTTCGAGCAGCGGAAACCCGAAACCCTCATCGAGTGAGACGTAGCCCAACGCGGTGGCGTGACCCAGGAGTTGTGACTTGAGTGCCTCGTCGACGACACCGAGCTGGATGATCCGATCAGCAATCGTTGGGGCCAACCGTTCGATCGCGGTATCGACCGCTGCCTGGTCGTTGCCAGGTGCGCCCGCGATCACGAGGCGTACGGTCGGGTGTTCAGCAGCGAGCCGTTCGAATGCAGCGATGAGCGATCGAACGTTCTTGCGTCGTTCAACCGTGCCAAGCGACAACACAAATGGTTGTCCTGGTTGAATGCCGACGTCAACAGGCGAGAAACCGTCGGCCGTTGGAGCGGGTGGGGGGCCGAGCAGGACCGTGGTCACTGCGTCGGTGTCGAGAAGGTCGCGGACCCGAGTCGTGGTTGCATCGGAACACGTCAGCACGTGGGCACCCGTCTGTACCGACCGGCGCAGGACGTCGCCTGCCCGACGGACGTCCGGTGTTGCGTCGTCGGGATGATCGAGGAACCAGCAGTCGTAGACCGAGACCAGTCGCGGGCAACGCGTTGGTGGCACGACGTAGTTCGTGCCGTGGACGAGGTCGGGCCGGCCGATCACGCGGTCGACCGGGGGAGCGGGGTGACGCCACCAGCGGTGCGCCACCGCGGCAGGGAGCGGAAGCTTGCGGATTCCCGACACAGGGCGCGCCCGGAAGCTGAGAAGATACGGCGAAATCTCAACTGTGTCGGTGTCGCGGAGTGCGTCGAGTGTGCCTCTGACGGCCTGCCCGACCCCGGTGCGATGCCCGTGCAGTGGACCGACATCGAAACCGATGCTGAGCCGGCGGGATGGAGAGCGTCCCCCAGATCGAGTTGGCGTGCTCCGATCACTCATCCTCAGCGATAGTACCGAGCGACCTGCTTGCGCAGGTTGAGGATTGTCTGCCGGGTAGCCTCTCGACCTCATGCCACGCGCTTTCATCACCGGTATCACGGGCCAGGACGGCCATCATC
>OCVR010003727.1_pt1 | contig 10595 bp, 9 predicted proteins | sample 1539091 | NCBI WGS metagenome assembly OCVR01 (sample SAMEA3355530, study PRJEB22509) | marine metagenome | biome: marine; feature: coastal ocean; material: water | place: USA | collected 2010-08-07 | depth 16 m | reverse complement strand
GCCAAGTAAAGTCTAACGAAGAAACAAAGTCTTAGGGCGAAAAAAGTCACTAATTGTGGGCTTCTAAAAATAAATTGAGTTTATTTAAGTATCTAATTAGAATTTATATTGACCTTAACATACCCGTTGGTATCTTAAAGCGGCTAGGTGGATGATTATTTGTTTTGTCTCCCTCCCAAAGGTAGTATTACCGATATGATTTCATCTAGTGCTGAATGGAGGTCGCACAAGCAAGATCCGCTGAACAGCCTCGCTGATTATTTAAATAAAGGGCGTAGGCCTGTTTTGAGATTTACTTAAATCATACAAGCGAATTTATAAATGATATAAGCGGCCAAGGCGTTTTGGACCTGACCGCCATTAAGGGGTTGCTGTTTTGGCTCTTTAGGATTTTAGGCGCTTCGCATGGGTCTGTACGACGCGTTTGGCGGAGCTGAACATTTCAGCGCGGCAGCGCATCTTCATCTTCGGATTGTCCTGCAAGCCACGTGCGAAAATTGCGCAGGGCAGGGTCGTTTGACCGCTCACTGGGCCAAACCAAATAATACGCCCCATCGCTTTGCATTGATTGTCCAAAGGCGATCACCATACGCCCTGTCGCGAGATCCTGCTCCACCAAATATTTTGGCAATAAAGCCACACCAAGCCCGTGTATGACGGCCTGAATAATGGTTGAAAACTGATCATAAACCGTGCCGTCCACCGCAGCATCGCGAATATCTTGGGCTGCAAACCAATCTTTCCAAGCTGTAGGTCTGGTGGCGATATGCAGTAAGGGCAGGGCAGACAACTCGCCCGCCCGGGTGACGGTGTGACCGTTCAGCACAGACGGCGCACAGACCGCCACAAGTTGTTCGGTTTTCAGACGCAAATGATCACCACCCGGCCAGTCGGCAGCGCCAAAATGTAGCGCAGCATCGAAATCTTCATCGCCAAAATCAAACGGCCGCAACCGGGTACCCATATTGAGCGTAATGTCGGGATAACGGCGGGTAAAGTCAGCCAGCCTCGGGACAAGCCAGCGCATCCCAAAAGTCGGAAGAATGGCCAGGTTCAAGGAGCCGCCTTGCGGGGTCAGGGTCAAATCCAGTGAAGCGCGTGAAATTGTCTGCAACGCCTGTCGGATTTGCGCCGTATACATGCGCGCCTCCGGGGTCATTTGCATGCGCTTGGCTTTGCGCAAAATCAAGTTAACACCCAACTGGGCCTCAAGCGCCTGCAATTGCCGGCTCACGGCGCTTTGGGTTTGGGACAGTTCTTTGGCCACCGCACTGGCGCTTCCCAAGCGGTCTAGCGCTTCGAGTGCTCGCAAAGACGCAATAGAGGGTAAAAACCGCGAAGGCGCCTTCATATATTCGATTTACTCATATTATTATGCCAATTTATTGATTTTATGTCTGCGTAACATGATCTATAGGTATATACAACGGCAGGTCGCCGTTACTGTTTCTGTCAGAGGAGTGCCCGATGCCCAAAGATATGCCCCACCTGAGCGCCAAGGATGCGCCCGATCTTGGTTCTTTTAATTGGGAAGACCCACTGCTGTTAGAAGATCAGCTGTCTGACGAAGAACGGATGATCCGCGACAGTGCCCGGGCCTATGCCCAAGAAAAACTGCAGCCACGAATTAAAACAGCGTTCAATGACGAACGCATTGAACCAGAGATTTTCAAAGAAATGGGCGCGATGGGATTACTGGGCACCACCATTCCTGAACAATATGGTGGCCTTGGCGGGGGCTATGTCACCTATGGGTTGGTGGCCCGCGAGGTTGAACGTGTCGATAGCGGATATCGGTCTATGATGTCGGTACAAAGCTCGTTGGTGATGTATCCAATTTATGCCTACGGGACTGAAGAACAGCGGCAAAAATATTTGCCAAAGCTCGCAACGGGCGAATGGATCGGCTGTTTCGGCCTGACCGAGCCCGACGCCGGCAGCGACCCTGCAGGAATGACCACACGGGCTGAAAAAACATCCACTGGTTACCGGCTGAGCGGCGCAAAAATGTGGATATCCAACAGCCCGATTGCTGATGTGTTTGTGGTCTGGGCCAAATCGGAAGCCCATGGCGGCAAAATAAAAGGCTTTGTGCTTGAAAAAGGGATGCCGGGGCTATCTGCTCCGAAAATCGCCGGCAAGCTGTCGTTGCGTGCCTCCGTGACCGGTGAGATCGTGATGGAAGGCGTCGAGGTCGGTGAAGAGGCTTTATTGCCCCATGTTGCAGGCTTAAAAGGTCCGTTTGGATGTTTGAACCGGGCGCGCTATGGCATCAGCTGGGGCGTGATGGGGGCAGCAGAGTTTTGCTGGCATGGCGCCAGACAATACGGGTTGGACCGACATCAGTTCAAACGTCCACTGGCCCAGACGCAATTATTTCAAAAGAAACTGGCAGATATGCAGACAGAGATTACATTGGGTCTGCAAGCCAGCTTGCAGGTTGGTCGTCTGATGGATCAAGCCAGGGGTGCGCCCGAAATGATCAGTTTGATCAAGCGCAACAACTGCGGAAAAGCTCTTGATATTGCGCGACTTTCTCGGGACATGCACGGCGGCAATGGAATCTCATCAGAGTTTCAGGTGATGCGTCATATGATGAACCTTGAAACAGTGAACACCTATGAAGGCACTCATGACGTGCACGCCTTGATCCTTGGTCGGGCCCAAACCGGTTTGCAAGCGTTTTTTTAAGGCGCACGTCGCAATAAATTTTCGAATGCTTAGCTGTTGCGCCTGCACCCTGTATCAGAGCAGGGTGTAGCTCCTGCTGTAATGAATTGAGATGACAGTTAAAATTCGAATTGAGAGACTGTCAATATATTGTGGCAAATAAATCGTATAATAAGTATTATGTTAATTAAAGAAACAAGTAATTATTATAAATCTTACACCCCAAAGACTTTCAGGCCGTTAGCCACTTACACATACCTGACGTATATTAAATTCTTGTCGTTCAATCGTGCCGGACAGCCGATATCCCGATGGGCCAAAGCGCCATAAGGATCCCCGAGCCAAAACCAGTCTACGAGAGCAACATTATGATACCTATGCCGTGAGATTATCCCAGCGCGTAACCAGCGCCGCGCACCGTGCGCAAAACATCTTTGCCTCCCTGTTGTGACAATGCTTTGCGCAGACGGCCGATATGAACGTCGACCGTGCGGGTGTCGACATAGATATCACGCCCCCAAACCCGGTCGAGCAATTGATCTCGGCTCCAGACCCTGCCCGGCTTTTCCATCAAGGTCCGCAACAGTCGAAACTCCGTTGGTCCAAGTTTAATCTGCGTTTCGGCGCGGAACACCTTATGAGTTTCTGGATCTAGAGTGATATCTTGGAAATAAAGGGCCGCTCCGATAGAGGCAGCCCGTGTCCGGCGCAATTGGGCGCGCACCCGAGCAATCAGTTCCACAACAGAATACGGCTTTACCAAATAGTCGTCTGCCCCAATTTCAAGACCGCGAACTTTGTCCATTTCCTCGGATCTGGCCGACAGCATAATAATCGGTATAGACCGAGTTTCGAGGCGTGACCTGAGGCGGCGGCACACCTCGATACCCGACAGATTGGGCATCATCCAGTCCAACAGAATAAGATCGGGTTCTTCTTCTTCCACCAATAACAAAGCATCCTCGCCATTGTCTGCGCAGATAACCTTAAAACCCTCAGCCTGAAGATTATAGGTCAACACCTCACGCTGCGAAGGATCATCTTCAACCAGTAAAATATTTGGATGGTCAACACTCATTACTCTGCTCCGATACTCCGCGTTGGGTTCATGCCACTCAATGTCGCATCACTGGACGTAATATCGGCTTTGGTACGCTCATCGGTGGGTTTTTCGCCACTGGCATAAAACACGACTTGCTCGGCGATGGATGTGACATGATCTCCCATGCGTTCTATATTTTTTGCAATAAAGTGAAGATGCATACAGGCAGTAATGTTACGCGGATCCTCCATCATAAATGTCAGAAACTCTCGAAACAGCGTGTTATAAATCTGATCGACAGCTTCATCGCGCTCGATCACCGCCAGCGCCAGTGCTTGGTCTTGCTGAACATAGGCATTCAGGGCGTCACCCAGCATCAACTCTACCTCACGTGCCATGCGGCGCAGGGCCGCCGGTGAGCCCTCAATGCTTCGTAGCTCAAGCAAGACACGCGTGCGCTTTGCAATATTTTTGGAATAATCCGCAATCCTTTCAAGATTACCGGACACTTTGATCACGGTTAGCAACAGCCGCAGGTCCTCGGCATTTGGCGACCGCAGCGCAATGACCCGTGCAGCCTCGTCATTTATTTGCTGTTCAAGCGCATCGATCGCCGCGTCCGCAGCGCGAACTTGTTCGGCCAGTTCGGCGTCACGATTATACAGCGAGGCAGACGCACCGACGATAGACGCCTCGACCAGCCCGCCCATTTTGATTATTTTAGCTTTGATTGCGTCCAGTTCCCTTTGAAACTGCGAGACAATATGCAGGTCTGACATCAAACTCTCCTTATCCAAACCGGCCGGTAATATAGTTATTGGTCATTTCATGCTGCGGCTTCATGAATAACTTATCAGTAAGCCCCACTTCTACCAGCCGTCCAAGATGAAAATAGGCCGTTCGTTTTGAGACGCGTGCGGCTTGCTGTAACGAATGCGTCACAATAACGATCGAATATTCACTACTAAGTTCATGTATTAACTGTTCTATCCGAGCTGTAGCAATAGGATCAAGCGCTGAACACGGTTCGTCCATCAATATTATCTCGGGGCTTACTGCGATCGCACGGGCGATACACAGGCGTTGTTGTTGACCGCCTGAAAGCCCGGTTCCCGGGTCATCAAGCCGATTGTGCACTTCCGACCAAAGGCCTGCACGTTCGAGCGCCTCTTGCACGATTTGTTTCAGGTGCCCAGTGTTGTCAGCCAGCCCATGAATTTTTGGCCCATAAGCGACGTTATCAAAAATAGATTTTGGAAAGGGGTTTGGTTTTTGAAAAACCATCCCGACACGGGCGCGTAAAGGCACCACATCTACATCTGGCGCATAAATATCACCGCCGTTCAAGCGTATGTCACCAGACACTTTGCAGGTTTTTATTGTATCGTTCATTCGGTTAAGACACCGCAGGAACGTTGATTTTCCACATCCAGACGGCCCAATAAATGAAATGACTTCGCTGCCACCTATATCCAGTGACACATCTTCGATCGCGGTTTTATCCCCATAATTCACCCGTACTTGACGGGCTGTCATTCGTGGGTTTTCAACGTAAATATCACCAATGGTCGCATTGGGAAGCTTTGCAAGATCGATATCCGGCCTTACAGGGGCGTCAACCTTTTGCGGTTCAACCATTTTTCCGTCTTCCATGATTTATCAATCTCCTACCAACGACGTTCTAGTTTTTTCCGCACGATAATAGCCGCTGCATTCATCGTGATTAAAAAGGCCAATAAAACAATGATTGCTGCACTGGTTTTTTGCACAAACATCCTCTCTGCAAAGTCTGCCCACATGAAGATTTGTACCGGCAGGACGGTTCCAGGATCTGTGACGCCACCTGGAACATCTACGATAAACGCAACCATACCAATCATAAGCAGGGGCGCCGTCTCACCAAGCGCCTGCGCCATACCGATAATCGTGCCGGTTAACATCCCCGGCATCGCCAATGGGATCACGTGGTGAAATATTGTTTGCACCTGAGACGCACCAACCCCCAGAGCGGCCTCGCGCACGCTGGGCGGCACGGCGCGGATCGCCGCGCGCGACGAAATGATGATTGTCGGCAATGTCATTAGGGCCAGCACCACCCCGCCAATCAGCGGGATCGACCGTGGCATACCAAAAATACCGATAAAAACCGCCAAACCCAGAATACCGAACACGACGGAGGGGACCGCCGCAAGATTGTTGATATTGATCTCGATAATTTCGGTAATACGGTTCTTTGGGGCTATTTCTTCCAAGTAAATCGCAGTGGCGACACCAATCGGAAATGCCAGCACAAGGCAGACCGAAAGCGTGAGGATCGAGCCGATGAACGCGCCATAGATGCCTGCCATTTCGGGGTTGCGCGACGCGCTGCCGAAAATGAGATAATCTGAGAAAGCATAGACGATCTTGCCATCCGACTGAAGCCTGTCGATATATTCCACCATTTTATCGCTGATACGACGGTCTTTTTCAGGCGTTTCACGTTTGATAAATCCACGTAGAAAGCTGTCGACATCATCATCCAAGGCGAAGCGCAATGTTTGCGTGGTGTCCATCAATGATGGATCATCATAGACCAGTTCGCGCAACCTCTGTTCGGCTCCGGCCGAGATCAGCTTGCCGGCGGCACGTTTGTTTTTGCGCCCTTCGGCATCAACAGCGGCATATAGCGCCGATCTGATCACCCCGCGCGCATCGCCGTCATACAAAGATTGCAGTGACAAATCGCCGGTTGGATCCAGTTTTTCGCGATCAATCTCAACCTCTATCTCGACGTAATACTGAAAGAATCCCGGGAGACCCTTAGAAAAAATCGAAAAAAACAAAACAACCAGAAACGCCAGCGCAACGGCAATTGCGCTGCGCCCCAATAGCTGGAAATTGCGTTCGCTTTTTTTGCGCTTTGCCATAGAGGCCGCAACGCGCTCGGTCGCCGTTGTTGGCGAAACCAATCCTTTGGGTGTATCAATCATATTGTTCTCTGTATTTATTCACAACGTGCAATGCGATAAAGTTCAGCATCAAGGTAATCACAATCAATGTCAGTGCTAGGGCAAAGGCCGAAAGGGTCTTGGCTGACTCAAACTCCTGATCGCCCACCAGAATGGTCACGATCTGCGCAGTGACCGTCGTCACAGCATCAAGCGGGTTCATAGATAGATTGGCCGCCAGACCAGCCGCCATAACCACGATCATCGTCTCACCCACAGCGCGTGACACCGCCAGTAACACGGAGGCGACAACCCCCGGCAATGCTGCGGGCAAGACGACTTGCCGAATGGTTTCATTCTGGGTGCTGCCAAGGGCATAAGACGCCTCACGCAAAGCCTGCGGTACCGCGGTGATCACGTCGTCAGATAGAGATGAAATAAAAGGGATAATCATGATCCCCATCACCAGCCCCGCCGCCAATGCCGATTCGGACGCGACGTCCAGCCCCAGCGTGAGTCCCATTGAGCGGACAAAAGGGGCCACCGTGAGGGCCGCAAAAAAGCCGTAAACAACCGTCGGCACACCCGCAAGCAGTTCCATCAACGGTTTGACCACCCCGCGCGTGCGGTCAGAGGCATATTCCGACAGGTAAATCGCACTGAACAAACCCACGGGCACCGCAACTGTCAAAGCCACCGCCGAAATCAACATGGTGCCGGCAAACAAAGGGACGGATCCATAGGTGGACAGACCCATTTGCCCCGACCCTGCCCGTTCTGCGCCCTCGAACTGCGGGTTCCAGGTCAAGCCGAACAGAAACTCACTCACTGGCACCAGAGCAAAAAAGCGTAAGGATTCGAACACCACCGAAAAGACAATTCCTAATGTCGTCAGAATGGCGATCAACGAGCTTGCCGCCAGCAAGGCAATGATAATTTTTTCAACAGCGTTGCGGGATCTGAAGTTTGGGTTTATTTTATAATAACCCCAGCCCCCCCCAAGCACCGCGAGGGACAAACACAAAAACGTGGTCAGTGTCGCGGATGTCGCGATCCAGCCTTGCCACGCCTCGGCTGCCTCATACACCCAGTCCGGTTGTGTGCCAAAATTTGTGCCGCTGACTACATTTTTGATCTGCGCATGCGCGATAATTTCGTTGAAATCGGCATCTGTCCGCACCGCGTCCGGAATAAAACTGGTGCTGAGAGACCGAAAGACGATGTCATCGCCGATCGCCATGACGATCAGCAATGCATAGGCGGGTAACCATGCCAACAAACATGCAAAAAAACCATAATACTGATGTCTGGAGTGCAGTTTCGTAGAGATCGAAACCTGCAGTTGCCGCGCCGAATTCTGAGCAATCAAAAAATAAACCAAACCAATAAACAGGATGGTGGCAGCGATTTGAAATGTTGTCACCTTAAACCTCAAATTATTCTAACGTGACAAGGGAAACCGGTACATCGGCTTCCCTTGATGACGCAATTATACTTATTCCAGCATGTCCGCAGTCAGTACTGGCATGTTTTTCATCGCAGCGGCATAGGCAGCACGCTCTGCATCCGGCAGTGGGATCATACCGTTTTCGGCAAGAACCCCGTCCTCATCCCAGTGTTTTGTCCACTCAGCCATAAATTCTTTGATACCGGGAACGACGCCCACATGCGCGTGTTTGACATAAAAGTAGAGCGCACGAGATACCGAGTAATTATCCGACGCGATGTTTTCAAAGGTCGGCGCTGAGCCGCTGATGACCGCGCCCCGCAATGTGTCTGAGTTTTGGTCAAGATAGGAAAATCCGAAAATTCCGTAAGCATTAGAATCTTCTTGGAGTTTCTGAACGATCAAATTATCCTGTTCTCCAGCCTCCACATAGGCGCCGTCGGTGCGCATTGCCCGACAAACTTTGTCTGTCTGACCTGCGGCTTTCAGAGCGGCTTTGGCTTCTGGGTCTTTTTTGCAATAACCTTTTTGGTTGACCATTTCCGCAAAAGACGCGCGGGTCCCAGAGGTTGTTGGCGGACCGTAAACGCGGATGGCGATTTCAGGCAATTCTGGGTTCACCTCTGACCACAATTTATAGGGGTTCGCGACCATGATCCCGTCAACGGGCACCTTGGCAGTCAGTGCTTTACCAAGATCAGATTTAGAGATTTCCAGAACCGGTCCTGACTTTGATCCCGCAACAACAATGCCATCGTAGCCCACTTTGATCTCGGTCACGGTCACGCCGTTTTTATCGCAAAACTCAAGTTCTCCGATCTTCATTCTAGACGACGCATTTCCAATGTCCGTGAACTCTGTCCCCGTTCCTTCACATACGCCTTTTTTACCGACTGACGATCCACCGGACTCAACAATTGGCGTCTTAAAAGATGGGTTGTTGCCGAGTTGCTCAGCAATGATTGTTGCAAAAGGCAACACCGTCGAAGAACCTGCAATACTGATGTAGTCACGCGCTTGCGCGCAGGTACCCGTCAATACGACGGTCATAATTCCTGCCACCGTGGTGAAACGCATCTTCAATCTCCTTCATGAGAGTAAACAGTTAACGCGGTTTCTTCTGGGCGCTGTATGTAACTTTATTGTGTAACTTTTATGACAGTTTTGTAGGCAGGCGAAATTTTAAAATTTAATTGAGTTTGCAGATGTAAGTTTTGGATCAAGACATACAACCAGCCTCCCAAACCGAAGGATGGCAACAATGCCCGAATACCACCATTTCGACCCTCTATCAAAGCGGGTAACGGCAGTTAACCGGTTCTGCAAAAATTAAAATCTAACCGCGTTACCGTTGCGGCCTATGGTGCGTCAATTCTAAAATTTTTACTGACCTGCCCCAAAACTTGCCCCACAAATCACAGCATTTAATGCCTTTGGCTGTCAAAGCCGTTTGAAACCAATGCGCTGTATAGCCCCAACTGCTCACTCCGACGAACGTCAACAGAGACAGGAGTTAAAAAAGACCGATAATCCGCTGAATGGCTGACCATTGCACATCATCGCACATCATTGTCTCAGGCAATGTCCTTGCAGGTCAAACACGTTGAGGTTGCTTCTTATCAGTGTTCAGAAAGAAGAACGGCTTGTTGTATTTTCGGGCCGCATCATGCAAGTCACATCCCTCAGCTGACGCGGTTGCCGGTGCCTACTTACATCGCCCAGACATAACGCCGCTCAACAGAGATTGTCCTGAGCTCCCGGTGGAACGATCTGTGCAAGCTCTTGCGCAAAAAGGGAAATGATTAACCGTTTTTGACCGTATGTTATCTGGACAGACTAAAATTACACCCGTGTGAAAGACTATGAACAAAGCCAATTGCCATGTTTGCGCTCTAGGTTTTGTCTGATTGACGGCTGTATTTGAGGCGGTAGCTCTGGCAGTTGATTTTAGGATAAAGACTTGATGCATTGGGCGGTCGGGCCGCGCACCCGTGTGGCGCTCGGAGCTGGGAGCACAAATCCATTTGTCGAACGGCAACTTGGGCGACACGTTGGTTGGCCTGTGCCGGTCGGATTGTAGGGGACCCGCAAGCAGCAATAGCAGACGCCAAGCACACAAACCCAAGCATATAATTGATCACCAATCTATATTTGATGGATTGATCAAGCAGACGAAACACGCGCTTTTCATCGTGGCCTGTGCGATTTGTTGCATCCACACGGGCGCGATGATTGAGCCGACGGTCAGATCCTTCTGACAGGCCGCCGGTGAACAAACCGATGCATGCAATCTGCTGGGGTCTGCCAGAGTTGATGTAAGGCCAATCAGCGCTGGCCGTCATTGCAAATCCCATTCATTTTCCGAAAACGGTTTTGCAGTCTCATTGACGTAGCGGACTCTCGGAGGAGATCACCAACCGAAACGACATTATTTTTTTACCAGATACTTGGATTTTTTCAGGATGAAGTATTTATATATAACTTTTAAAAGCCATAATAAATCATC
>OCVR010003715.1_pt1 | contig 10617 bp, 5 predicted proteins | sample 1539091 | NCBI WGS metagenome assembly OCVR01 (sample SAMEA3355530, study PRJEB22509) | marine metagenome | biome: marine; feature: coastal ocean; material: water | place: USA | collected 2010-08-07 | depth 16 m | reverse complement strand
GGTCTGGCAGTAGACTCTGGAGGTACTGGGTACACTTCGGCACCAACTATCACTATCACGGGAGTCCCGATTGTGGGTTCTTCTGCTCTCACAACCACTGCGACTGCAACAGCAAGAATCGACACTAACGGAGTATTGTTTGCAGCAGAAATGACTTCGTTCGGTGAAGGGTATAAGGTCGCAAACGTTGCTGTAACAGGTGGCGGTGGATCCGGTGCAGTCCTTCGTGCGTTGGTTTCTGGTGACTCTGGTATGGGTGGAAACCCAATTGTCAACCTCAACTCCTCTGCCATGATGTTCCACGCAACACTGACTGGTACAGAAAACACTGACTTTAACGTAGCAAACGATTTCCGTCAGATCGGCATCATTAAGAATCCTCTGAAGGATTCAGCAGACTTTGGGTCGTTCACTGGTGACTCTGCTGTCAATGCTCAAACTGCGCAGGTTTACAAGTCTCTGCAACTCAGTAGTGTAACCGGTGTCGCAAACATCGACGGTGACCAAACTGTCGTTCAAACATCAAGCGGAGCAACAGCAGTAGTCGACTACTTCGATGATATTAACTCTATCGCATATGTTCACCAGTCAAGGACTACGGGATTCACTGCGTTCGACTCAACCAACGGTGTGACTTTCTTTGAAGGTGCCGGCAACGTTGCAACAGCAAGTATGGTTGCCAATGCAAGCGGTCCAAACCTCCGTCCAGCAGAAGCGAAAAACTTCTCCGGAGAGGTTATATACATAGACAATAGATCCCCAATTACTCGAGACAATGAACAGACCGAAGACATTAAAATCGTCATCGACCTGTAAGGAATAAAAAAATGCCTCAGCAGTTTAATTCTAATACCTTCAAGAGCGTCTACAAGGACGACTTTGCTGACAGTGCCGGTTACCACCGAGTCCTGTTTAACAGCGGTCGTCCTCTTCAGGCAAGAGAACTCACTCAGTTGCAGACCATTCTGCAAACTCAGATCACTCGCTTTGCGAGCAACATCTTTCTTGACGGTGCTGCTGTTTCTCCGAAGTCTTCTGGTGCACAAACTAGCATACAAGACTACGTTATTGTCGAAGAGTTGACTGAATCATTAGAAAGTTATATCGGTGCTGAGTTCACCGGTGCAGCAAAGACTGGAACAAACGGATTGAAGTTTGTCGTCACTCACGTTGAGGCAGCGTCGGGCGGAGACTATCCAATCCTGTATGGTAGATATTCTTCTGTTAACCAAGCAGCAGTATCAACCACTGTGCAACCAACTCTCCTTGCTTTCTCTGAGGCAGAGACTCTGGCATCTCCTGGTCTCACCTCACTGACTGTTCGCACCAAGACTGTTTCTGAACCTGCTTCTGTAGGTAAAGGTACACTCTTCAGCATGCAAAGTGCAGAGTTTTTCGTGCAGGGTTTCTTCGTGTTCGCACCGAAGCAAACTATCGTAATTGCCAAGCACTCTGACGTTGCTCAAGCAGATGTGGGTTTCGAAGTCACACAGGACATCGTAACTGTAGCAGACGATGAAGAATTATATGACAACCAAGGCGCACGCCCTAACCTGTCATCTCCAGGTGCTGACCGTTTTCGCATCACACTGACCCTAATCAACAAGTCCCAGATTGCTGATGAACTTGACTTCCTGTCCTTCGCTACTGTGCGTGACAGCAAGATCATCCAGATCAAAGAAGGCACCAGCGGGTTCAACCAAATAGAAAAGAGACTCGCTGTCCGTCAGGCAGAGACTACAGGCAACTTCGTCGTTCACGACTTTGAAGTTGAGTTGTTGGAAAAGGATTCTGCCAGTCTCACATACTTCATGCGTGCTCAAGAGTTGGGTAACAGTCCAACCGCATACCTCAACGGATACAGACTCACACAGAAACTGGACGCGTTTCTCGACGTTGACAAACCTACTTCTTTCGTAACAGACTCTGCAACTTCTTCTACGTTTGTGTATGAGAACTTTGTCTCTGTTACGGGTGACTCTGCTGGTCAATCAGCATTTGGTAACTACAACCCAACGGCAACTACCAATGACACCCAACAGCAGCATGCCCTTTGGAATGCTTCTAATACTCAGATCGGTACTGCCCGAGTCAAGTCTGTTAAGAAAAACGCAGAAACCGGAGAAGACGCATACAGGATTTACCTGTTTGATGTCCAGATGGAAGCAGGAACGAACTTCCGTGACGTCACTAAGATCGGTCTCGTAGGAAACACTGCCTCACAGACTATCTTGGTTGACAGAGAAGACTCTCAGACCTTTGTTCAAAACGCAGACGTCAATTCTTCCTTGGTCAAGATTCCTGGCGGAAGGGTCAAGCAAGTAAGCAACGTACAGTATACTGTCCAACGTCAAGCAGTAGAAACGATTAACGGCAGTGCGGAATTCACAATCACCTGTAACTCTGGTGAAGAGTTCACTGACGAAGGTCAATGGATATTCATAAACAAAACAACAAACACAATTGACGAGATCCAAGTCGGCGATATTGACACCACCTCTGTTGCTCTCACTGCGACCATAACAACCGGCGGCACTGTTAGCACTGACGTATATGCTGTGTGGTATTATGTTCGCAAGATCGGAACCAGTGGAGGTATTGCTGCTAAGAGCAAGACCTACAACGAAGGTTGGTTCACTGCTACTCGTTCTTCAGCAGACAGTGACTTCAAATTCACTCTGGAAGGAGGGTCAGCAATCTCTGGTCTTTACGACGGAGTTGAATTGTTGGAAGCATACACCGAAGACTCTAATGGTTCTAAGGTTCTGCATGCTGTTGAATTCGACGGCGGTCAGAGAGATAACTTCTACTCTCCTTCCCGACTTATCGCATCAGGTATCGACACCGCAGTAAACACTATTAGAGCAAAGGTATCTTACTTCGAATGGGGCACTGGAGGAGACTACTTCTCAGCAAACTCGTATGACATTGCCGACTCAACATGGTTTGATTATGGAGACATCCCAACGTTTGTTTCTAGACAAACTGGCACTTCATATGAACTTCACGACTATTTCGACTTCCGTTCTAAGTTAGATCCAACAGCAGCAAGTATGTCTGCTTCTGACCGTTTTGAATTGCCAAGGTCTGGTGATCAGATTAGTCATGGTGTTGAAACTTACAACACAAGAATTGACAACGTTGTCCTGACATACGACGGAGACACTTTCGCTCCAATCCTTTATGTTAAAAAGGGAGAGGAAGCACAAGAACCATTGCTACCAACTTCTGGTGTGAATGAGATGGTTCTGTTCTCGTACATGCTGGGTGGCAACACAAAGAACGTCAACGATGCACTGTTCGCCGCACAAAGATACCCAAGATACACCATGAGCGACATTGATGATGTCAACGAAAGGGTCAAGAGACTCGAAGAGACTGTTTCCCTGAGTGTTCTTGAAGCAGAAGCATCAAACCTTATAGAACTGGACGGTAGCGGCAACGTTCGTTCAAAGACAGGATTCTTTGTAGATGACTTCACCAAGGGACTAGCACTTACTGCTTCTGAGGTGTCACCGAACTACATCGATGACGCGTCGTTCATTACTCAAACATTGGACGTAGAAGAATCAAACGTTTTTCCTAAGCAACAACTTTCGTTCAACGAATTCCAGTTTGACGTCGACAATCAATACTCTGCCCGAGGAGTTGGCGCAAAAAGCAATATCGTTCAAAGGGGTGACCTGTTAATGTTGGACTATGTCGATGTCCTTGACTCGACTCTGTCTCAACCACTTATCTCTTGGAAGTCCTCTGGCACTTCTGAAGAGCACGGTTACTACAACGTCAACCCATTCAACGTGTTCACTGGAGAAGGTGTTGTTCGACTCCGTCCTTCTTCTGACATCTGGTTTGATGTTAAGAGATTGCCGACTAAGAACCATAATGGTGGAACTATAACCACGAACCGATCACCTATCACGAACTTCATTCCTAGGACCACGGTCGGTTTCACACGCACAACCTCGAGAACGACTTCAGCACGTATTGGACCCAACGAGTGGCGTAATGGGATATGGGTGTTCCGATCACTGAACACAACAACCAGTACAACTATGCGATCCTCCACCACCACTAGGGTCAAGACAAGAGTTCTATCTGACGAAACTGTAGTCAGAGATCTTGGTGACAGGACTGTTCGCATCGATTCAATACCGTTCATCCGTCAACGTAGAGTGTTGGGCAAGGCAGAAGGTCTTCGTCCAAACACCCGTTATTGGTTATACTTTGACGGTATTCGTATGGATCAGTGGACTCTTGCTCGTAGTAAAGCACAGCATGAGCAAGATGTAGTCGACGGTGTCCACCGCGCACAATATCCTGCAACTAACGTGCGGTTGAGACAGCACCCTCTCACCACTGGATCCACATCAACAACACTGATTGCTGATGCCAACGGTGACCTGTACTTTGACCTTTGGGTTCCTAACACATCCTTAGTTCCAATCCCGCGTTCATCTAACTTCAGTTTCGCACAAGAACTGTCCCGTTGGACGAAGTCAGTGCGTGCCGGAGTAAAACGTTTCGGTCAGAACGATCCACGATGCTACGATAACGCAGGTTGGAAGTTCCGAACAGGCACCAAGAACGTTAAACTTCTTGACATTTCTGTTAACGAAGAAAGTAACGCTTTGTCTCGTGCTAGGACTGCATACGTTGCTTCTGGTACTCAGAGGACTGTTCAGCGTAACACGATCACTACCCGTCACATCGTGGTTGAAGATTTCATCGACACGACCACCACAACGACTACAACGCAAAGCGTAACTGATCGCGTCGTATTTCGACGAATTGACCCTCTGGCACAGACATTTGCTATTGAAGCAACCGCTGGTGTTCCAGGAGTCTTCGTCACTAAGATCGACGTATATGTCAGATCTGCTCCTGCGGCGACCGATGAGCAGGTTCCTCTGCAATTACAGGTACGAGAGGTTCGTGATGGCACTCCAATGAGTGGTGTTATTTCTGAACAACACAGAATATACAAACCTGCATCAGAAGTTCGCGCGGTCGTTGATTCGATCACTGACTTGACTGACTACGAAGAAGTGATCAGCAAACCAGTTACTTTCGAATTTGCTGAACCTATCTACCTGACCGCCGGAGAAGAGTTCGCTCTGGTCCTACTGGCAGAATGTGACGACTACGAAGTATTCGTTGCAGAAACCTATGGACTTGTCCTCGGTAAGACTGACAAGCGTGTGAGCAAGCAACCTGCTATGGGTTCTTTGTTCCTCTCGCAGAATGGTTCTACATGGACACCAAAGCAGAACCAAGATATGACTTATCGTATCCACACTGCTAAGTTCAAGACCGAAGGTGTTGCAAACTTCTTCCCGTCTACCATGCCTCGTCACCTGCATAACTACGACACTTCACTGAGCGTAGACTCTGCTGACTTGACTCGTTTCCGTGTATTGCATCCAGGTCATAACCTCGGTGTAGGTGACCGTGTCAACTTGACCGGTCTGGATGCCGCAGGTGTATACCTCGGTGTTGCCGCTGGTGACATCATGAACCAAGCACATGTAGTTGACTCTGCTGATGTTAATGGATACATGGTCTCTCTCGCGAGTGGTGGTCCATTCACCACCGGTGGAGTGTTTGGTGCCGACTCTGTTGAGTCTAACCAAGCATTCAACGTTGACCGTTTTGCTTTCAATGCCAGAGAGATTAACTTCCTCGGAACTAACACTAACTGGTTCGGGTCTTTCGTAAGTGGTGTATCACACAGTCGCATCGGAACTACTGCTACTGCTGATCCACGTTTTGACATCGATGATGCTGCCACTCCTGGAACTAACTCGAATGGTTTGACTCCTCTGTCCATGGGTGAGACTGCTAAATTCAGAACACCTCGATACTTGGCAAACTCTGATCAGATCGTTGATGACCTGTCGGGTGAACCTTCTATCATCATCGGTTGTCAGGTTTCTACTAACCAGACTTCTGCCTTTGGTGGAGTCAAAGCAGCACAACAAATTGCCAACGGATACATCTCTGACGTCACTCCGATCATCGACACTCAAGCAATTGGTGGTGTGGTCACGAACTACGTTATTGATAATCAGGCAATAGACTCTGCTTCTCGTAACAACTTCGTGAACAACGCACCTGCTGACTATGTTCCAGAGACTCACCCGATACTCGGAACCACTCCGTCTAAGCACCTGACCAAAGTGGTAAGTCTTGAAGAAGCAGCAAACGGTGTCCGTGTATTCCTTGAGATGCACAAACCACCATCAGCATCTTTCGAGTTGTACTATAGAACAGCAAGAACATCTGAGGAAGACATCTACGATAACTCCTTCGTCAGAATCGACGCACAGAACAACGTTGCAGATCACGTCTACAACCCTACTTCTGATACTGATGTGGACTTCTCTGACTATAAGTATCTGATCGGTGGAGTAGATGGTGACCTTGATGACTTTGCTGCTTTCCAGTTGAAGGTTGTATTTAAAACCACGAACACTTGTGAGATACCAATCCTCAGAAGTATCCGTGCTATTGCGGTGATCTAATGAGTGAAGAGTACGTGAAGGTGGAAGGTTCTTCTGAATTATATAAGAACCTTTACACCGGAGTCGTTATAAATAGAAACGAGCAAGAAATTAAGATCGCCAGAGAACGAAAGAAGGCGATTAAACTAGAGTCGGAACGTAGTGAGAAGATGGCAAATGAAGTCTCTGATCTACGTTCCGAAATCTCCGAACTTAAAGCACTAATAAAAGCAATGGCAGAGAGATAAAATGGCATTCGATAGCGCACACCCAATATTTCAAACTACTGATACCTTTCAGCAGTTAATCGACGACCTGAATCATTTCGGGGACAACGTCGACTCTGACCTGAGTTGGATTGACTCTGCAATTGGTGACCCGACTCTGCTTGCTACTGCGGCAACCCAACTGGTCACTGCTATCAACGAGTTGAATGACTCTATCGGTGCTGGCAGTCTGAACACTGTAGCACAAACTCTCATCGGTGCAGTGAACGAAGTCGAAGGGGTCTTTGACGCAAGTGCTGAGACTATCATCGCAACAGACTTTCTTGTAGACGCATCTGGTGATATTACTCTCGACGCAGATGGTGCAAACGTAATCCTCAAGGACGCCGGTGTTCAATTTGGTGGACTTACTAACAGTTCAGGAAACCTGATCGTTAAGACAGGCAGCACCACTGCACTTACTTTCGGTGCAACCAACGTCACTGTAGCAGGAACCATTACTCTCCCTGCTGCTGGCACAGGCAGCATTGCTTCAACAGAGATTTCTGCCAATACTGTTCACGGTGCCATTGACGAGGTGAACGAGAGAGTCCCTAACGTTTACGATCGCACTGGCACGCTGTTGAACCCATAAGGCATATATAATAGTATGTCTTCTGAATTAAACAAATCGATCCCACTAACTCTGTCCGGAACAGACGTCGCACAAGTGCCGTCTGCCACCGAGGAAGGTTATTGGTCGCAAGAAGCAGCAATCGACTGGGTATCTTCTTACGACTCCGAGGGATCTGAATTCTACGGAAACGTCCAAGCATCTGGTGTTGGTATCAGCATCGGTTCTTACGTCGATACGTTTTACGAGCAAGCAGTCGGCACCCATCCAGGAACATCACTGAGCGTTGGATCAACTACAACCTCTTTGAGTATGATGGACAGCACTGGACCTGACTTTAATGAGGTGCCAGAACTTCCCCTTCTTGCGGTTGATAGTAGTGGTGACATCTACGAGATGGACTCTGCTTCTGGCATTAAGTTCGGCATCCGACTCGCAGAAGAAGTGCACTCAAACGAGATGCATGGTTCATTTAGACTTAGTTCTACACGCCCGTCTGCTGACTATGTTGAGTGGGACGCAACAGTATTCACGGATACATTGGCAAACGGTTCTGTACCGTACAGCATATGGCGTAAGAACATCTTCGCCTCTGGATCTTCTGCCACTGATCACCTCACCGCAACCCCTGCTTCTTTCCTCCTTCGGTTGAAGGACAGTGATGCTCCTGATATACAGGAGATGGATGCCGCCGAGTGTAGGTCTACACTAACAACGTTGCTCCTCGCTGGAATGGAGGCATCTGGAGTGGGTTCTTACCAGTTGCGTTCGTCTTCGCAAGGTGCCCCGACTGACTCTGGAACTTGGGTTGCTCGAGGAACGGCAATTGATACAAGGAACACCACCCAGAATCTTCAGTATACCACTCAGCAGTATACCAGTCCCCAGTTTACCAGACAGTATAGTGGACAATACACCACCCAGTTTACAGGACAGTCTTTCGCAGACGTACCTACTCAGTTTGCTGGTATACGTCAGGTTGCTTTCTCTGGGAACCGTTCATATGCCGCACAGTATGCCGGATCTAGAAACTTCGCCGCACCTTACGCTGGGTCAAGACCTTATAGTGGACAATACACCAGTGCTCCAACGAACTTTAGTGGAACAAGGCAGTTCGCAGGTTCCAGAAACTTTGCTGGGCAATACACTGGTAATACGCAGTATTTCGCAGGAACCACGAGTGGACAGTTCGCAGGAAACAGACAGTTCACAGGTGCGAGACAGTTCATAAGATATTTCCAAACACAATATTCTGGTGCTCGTGGTGGATACTACCCGTTCTCGGGTAGTTATACTGGAATAGTATACACACCATATAACGCAGTCTACTTCCGTCCAGTCGGGTTCAATAGTCAAGCAACCTTTAGTGGCAGCACCACTTATACAGGGTTCACTCCAGGAAATCCAGGATTCCAGAATCCAGGATCAGTGGATTACGTTGACCTTGGCGGGTTTCTCGGTGGAGGACCAGTTGCGGTTTTCTATGCCGGTAACACCAACCCTCCAAACGCTGGAACTAATAACTCTTCGACTGTTCCTAACAGCAGAACGGAATATTACTCGAGCATTGGTTATGAGACGCAATACTTCTCTGGAACTACTGCTTCACCTGGATACTTCTCAGGAAGTCGTGCAGGGATAGCATATTTTAGCGGAAACTACCTTGGTCCAGCATCGGCAACCTATGCGGGTAACCGACAGTTCACCGGAGCAGGTCAGTTCGCTGGTAACCGCAACGCTAACTTCGCCGGCAACCGTCAGTTTGCTGGTACAAGAAACTATGCTGCACAATACACCAGTGCTCCAGCAAACTTTAGTGGTACAAGACAGTTTGCCGGATCAAGACCTTATGCTGATAATTACGCAGGTTCCAGAAACTACGCCGCACCTTACTCTGGGTCGCGACAATATCTTGGCAACTTCATTGGTCCACAATCAGGGCAGTTCACAGGCATCGTTCCAACAACATATACTGCACAATACACCACGCAGTTTAGTGGACAATACTCGTCAAACTACACTTCCCAGTATTCTAACCAGTATACAGGGGAGACTCTGGTTGCCCTAAGTACAACTATAGAGACATATACACTGTACTGTAAGATCTCTGAATCTTAATTTACATTATTGGAGTTTATGATGGCAACCCGCAAATGGTTGGACAATGCCTTCTGGCATAATGAAGAAAAGCAAGTAGCAGAAGCAATCCTAGTAATCACTGATGACGAGGGAAGAGAAATCTCCCAAGTCGTTACTGTCCGCAATACCGATGTCCACGGAGAAGTCAACCCAGATTGGTTGGAACTCATGTTTCAGGTGGGACCAGAGGCAATCGACGAATCTACTGCTGAAAGAAAGGAACGAAAGGAAAAGGAAGCAGAAGAGGACGACCAAAGGAAAAAAGCGGAGAAGCAATCAAAAGAGTTGCAAGAACTCTTTGAAGAGAAGATCCTTGTTCTTGAAATTGACGAGATTAAAAATACTAAAAACAAAACTCTCAAGAAGAAACTTCGTCGGTCTAAGAACCGAGTAGAGATGAACCTGTATGCGCAGTTGATTCTTATGGAAGAACTTGGGTTAGGTTTTGTTGCCAATGACTCCGAATAATGGTTACCTGATAGTCGCATCTAAGAAATACACCTTCTACGCATGGGCAATAAACCTGTGCGAAGGGATCAAAGCCTATTACCCCGAAGCACAGATCTGTCTGGTGACAGAAGAGCGGTTTCTCGATGGAAGAGAAAGAGTTGCCGACCACCTCATCCTTTGCGACGACCACTACCGTGCCAAACTCTGGGGTATGGCGCAGTCTCCCTTCGACAAGACCTTTTATATCGATGCAGATGTAGAGGTTGTCGGGGAAGGTATCGAGACAGTCTTTGATGAACTCGGTGATGCTGATATGATGTTCACTGGACTCCCCGAAGAGATGTGGGACATATTCATGGACACCGAGTTTCCAGGCGGCACATTCAAACTGTGTGGTGCCTGTTGTCTGTATGACAGCAGCAACCCCAAAGTAATGCAGTTTATGCGAGACTGGTACGAGTACTTCGTCAGGCAATACGATAAGACTTGGTGGCCAACGAAAGAAGATGGTTCGTTCGACACAAACTTATACCCGCACCACCTTTCCCAATGGGATCAGTTTACTCTCTGGTGGTTGACTGAAAAGGAACCTAAGTATTCCGACATGAAGGTTGAGATATTCAAAGAGTCTATCCGTTGGAACTACTGGTCGATCCTTAACAGGGAGAAGTTTCCTCTAACTGAC
>OCVR010003712.1_pt1 | contig 10623 bp, 8 predicted proteins | sample 1539091 | NCBI WGS metagenome assembly OCVR01 (sample SAMEA3355530, study PRJEB22509) | marine metagenome | biome: marine; feature: coastal ocean; material: water | place: USA | collected 2010-08-07 | depth 16 m | reverse complement strand
GAAGAAAAACAGATTTGTGGGATAAAGAACAAGTAAGAGTTACTCGTATTATTAATTACATGGACAAAGTAATAGCCAATCCACATCCAGAAGAATTATTAAAAAAGAGACAGCACGATTTCAAAGCATTCTATACACAATATGATGAAAGACGTGGCTTAGATTTTAGAGCAACATTTGATCCTATTATGGTAGAGTGGTATGATAATTTAGTAGTTGAGAAGATAAAATGATTAAGTGTATAGGTGCAGATAATAAGGAGACAGTAGTTTATAATCATTATGAGAACTCTCCAGAAAAGATTCTTGTTTTAAACTGGGAGAGATGGTTATGGTTCTCTACTAATTGGTATAAGCCAGATGAGAAGGATAATATACCAATTGATGAATTAATAGTAGAAATAAAAAAACATGATATTTGTTTTTTCTTAATAAGTGAGATGATAGATATGACGAGTGATTATGTTCAACCCGGCAGAAAAAAAGTGTTACAAAATTTTATGACCGAACTTAATAAACTTAATGTATTTTATATAACAATGTCAGAAGATACTCATTATCCTACTAACGAATCGAGAACTTTTAATTTTCCGTGGTTTGCTAATAAATGGATGTACACGTCTAAAGATACAACCATAGACTTTGATTATAGACCAAAAGATTTTACATTTAATATGCTATTAGGTTCTGGTCGACAGCATCGAACACAAATGTTTGAAATGTTATGTAACGAATCTTATGTATATTCAACGTATATTGGCCACCCAGACTTTAGTCTAAAGTCGATGAGTCATTTAGAAGATGGCGATATTTGGAATAACTTAACTAATCAAGATTTATCTAACAAATTAAATACGATGGAAAAGATAAAGAGAGAAGACAAAAATTATTGTATATCACATATAACACCTGAATCAATATATAATAATTCACATTTTGATATTGTAGCCGAAAGCCAACCACTAAGGGATTCCCTTAACTTTACTACAGAGAAAACAGGAAAACCGTTAAGCACTGGTAGATTTTTTATATGGTACAATTCTCCACATAAAGTAGAATATCTAAAAAAGTTTGGATTTGAATTACAAGATTACTTGTGCGAATATGATAGTATAATAGACGATGATAAGAGGCTAGAAGCCATATTAGAACTTATTAAAGAGATTGGTGATAACAAGAATTATATAAAAAAGATTTATGAAGATACAAAAGACGCAAGAATGCACAATCAAGAAGTATTCAAAAAACTGTCGAATACAACAAAATCTAATATTCTGATTTGGGTGGATAAACAAATAATAGACATTATAGGAGATAAACATGGATAGAGGAAAACGTAGAGATGAAAATCTTCATCAATACAAAAAACGAATAATCGATCCTATCAGTAAATCGTACTGTGCCGCAAAATGGTACAATGCAACTATTTGGCTTGGACATGGACAGACTACTAGTTGTCATCACCCACCGGGACATTGGATTCCTCTTGAAGAACTGAAAGATAATCCTTCAGCAATTCATAATACGCCACATAAGAAGAAGATGCGTAAACTTATGCAAGAAGGCACACGTCCAGCAGAGTGTGAGTATTGTTGGAAAGTTGAAGACATGGGTAAGCAACACATCTCTGACCGTGTATTCAAAACAGAAATCTTTACAGACGAAGACATTAAAAAAAGTGCCACCATGCCATGGGAAGAAGATGTAAACTTAAAGACACTTGAAATCTCATTTGATAGGGCATGTAATTTTAAATGTTCTTATTGTAATCCTGCGTTTAGTACAGCATGGGTTAAAGATATTAATGACTATGGTGGATATCAGAACATACAATCTGATGGTCGTGGACACTTTCAAGATACGGCTCCATATGCTGAACCACCAACAAAACGACAAGAAGATAATCCATACATTCAAGCATTTCATAAGTGGTGGGATAGTGACTTAGCCGACTGCTTAGAAGAAATTCGTATCACAGGTGGTGAACCTATCATGCACAAAGGCACATGGAAACTATTTGACTGGTTTGAACAGAATCCAGATAGAGGACGCAATATGCGTTTTGCCATCAACTCAAATCTATGTCCTGAAACACCTAAAGTCCTAGATAAGTTAATTGAAAAATCACATAGTGTTCCTAATCTTATCATATACACATCTATGGAAGCAACAGGAATACAAGGAGAGTACATTCGTGATGGATTGAACTATAATGAATGGAAGAGTAATATTCATCGGGTATTGAAAGAAGGAAACATATCACAGTTGTTTATGATGATGACAATTAATTCTCTTTGTCTAAACTCTATAACAGAGTTTATGGATGAGATGTTAGACTTGCGTGAAGAATACGGTGACCGTAGTCCCGTAATGACTCTCAATATTTTAAGATTTCCGTCGTTTCAAAGTGCCGCAATATTACCAGAAGAAATCAAAACACAATATAAAGATACATTAGAAAAATGGTTATTGAGTGAAAGACCCCAAAAACTGTTAGATGAAGGTGAGAAAGAAAGTGTTATAAGACTGATTGACTACTTAGATATTGTTAAGACACCACACAAGAACACAGCAGAAACACCAAAGTTGTATAATGACTTTAAGTCTTTCTTTGCACAATATGATATACGTAGAGAGAAAGATTTCGTATCTACGTTTCCTGGACCATTAGCAGAATGGTTTAAGTCACTAGAAGCAGATGTACCCAATCGTGACCAAATATTGCACGGTGTCAATAGCACAAATACAATTAATCAAATAATTTTGGATCCCGCAACAACAAAAGAATATGATGGCGGAGATGATAAACATGAGCAACAAGATAGTACCAATTTGGAATAGAGATGGCAGTTGTGCCGAAGAAAGTGAGAACAAGACTTTCTGTATGGCACCGTGGTCACACACTTACATATCTCCACAAGGCGAGAGAAGAATGTGTTGTGCCAGCAGAGAAGAACACTCATTTCAAAAACAGTATATTGATGCGACTAACGATGAGAAGTATGGCGAGATAAAAGAATCTAAAACATTAGCAGACGATTTTAATCCTGTCAGTTTAGAAGAACATTGGAACTCGCCTTACATGAAAGACATTCGAAAGAAACTTATGACAGGCGAACGCATATCACAATGTGATGTGTGTAATGATGACATTCTTAGTATATCTTCGTATCGTAAATGGTTTACGGGAGTACTATTCAGAGATAAGATACAAGAAGCATTCGACAACACAGATGACGACGGACACACAACGATGCCCGTTATTTCGTTTGATTACAGATATTCAAATCTATGTAACTTCAAGTGTCGTATGTGTGGCGAACAGTTGTCTTCATCTTGGGAAGCCGAGAAAAAAATGAATAACATGTGGAGTATAGAACAACAACCGTTCATGCAGAAAGATGTTAAGAAGAAGATGACCGCATTTCAAACTGAAGTGGTTGAGCCAGAATTCAGAGAAGCAATATCAAAAGGCATAGTTGAAGAAATATATTGGGTTGGTGGTGAACCGTTGATGTATGATATACATTGGTGGGCATTAGAAGAAATGATTAAGAATGGCTCTGCAAAGAACTGTCATCTAAGATATAATTCTAATCTATCACGTATAGAGTTTAAGGGTAAAAAACTATTTGACTATCTACCACAGTTCAAAGATTGGTTGATGTGTGCGAGTATAGATGGAACGGGTGATATCGTAGAGTTCATTCGTAAAGGAATTGTATGGGAAGAATGGCTAGAAAACTTCAAAGAAGGACTCGCCGCACCAGGTGGTAAAGACAAGATGTGGTTTGACTTAACTATTACTGGTCCAGGTATGTTTAGTATCAAAGACTTATTTGATTTGAGTTTAGAACTTGATGTGAGAATAGAAACAAAGATTATGTTTGCGTTTCATCCAGATATTGTATTCTCTCCGTTTGTATGGCCAAAACATATTCTTACTAGAAAGATTGACGAGTTACTTGAGTACATTGAGCCTCGAGCAACAAAAAAACAAGCAACACTAGTGAATACATTAAGAGAAATGAGAAATAGACCTTCATTTGAAGAAGATTATCCAGAACAGTTTGTTCAAGGCAAAAAGAATGGCAAAGGATTCCAAGATAGACTAGATAAAATTCGAGATGAAAAAATTACAATTGCTGACATATATAAAGCAGATGATGAATTATATGAATGGTGGATGAACGATGAGTAAAACATTCTGTCCTTTATTGTTTCAACATCTTGCTACACATCCTCATGGCGGAGTAACATATTGTTGTGTTGCTGACCATCGAAATGCATTGAGTAGTTCACGTGACGGTGATAGATTTTATAATCTAAATCGTGACACTGTACACGACACAATGAACAGTGAGAGTTATAAGAAAGCAAGACTAGAAGTATTAGATGACAAAAAACCTAAAGCATGTTTGCGTTGTTACGCAGAAGAAGCCAAGGGTATGAACTCAAAACGTATAGAAGAAATTAAAAACTATCCAGAGTATACTATAGATGTTGCGAGAGAAGTAACAGATAGTACAGGCTATATGAAAGATGTACAATTAGAATTTGTAGAACTACGTCTAGGTAATACTTGTAATGTTGCTTGTCGTACTTGTAATCCTGCTTCTAGTAGTAAGTGGAGAAACGATTATGATGCGTTACAGAAAGCAACTACGTTTCAGTTGACAGATTATAATACAATGGAAGGCTTCAGATGGCCAGAACGAGAGGGATTTTGGGAAGACTTATTACAACATTGTGATAACGTTAAAACTTTTTATATTAATGGCGGCGAACCAATGTTAATCAAAGAACACTTTGCGTTCTTAGAACGACTTGTTGAGTTAGGTAAAACTGATATCAAGTTGTGGTATAATATTAATATGACATTAATGAATGAAAAAGTTATAGACTTGTGGAAGAAGTTTGACCACGTTAAAATAAGTTGTAGCATTGATGATTTAGGTGATAGAAATCACTACATCCGCTATCCCACAAAATGGAATGATGTTGAGAAAAACTTTCTCCGCCTAAAAAAAGAGAACTTTGAAATGGATATTACGCAGACAGTTTCGTGGATGAACTATAGTACACTAGGTGATTTTTATAATTTCTTTACTAAAAAACATGGAATTTATGTATATCACAATATGGTATATGATCCTGCGATATTATCTCCGGCAGTATTACCAAAAACAATGAGAGACGAAATTCATAAAAAGTTTGAACAAGTGTTTGATAAACCTAAGTTTGAAGCACTAATAAATATGTTTAATACGCCCGAGGATGAAAAACAATGGGAGCAGGCAAAAGAATATACACGAAACTTGGACGAAATAAGAAATCAAAGAATAGAAGATTATTTGCCAGAGTTTAAGGAAATTATATAGTGCAATGAAAAATATTAAACCATTTGATTTTAAAAAACAAAAAGACTTTGATAACCACATCAACTTGTCTATTCCAAACTATTCTGGATTAGACCAAGTTTTTTCTCATATTGCTAAAGAGTTTTCTCAGCCAGGTAGCACAACTGTTGATATAGGATGTTCTACTGGTAGATTTTTACATAACCTTTTAAAAATTGATGATTGCAAATACGTTGGTATAGATAAGGTAGATATGAAATCTTTTGACGGATTCACTCACGTGATTGGAGACTGTGATGAAGAATTGAAAAAACTCACAGACGTAGGAGTAATAATAAGCATGTTCTTCCTGCAGTTTCTTGGTAATAAAGAACGCAAGAAAGTAATGCAAACGATAAAGAAACACATTGATAGTGGTGCAATACTATTAGTAGCAGAAAAAGTTTACATAAACGACACTCGAATACAGACACTTTTACATAGAATGCACGTTCAGGCAAAAAGAGAAAATTTCTCTGATGAAGAAATACTAGACAAAGATAACCAGTTATCTATTTCTATGTTTTGTAAAACTGAGTCTGAACTTATGAAAGAACTTACCAAGTTGGGCAAAGTAACTCCAGTTTGGCAAAGTTATAATTTTTTAGGGTACTTTGTACAAAAATAGAAATTAGGAAGTAGTAAATGTTTTATAATAGAATATCAACAAATAACGATGTAAATGGCAAAGTTCATTATGTAGGTGCAGATGAAGAATATTTTCATTGTACATATAATATTATTATATCTAAAATAGACAAGAAGCATCAGTATGAAAACTATTATATAGTTAATACAGAGATGTTATATTATAAAAAGAATAACTATGAGGTTGACCAAATAGATGCGTTACACGATGTAGTTAATACTGTCATATCCGATGATATGATTTCTAAGATAAAGAACGGCAAAGGATTATTGATTTTTGATTTTGGATGTGAAATTATTCCAATATCAACTGATGAAACTACTTTATATGGAAAAATTAATAAATTTTTCTACGAGAAAGATTGTGTTCAAGGAGTACAGTATTGGACAATGTTTGAAAAACCGTTTGACTTAGTTGACAAATCTGAATGCCACATAGACATTATATCAGTTTCGCTAAGTACTCTTCGTTATACTGATTTTGGATATCATTATCACAGAAACACACGAACTGATAATTCAATAGAACCCAAGTCTATGATATATCTGAACAGGCAGCCTAGAATACACAGAATACAACTATTGGCAGAATGTATGAGAAGGAATGTAGACCTCGACAATGCTAATTTTTCATTTCTTTGTGATAGCCTTAACAAGAATGGAGGCCAAGATGGCAACACATTTTTTGGTGATGGAGACTTAGAAAGAATAAAGTACGTGACTACAGTAGCAATATCTTCAACACCAAAGGCTGACCGTTGGGAAAACTGGGAAGCCAAGGGTGGAACCTTTGACACTTGGAAAGAGGTGAAGGAAAGAACAGAAACTATTAATAATGCAATTCATCAAAAGATAATAAATGAACATTATGGTAAAGGAATATTTCTAACAAAAGAAAACAGAGACCAATGGCTAGGAACATCTGATGTCAATAGAGTAGTAGAGTTATTAAATCATAGAGCAAAATCTAAATTTGAAGTTATAACAGAATTTTCTTATGCTGATAAAGGAGTAATGATAAGTGAGAAATTATCATTGTCGTTACTAAGCAAGATACCGTTTGTTGTTTTAGGCGATAAAGGGTATATGAAACATTTAAAAGATATAGGTTTCAAAACATTTGATAGTTTTTGGAACGAATCGTATGATTTAAAAGATGATGACGATAGAATTATTGGACTATCAGAAACAATACTAGACATTCAAAAAAACTTTGAGTGTGATATAAACGAACACGGAAACTATGTTTATTCAGATGAGATGAGCGAAATACTAGAATACAATTACAATCATTATAAAAATGTTTATGTTCCTGAACTTCAGAATAGAATATTAAAAGCAGTTAGTAACTCTGATACCGTACATTTTAGAACTGAAGTCTCAGACAAAATTTGGTATAATGATATAACTAAAACAGTTATTGTTCCCATACCTGGAAATGGTATGGAATATTTTGATGACAGAGTGAGTGAATCATTAAAATATAAATTAATGAATCGAGTGGATGTTCCCAACTTGTCTACGATACCAGCAATTGTTATTATAAGAAATCCATTTCAAAGAATTGGCGAACAAATCTGGGAGACAGGAATGGATTTTGATGCGTTCATCGAGGAATACAAAAACAAAGATTATATGAAGACACAAGTTAGTTTTACAAAAGGATTATCAGTTTGGAAAACAATTGACTTAGATGATATCTTAAATCCTACTCGTAACGAAAAGACTAACTATACATCGAATTATGAGCATATAATATCCAGAGATTTTAAGACTGGAGATAGCGAAGACTTATCAGTGAATAAATGGGATAATCATATTATTAACCATATCAAAATCGGGTCTAAGAAAAATGGTTGTGGTGGAGGAATACAGTGGTACACAAACTATTGTAGTCCGTATAAAGATGGCAAAGAAGGATTAACTGACCAACAAATTGAAAAAGTACAAGATTTGTTTAAAGAAGATTTTAAGTTTTATAACGATTCTAAACGACAAGAAGAAATATTTTTAAGTAACTACAATTGGATAGAAGACGAGATGACTGATTATATTAATATTCTTAAGTCACGCACTGATATAGAGGAATGTAGAAAGGAATTTATTGAACACAGTGAGGTTTTTAAAGATAAGATAGATAAAGTTTTTTGGGAGAATCATACACATTTTTTAAAATCTATCGGCATTCAGAATATGTCAAAAGATGTTTCAATACTTGACATGGGAACACAATTTGGAATAATACCACATTTTTTAAGTTCTATAGGATTCACAGATGTAAGTTGTACTAACTCTTCTGATGAAGCATCAATTGGAATTAAAGACCTTAAGAACATTTGGAACATATTTAATTTATCGCCCATTGACTTACATATCTATCCTATGCAAGAATTTACTTTACCTAAAAAATATGATGTCATTATTGCTTCGAGTACGAATATATTATTTAAGACTAATGAAATATTCAGATTCCAGAATAGAATATTAGATAAAACTTATGCTTTAGATGAGTCAGACTATGCTGGTATGTTTTTTGTTCCATACAATAAAAATGAACTTGAATTTTTTATAAATAATGTAAAGAAATTTCTTAATCCTGATGGAGTAGCAGTGATTCAACCATATCCGTGGGTATATCACGCAGATGGATATGAAAAACATTTAAAATTATTATCCAAGTATCAATCAAAAGGACATACTCCAATGCCAAAAAATTTAATATACAAGAATTTGAAAATGGAGTACTTTGTAATTAGAAATTAATATGAAATATTATATAGCAGGCAACAGAGGATTAGTAGGGTCACACTACAATACAGTAGTTAGAAACGCTATGGGCGGTAACACTGACACAGTAGATTACAGTGATGCAACTAGTACACGTGCAGAATTCAATCGACTAGACAAGACATATGGATTACCAACTCACGTAGTAATCAATGCAGCCACCGTGGGCGGTCTGCAAGAAGACTTAGATTTTGCTTATGAATTGATGATAAAGAATTTAACTATTCAGAATAATATATTTAACGTGTGTTCTGAATTTGGAATAGACAGAGTGCTACTACAAGGAAGCACTTGTAGTTATCCTGCTGAAGGAAGTCAGCCGTACACTGAAGACCAATTGATGAATGGCGAACCATACAAAACATATTTGCCAACAGCATTGCCAAAGTTAATGGGCATGTATCAATGTAGAGCAAAGAATGAAAAAGCAGGAACACATTGGCGAACTGCAATCAACTCTAACATGTTTGGACCAGGTGACAGAACTGGTGAACACGCACATGTAATTGGTGCATTGATGCAAAAGTTTGTTACAGCAGTGAAAGAAGACCACACTGAGATTGAAATATGGGGCAGTGGAAATCAGAGTAGAGATTTGATTTATATCAAAGATGCCGTGAGTGCAATGGATATAATTCTAAACAATGACAAATATGATACAGTGAATGTTGCTAGTGGAGTAGAAACTTCTATCAGAACATTAGCAGAAACATTAAAAGAGATAAGTGGATTTACCGGTAGATTGTGGTACAACACTGATAGACCAGAAGGAATTAAAAACAGAGCCATTGATAATTCAAGGTTGAAGGAACTAGGATGGAGACCTAGATATTCATTAAAGGCAGGATTGGCAGAAACATACGAGTGGTATTATGATAGACATTAACAATATTAAACATAAAAGAATATTTTGCTTTGGATGTAGTTTCACCGGCGGACTAGGAACCTGGGCTGATTTATTAAAACGGCATTTCGGAGATTATCCAAGAGAAGATTTTCACATTCCATCGGATCATCCAGAAAGGGTATACAATTTTGGTAAAGCAGGAGCAGGCAACTATTATATATTTAATAAAATAGTTGAAACTAGTTTACAATATAATTTTACTAAAGATGATTTGGTATTAATAGAATGGAGTGGCGTTCTTAGAGAAGATAGATATAAAGATGGTGAATGGCATTGCCACGGCAACGTAACGAACAACCCACAGTATTCTAAAGCACTATTAAGAGATTGGTTCTTAGATATAGAGGGTATGATAAAACGAGATTATTCATATATTCATGCGATACAAAAAATGTTAAAAGCAGGGAATATAGATTATGAAATGTTTAGTATGAATGGCGTATCACGTTACGACCCTGCTAACATGGATGTGAAGAACAGAGAGAGTGAAGCAATCAACTCTTTGATAGAGTTATACAAAGACACACTAGATGAGTTGCATCCCAGTATGTTCAAGATAGTATTTGGAGATGAAACTATCTGGCCAGAAGAAAGAACTCCTCTTGGAACGAAATGGCACAGCAAAGAAGGAGATAAGTATAAAGTTGGCAGATACAGAGACGTTCATCCATCCCCCATTGAGCATTTAGATTATTTAGAAAAGGTATTTAATTTTAAACCCTCGGATGAGTTAAGAACGCATACAGAAGAGTTCACACGAAAAGTTATAAGAGACCATTGGGAAAATTATGTTTACCCCTAACAGTCACATGAACCCAGTATATGGGAAAGAAGAAATAGATAGTGTAACAGAGTACATCAACTCTGGTGGTTGGATAATGGA
>OCVR010003708.1_pt1 | contig 10629 bp, 8 predicted proteins | sample 1539091 | NCBI WGS metagenome assembly OCVR01 (sample SAMEA3355530, study PRJEB22509) | marine metagenome | biome: marine; feature: coastal ocean; material: water | place: USA | collected 2010-08-07 | depth 16 m | reverse complement strand
TGGAAGATGTATTGGTAATTGATTTTAGCTCTCAAAATTAATCGACATTCAAAATTTACTTTTAGGCATCTTGTCTATTATAGCTTGACCGACGCAGTGCCTGTTTTTTTTGTGAATTTATGAAAATGTTTCCATTTTATTCCCATTCCTTACTAAACGCCTGCTTTTGTATTCCTGGATTGTTTGCAATTCTGTCCTCTTGCTTGGCGGATGTAAAAACTCCTGCAATCATTGGAGATAACATGGTCCTTCAACAGAACCATAAAAACCCAATTTGGGGATGGGCCGATGCAGGGGAAACGATAAAAGTTTCAATTGCGGGGCAAAACCATACCACAAAAGCGGATGCAAAAGGAAATTGGAAGGTCAAATTAGACCCAATGAAAGCATCTTCGGATGCAAAGACTTTAAAGATAAATAATGTACAATATAACAATATTCTGGTGGGTGAAGTTTGGCTTTGTTCCGGTCAATCCAACATGGGATGGGGTCTCGGAAATTCTGATGATGCCGACCTTGAAGTAATGACTGCAAACTATCCCAATCTTCGCCTAATCAGCGTGCCACAAATAGGTACACAGGAAGCCCAAAAGGACTTTAATGGGCAATGGGAAGCCACCACCCCGGACATTGCTAAGAATTTTTCTGCGGTGGGCTACCTGTTCGGTCGACGTTTACATCAGGCATTAGGGATTCCTGTTGGTCTGATTGATAATGCGTGGGGCGGTTCAGCCTGTGAGGCATGGATTCCCAGGGACAGATTGAACAAGCTACCTGTCGCAAAGCCCTACATGAAACAATGGGAAAAGACTGAAGCTACCTTTGATTACGACAAACTCCTGGCCAGTTACGAAGCAAAACTCAAGATGTGGCAGGAAAAGGCCCAAGCTGCACGCAAACTAGGCAAGCCCCAGCCTTCTGGCCGTCCCCGAGCTCCTCGCAACCAACTCACTGGACAACACCGACCTGCCAATCTATACAATGGCGTTCTAAATCCAATTATTGGCTACGGCATAAAAGGAGCAATCTGGTATCAGGGTGAAAGTAATGGAAGGCGCGGACATGCCTACCGCGAGGTATTTCCATTGATGATTAAGTCCTGGAGAGACGCATGGAACCAGGGTGAATTTTCCTTCTACTGGGTGCAATTGGCTGATTTTATGAATGAGGTTCCCGAACCATCAACTGAGCAGACCTGGCCCGAGTTACGCGAAGCCCAAACCCTCACCCTTGACAAACTTGAAAATGTTGGGGAAGCCGTGATCATTGATGTCGGAGAAGGACGGGACATTCATCCACGGAATAAGCAAATAGTAGCGAACCGTCTTGTTCGTAATGCCCTGAATAAAGATTACGGCATGGACATTCCCTCACAAAGCCCACGCTACCAGTCGATGGAAATCAAGGGTAATAAGATAATTCTGACTATTGGCGATGTCGGACAGGGACTTTATTGTTTTGATGTTCGTGATCCAGTTGGGTTTGCTATCTGTGGGAAGAATCAGAAATTTGTTTGGGCTCAAGCTAAACTCCGCGGCAAGAATCAGGTTGAGGTCTGGGCAGAAGGAATCGAAAATCCTGTTGCAGCTCGCTATGCTTGGTCCGACAACCCAGTTTGTAACCTCTACCGCAAAGACGGTTCGGTCACACTTCCCGTTACTCCCTTTCGCACCGATGATTTCCCCATGATTACCAAGGGACTGTAAATCAATAAAGCTGATCATCCCCATGAAGCCAATTGTATTAGGCCTATCCCTTTTCGCCATCTGCCTATTCACCTATGGAGAGGTTCGGTTAGTAGAGAAACTGGGGCCAGCAACTGGTATCAATAGTCCCTTTGGCGTTGCTTTTGACAACAAAGGTAATGCTTATATTGCTGAATTCGAAGGTGGACGAATCCTCAAACTCGATAAGAAAGGGAAACTTCACACCTTTTCTGGTAACGGTAAAAAAGGATATGCCGGCGATGGGCTTTCAGCGGACAAAGGAGTTTTTAATAGTATGCACAACTTAGCTTGGGCTTCGGGTAATTTTCTATACATATCTGATACTAATAATGAGCTGGTTCGTAAAATTAACTGCAATAACTACCGCCTATCCACTCTTGCTGGAACTCCAAACAAAAAGGGCTTTTCTGGAGACAAAGGACTAGCAGAGGAAGCAAAGTTAAATATGCCCATTTCGATTAGCCTAACGCCTGATGAGAAAACGCTGCTCATTGCGGATATCCGAAATCGGCGAATTCGGGCGGTCGATCTCAATTCTGGAACCATTCGTACCATCGCAGGGAATGGCAAAAAAGGAAAACCCATTGACGGTAAACTCACCTTGGAACAACCATTGATGGACCCAAGAGCCGCGGTCATGGATCACGAAGGTAATCTGTTCGTTGTAGAACGGAACGGCCATGCCTTACGGGTAATCCACCCGGATGGTAAAATTTACACATTGGCAGGCACCGGCAAAAAGGGCCAGAGGGACGGGCCCGCCCTGCAAGCAACTTTCAACGGTCCCAAACATCTTTGCTTGGACAGAAAGGGAAGAATTGTAATCGCGGATGATAACAACCATCTGATCCGCCTCTACGATCCAAAAACCAAATCCGTTTCTACTATTCTCGGAGGAAAGGCCAAACCGCAAACCACGCTCAACCGCCCACATGGTGTTAGCATCGCACCGGACGGAAGTTTGTGGGTCTGCGACAGTTGGAATAACCGAGTACTTACCTTAAGCAATTACTAATAATGAAATCGATCTCCAAAATTCTAATCATTTACCTTCTCCATTCATTTTTTACACAAGCTTCGGATCTACCTAATATTTTATGGATCACAAGTGAGGATAATGGACCGCACCTCGGATGCTACGGTGATAAATATGCAGATACGCCAAACTTGGATGCCCTTGCCGCGAAGGGAGTGATCTATAGCCGGGCGATCTCCAACGCACCAGTTTGTGCACCCGCCCGAACCACTATTATTGCCGGAATGTACCCCCCCTCTACCGGATCCGAACATATGCGAAGTATGGTCAAACTTCCATCTGGATTCAAAATGTACCCTTCCTACCTCCAAGATCTTGGATATTATTGCACAAATAATTCCAAGGAAGATTACAACTTGCTGAAAGAGGGAGAAGTGTGGAACGAAAGTGGTCGAAAGGGAGACTGGAAAAATCGCCCCAAAAAAGACCAACCCTTCTTTTCTATTTTTAATTTCACGATTTCCCATGAGAGCAAAATTCGCTCTCGCCCACACACTCAAATTCACGACCCTGCTAAAGTTCGTGTACCAGCCTACCATCCCGATCATCCCGAAGTTCGCAAGGACTGGGCACAATATTACGATAAAATCACAGAAATGGACAAAATGGTGGGAGCTAAACTCAAGCAACTCAAAGACGATGACCTTGATAAGGAGACCATTGTGTTTTACTACGGCGATCACGGATCAGGCATGCCAAGAAGTAAGAGATGGCCTTTTTTCTCGGGACTCAATGTTCCGCTGATCGTACATGTACCAGAAAAATGGAAACATCTTGCATCTTCAGATTATAAGGTGGGAGGAAGTATTAATCGAAGGGTTGGATTCGTTGATCTCGCCCCCACTCTTCTGAGTATAGCAGGAAAAAAACCTCCCGCTCACATGCAGGGACATGCCTTTATGGGAAAACATGAAGCAGCCGTGCAGGAATATGCGTATGGATTCCGTGGTCGTATGGACGAACGTTATGATATGGTTCGATCCGTTGTCGGTGAACGCTATATCTACATCCGTAATTATATGCCCCATAAACCATATGGGCAGCATGTATCTTACATGTTTCAGACCACAACGACCCAGGTTTGGAAAAAACTTTTTGATGAAGGAAAATTAAATCAGGCGCAAAGCCAATTTTGGAAAACAAAGCCAGCCGAAGAACTTTACGACTTACAAAATGATCCGGATGAGGTCATCAATTTAGCAAAATCCAAAGAACATACTAATATTCTCAAAAAGATGCGATCAGCTCACCTTTCCCATATTCGAAAAATCCGGGACATTGGCTTTCTTCCCGAAGGAGAAATTCATGCACGGGCGAAAGGATCTACTCCCTATGAAATTGCCCGTAACTCTAAAAAATATCCTTTTGAAAAAATTTTAGCGGCTGCCGAACTCGCCACATCCCTAAAGAAGAACGATCTTCCGAAAATTGCTCATCTGCTTAAGGATAATGACTCTGCAGTTCGATACTGGGGTGCCATTGGAATTCTCTCTCATAAAAAAGCAGGAACCAAGGCATATACTAAAGAACTCATGAATGCACTGAATGATAAATCACCCTATGTTCAGGCAACTGCAGCTGAAGCCCTTGGCCAATTTGGTTCTAAGAATGAACAGATTCTTGCAGTTAAAACCTTGGGCAAACTAGCAGACCCTATCAAGAATGGATGTTTTCCTTCGATGTTGGCAATGAATGCGATTGACCATCTAGACAATAAAGCGAAATCGCTCCTCTCCCTAATCAAATCAATGCCCCGCACCCCGGAAGGAGTGGATAAACGCTTTCAGGGTTATGTTGGTCGCCTCGTTGACACTACGGTTATGCAACTTGAAGGAAAATAATATGTTTTACTCAAAACTTATTCCGTTTGTCGCCCTCCTTACCGTACCATTTGCATTTGCAAAGACTAATATTGTTTTCATCATGGCCGACGATCTTGGCTATGGTGACCTTGGTTGCTTTGGCCAAGAACTGATCAAGACTCCAGAACTCGACAAAATGGCCAAGGAGGGAATGAAATTTACCCGCTTTTATGCCGGATCCACAGTATGTGCACCATCAAGAAGCGTCTTAATGACTGGTCAGCACATGGGACACACCCATGTCCGAGGAAATGCGGGCGGAGATATGATGCGACAAAGCTTACGCGATGAGGACATAACTGTAGCAGAAAAATTAAAGGAAGCCGGATACAAAACTGCATTAATTGGGAAGTGGGGATTGGGAGAGATGAATCAGCCCGGACATCCCCTCAAGCAAGGATTTGATTATTTTTATGGCTATCTCAATCAGGTTCACGCTCACAATTTCTATCCCGAATTCCTTTGGCGTAATCTCAAGAAGCATAAACTTTCCAATATCGTAAAACCTATATCAAAAGAATCGAGAGCTGGCTTTATTGGCGGAGCCGCTACCAAGCGGATGGAATATTCTCATGATCTTTTTGCCCAGGATGCTCTCAGTTGGATAGAAAAAAATAAAAATGATCCATTTTTTCTATATCTACCCCTTACCATTCCTCATGCAAATAATGAAGGTAGTCGAATGTTTGGAGATGGTGCTGAGGTCCCAGATTATGGAATATACGAAAATAAGGATTGGCCCAAGCAGGACAAAGGACAAGCCGCAATGATTACGCGAATGGACAAAGATATCGGACGGATTCTGAATTTGCTAAAAAAGCTAAAAATTGCCGACAACACACTGGTCATCTTCACATCGGATAATGGTCCTCACAATGAAGCAAAGCATAACCCCGAACTCTTCTCCCCATCTGGACCACTACGGGGAATGAAAAGAACGCTTACCGAAGGGGGCATACGCGTGCCCACAATTGCCTGGTGGCCCAACACCGTGCCCAAGAACACAGTATCTGAAGACCCCTTCTATTTTGGAGACCTCATGGGCACCGCTTGCGAAATAGCAGGGGCCTCAAAACCAGAAGATTTAGATAGTGTATCTTTTCTGCCAACCCTGAAAGCAGATTCCAATAAACAATTAAAGCACAGGTATCTCTACTGGGAATTCTATGAACGTACTTTTCGTCAGGCCGTTATAATGAAAGAATGGAAACTCATTCGCTCCGATATGGACGATTCAAAGATCGAACTTTATGACTTATCGAAGGATATCCATGAGGATAAAAATATTGCATCCGAGCATCCTGCATTGGCACAAAGATTAATCTCCTACATGGAAGAAGCTCATACTCCCCACCCGAGCTGGAAAACGCCCCGGACGGCTCAGAAATAAATTCTATTTCGCGGGGAGCAATGCCCCGTCTTTCATCCCGTGAATAATTTTTTTGTCTGCGGGACAAAAAGTGGCCAATGAACCACTCCATTTTACCTGCTCGCCAATTACAAAAAAATAAGGCGATAACCTTAGCCTTCCACGCATCGGGACAATCTCTGCTTTATGATCAAAAACAGGGTGTTCCAAAAGTACAGGTTTATGAAATTCCTGCAGGACAGAGACGGGAGAAGGAAAGGATGTCACTGCATCAGAAAGAGACTGGCTCCATTCTTCCCCTGAGACATCATCCCCAATGACCACACTTCTTGCCCCCCATGCAGTTTCGTGAAATCCACTCGCCTTAATCACTAATGACCTTTCTTTCTTCGAAGCCCCGCTCAACTCACTCCAATTCCCCAAACGCTTCCCTCGGACTAGCGGACCATCCACAGTAGCACCCGGGGGAATTGGAGCCGGATCAAGAACCCAGGTTGTAGGAATAACGCTCCGACGAAGGGCTAATTCCTTCTTATTTAAATTCTCCTGCCAAAACTCCTGTAATCGATGATGGTGGAAAAGAGCCAGGGATAATTTCTCTTCCTGAAAAGGACGCATGGGAGGAGTGACCACCAATTTTTCTTCTTCCACTAACCTTGCCAACTCCTTCATTTCGGGGACCTGTTCATAATCAAACAACTCCCAAAAACGATACAGTAAATCGATTTTCTCATTTTCCAGGAAAACTCCTGAATCCCTCATTTGAAGAGCACTGGGTGCACAAACCACAATCCAATAACCAAGGGAACGGAGATTCTCTGCAAGCCATTCCATTTCGGGTAAATAAGTCTCTGCCTCTTCACTCACGGCAATTGCAAATTTAGATTCTCCCTGTTTTGTCCCAGGACAAGCCTCCATTAATGCTTCGCCAAAAGATTTAATCATTTCCGAGCTATTCCTTCCGAAATAAATCTGATTTAAAAATGCGGTAAGTCCGATTCCACCTGGAACGGCATCCCATTCCGTCAAAGCAAGTCCATCTTGAGTCGGTAATAAATCGGGCCGCAACACCGCTGGCATTGAACCCAAAACCGATTTTGAAATAGAATGCTCGACTAACCACTTGGGTTTTCCTGCATCATAATAGTCTGCAACCCAAGGGACTTTTAAATCCTCATTCCTCAAAATCTTCTGACCATTCTTCGACTTTAAATACAGTTTTTCAATTGCCTGGTAAAAAGAAAATGCAGCTTGCCCAAGGGCTTCAATCTCAACTTGTGCAGATTCTAAAAACGACCAATACTGGGGAGACCACTTCCAGGTCTTCCCTGCAAACAAAGGATTTTTTTGATGCAATTCAATCTCGTCCCAACTCAGGTCAGGTGATTCCATTAATCCTCTACTTGTATTTCTTTATTTCTCTGCCTGGGGCACCCGGCACGTAACCAACCGTTTACAAATGGATCCAACTCTCCATCCATCACTGCCTGTACTCCCGAAGTTTCGACACCGGTACGTAAATCCTTCACCATTTGATAGGGCTGAAATACATAGCTTCGGATTTGATTCCCCCACCCCATTTCTCCTTTCGAACCGTAAAACTTTTCCATCTCCACCCGCTTTTCATCCTGTTCCTTTTCATAGATCCGGGATTTAAGGACCCTCATCGCAGTTTGTTTATTCTTTAACTGTGAACGTTCGTTCTGGCATTGAACTACAATATTAGTGGGCAAGTGAGTCAAGCGGACTGCGGAGTCAGTCTTATTTACATGCTGACCTCCCTTACCACTTGAGCGGTAAGTATCAATTCGAAGGTCATCATCCGGGATGTCCATATCCACATCATCATCCTCCATCTCAGCAATTACATCCACTGAACAAAAGGAGGTGTGCCTTCTTTTATTGGAATCAAACGGACTAATTCTAACCAATCGATGGACGCCCCGCTCCGCCTTTGCATATCCATAGGCGTGCAAACCCTCCATCTTGATTGAACAACGACTTACCCCCGCTTCTTCTCCGGGTTGAAGATCTTGTAACTCCACCTTAAATCCACGCCGCTCCGCCCATCGCATATACATTCTCATTAGCATATCAGCCCAGTCGCACGACTCAGTCCCTCCTGCACCGGCATGAATACTTAACAAGGCAGGTCGGTCGTCAAATGGCTCACCCAAAAAGCTCGCCACTTCTAAATCCTCGACCTTGCTCAGTAATGCCTCGAGGGTACTCATAAATTCACTCTCCATTTCCTGGTCATTCTCGTCCTCATCACATAATTCAGCGAGGGCATCCAAATCGTCGACTTGGACTCGGAACGATTCAATTTTCTCAACTGTCTGCTTGAGTCGGTTGGCCTCTGAACTAACTCGCTTTGCCTCGGTTTGGTCATCCCAAAATGTGGGAGCAGACATAAGAGACTCGAGTTCAAGGATGGCTTTCTTCTTCTCATCGCAATCAAGAAACTTCCATAGGTGCGTCGTCTTTTTGATCAGATCTTGCAGGCGGGATTTATCATCAGGTAAAATCATAAGTTACAGGATTTGTTTTAAACCGAAAAGTCAAGCCCCTCAGGTACATCCAAGTGTAATCCACACTCTCTACCATGGCCACCATGTCTTGAATCTTCTGCTGATTTCGAGGGGTCAATCTTTTGGGTACTATGATGATCTCCAACCGAGTCATACCCCATTCCTTCAAGCGGATGATAGGGGAGATTATTTTGGGGCAAGTATTGGTAGGTCTTTCGATCGTCCCAGTCCAGTATTGGATAAAATTTTAAAACATCACCCTGATATTCGATAAAGGGCCTCTTTTCACGATCTGAAGATTGCGCTCTTCGCAACCCGGAAAGCCACACCGTTGCACCTAATTCTTTCAAGGCGCGCTCCATGGGTTCTTTTTTATTAATGAAATTGTATTTTTTCATTTCATTCTTTCCCTGCTCCCACAACTTACCAAATTTTACCTCTTGAAAGGAAGGGGTTAGTGGAGAGGAGAAGATTCGAGGCTGAAAATCCAATTTTTCCTGTAAAGTTTGTGCATATTGATAAGTTTCTTGAAATAAATAACCGGTATCCACAAAAATAACCGGTATTTCCTTACTTACCTGTAAGACAAGATTCAGCATTACAGAACTCTGCAGTCCAAAGCTGGTCGACAGGACAACCCCTGCACCAAACCGCTCCCATACCCAAGCAATCCTTTCTTGAGCAGAAAGGGCTTTCATTTCAATATCAAATTCCGATAATTCTTCGTCAGACAGGTTCATTCAAAATACAAAATTTGGATAATGACAAAATAATCCAATTTAGTAAAGAATAGGCTGAGTCATAAAGTGAATGATTTTGATTCGCACTTTTAATAATATTTCTATTAGATTTAACCGTGGAAGATATTGTACAGTTACTATTTAGGAGGCCGGAATTAAAAGTTTGCCGAGATGACATCCAATCTGCCTGCCAACTCCTTCTCGATTGTTTTCGCTCCGGGAATCAAGTCCTGCTCTGTGGAAATGGAGGAAGTGCAGCCGATTGTGAACATATTGCCGGTGAACTAGTGAAACGATTCTCCCGACCACGCCCATTAGGCAAAGAACTCGCAGAAAAACTGGGTCCGGACCTCGCCCAAAACCTGCACGGTGCCCTCCCCGCATTATCCCTGCCCTCCATGGTCGGGTTTACCACTGCTTTTGTAAATGACGATGAACCAGAGTACGCCTTTGCCCAACAGGTGGTAGCCTTTGGCAAACCGGGTGATATCCTGCTCGGGATCAGTACATCAGGAAATTCCCGAAATATTGTTCATGCAGTAAAGGCGGCTAATGCCCTTGGACTTCATACCATTGGACTCACTGGAGAATCAGGTGGTGATTTGGCATCCGCTTGCAAACTTTGCATCCAAGCACCAGCAACCGAAGTGCCTCGGGTGCAAGAGCTTCATCTTCCGATCTATCATACCCTTTGCCAGGTGGTGGAAGATACTCTCTTCCCCTAATTATGAGCAAATCGATTGATTTGCAAAGTCGCCTACCTACAAGTCTGGCCGACCTTTCCCGTTCAATCGCCACTTTGATTCAAAAAAAAGGCGGCCACTTTCTCCTTGTGGGCGGAACCGTTCGTGACCTGTTTATCCAAGAAACTCCCCTTGAGCTCGATGCCGAAGTACGCGGTCTCAGTACCGAACAACTCATTGATTGTCTCCACCCCCTCTATCCGACCGATCAGGTGGGCAAATCTTTCGGCGTGCTCAAACTGAAGGGACTTCCGGTGGAAATTGCCCTTCCTCGAACCGAGATTAAAACGGGAAGTGGCCATAAGGGATTCTCAATCGAGGTCGACCCACACTTACCTTTTGAACAAGCGGCGTTGCGGAGAGACTTTACGATCAATGCAATGGGACTCGATCCATTAACCGGAGAAATCAAAGATCCATTCCGGGGGGAAGATGACCTGAAAGAAAAAATTCTTCGTCATGTAAGCACTGCCTTTTCGGAAGACCCACTCCGTGTACTGCGCGGTATGCAGTTCGCCGCCCGCTTTTCTCTCCAAGCCCATTCCAAAACGATTGAACTCTGTCAAAAAATCGAATTGGAAGGCCTGGCCTCGGAAAGAATTTTTGGAGAATGGAAAAAAC
>OCVR010003705.1_pt1 | contig 10631 bp, 6 predicted proteins | sample 1539091 | NCBI WGS metagenome assembly OCVR01 (sample SAMEA3355530, study PRJEB22509) | marine metagenome | biome: marine; feature: coastal ocean; material: water | place: USA | collected 2010-08-07 | depth 16 m | reverse complement strand
TGGTGACAAGACAGCAGTGACTCACCAATGGAGGAATTTGGCTTGTTGAACACCACGAGTTCGTCGGGTACGGGATTACCCAGTTCTTCAATATGCTCAACATAATTCCTGCCGATGCAGACGATTTTAGACGGCGCAATGTTTTTTCCTTCCCACAAAACGTGATTCAAGATAACTCCAAACTGCTGAGAGGCCGTTAATCCGCCGGTAACGCCGAAGTCGGTGCAGAGAATGTAACGTACTTGTATGCGCTCATGCCATGCAGACTTACCCGGGGGATGATCTGCCCAGATACTTTATTTAACATAATATATATTATACGCATATTTAGTGAGGGCCCTCGCTGTCAATAGAGCCCGAACAATGCGCTTCTGCGCTGTGCTTGGCGGATTCCCCGTTTGATCTAATCTGCCACAGTTCTGATGTGCCGCGGTTAAGCACGGATCTGATCGTGTGCAATACGCGTCTCGCTAATCGCGATACATCTTATGCAGCGTGCGATGGCAAGCATGGCAAGCGCTGCCGACTATCCCGCAGCGCAGCATCTAGAAACCGGCGAGCAGATACCGGCGTGTCAAACACCTGTTCGCGCCCTGATGCACATGTGGGTTGATACACTCTGAACACTCAATGTTACGTTTTTAAACAGCACGGCAAAGGCAAGAGATTTACCCGTGTTACGCAGCTTCGCTTACAGCGTGGCGCCTTATCACGCTCAAGCTCCTTCGCCGGCTCGCCGCTTGGCTCCTGCCTGCAGAGAATCAGATTTATAGGCTCTAACAGCTTCGCTATATCGCGAGGGATATACATAAATATACCCAGAACAACCCGATCAATCTCGTCGGCAAAAATTGCTCGACAATTGAGCTGCTGCCACCTATCGTCCCTGTGGAATACGCGGTGCAGCCCCTCACTTTTTATGCATTCAGGAGACTTGCGATGCCCATCAGCCCGATGGATGAAACACTTGCCCACCAGACCCCGGAGACTTTCGACCAGGTGGCCACTTCCGATCGAAATTTTTACGATCGTTACTACTTTAATCTGCATTCGGAGGACGGCAATACGTTTGTTGTGCTCGGCATTGGTCAGTATCCAAATCTTGGCACAACCGACGCGTTTGCACTCATTGTGCGCGATGGTAAGCAACACGTGCTGCGCTGTTCTCGTGAGCTTGGCACAGATCGGTCCGATACCCGAGTAGGCCCTTTTGGCGTTGACGTCGTAGAGCCTTTACAGTCCCTGCGCTTTTTCTGTGAAGAAAACGACCACGAAATAAGCTTTGACCTTACCTTTACCGGTCATGGTCCTGCCGTCGAGGAACCTCGCACGTTCCTGCGCAAAGGACCTCGTGTCACTATGGACACGTCTCGCTATACGCAGATGGGTCGCTGGAACGGCACCCTTAATCTCAAGGGAGACGTGATCGAGGTCAACGAAAAAGATTGGCTCGGTATTCGCGATCACTCCTGGGGTATTCGCCCTATTGGTGAAGCAGAGCCACTGGGGATACGAATCAACGAGTATATGAACAACTTCGGATTCTTCCATATCTTCGTTCCTATCCAATTCAAGGACTTCCAGCTGAAAGTCTTCATTGAAGAAAACGCAGACGGCAGCTTGATTGTCGAGGAATGCGTAAAAATTGACAGTCATGCGAAAGGCGGCGCCGTTCATCAGCTGGGCAAACCGAATCATCAGGTAAACTACGCCAGCGGCTCTCGCGAACTGGCTTCCGGGGAGCTCCGCTTTGAGGATGAAAACGGCGAGCCCCTGGTGGTTAAATTCACTCCCCATAATTGCGCATGCCTCGCTGCCGGGACCGGTTATGTCGCGACGCCCGAATGGACGCACGGCGCCTATCAGGGGAAGTTCAAGCTGGAAGCGGTTGAGTTCGATGTGGGCTCTGACGAACAACGTGGTGGTCTTGGCCCATTGTACGAACATATCGGTCGCTTCGAGCTGAGCACGGGAGAGGTTGGATATGGCATGTTTGAAAATCTTTCTGTAGGCAGCCATTCCAAATATGGGTTTGATTCATTTGAAGCGGTAGCGCCCTGACTGAGCGCCCTCCCCTGCACATTGCCCCGCCTCAGTAAGCGCTGTATCGCGCGAGGGCCGAACTTTACTGGCCTCCTCGCCGCTCGTGACAGAACCACCGGATATTTTTCCGGCACGTTTCGTTTTTCTACTCTATTGAATCAAGGAACAGGGCTAATCGGATACGGGCCAGCGAGTATCCCCTGTGTAAAATGCGAAGCGCTCCTCGATAATTTCACGGGTCAAGCCGTACTCCGCAACGTCGTATTCATGCTTGCCATGTTTGCCTTTCGGATTGTTGTCCATGTGAGCGTGCATCGCAGCGCGCGCAGCGTCTGTTAATTCCATTCCAAAACCGCTGTAGACCTTCTCAACCACTGCCATGGGCTGCGAAACAAACTCTGCCTGTGAGGTATCAATAAATAGACTGGGATCGCGTTTTTCACGCTCTGATAGGCCTTTCTCTAACGACATCGCATACCACTCCATGACAGCGTGTCCAATCGCACTCTTGTCCATGTGGTCATGATTGCCGGCGTACATACCCATGACGGCTCTGTTCATGCTGTTAATGCTGGCTGTTACGGCCACGGGTTCGCGGTGACACCAGATAAAGCGGGCGTCTGGAAATACGTCGAGTATCGCATCGACGGCCCACATGTGCGCAGGCGCCTTCAGCATCCATTGTTTTCCGGGGTTACGCCAATTTAGCATCTGCATTTGTCGCTTCTGGTAACGGTAAAGAGGGACCAGATCCTGGGCAAGCAACCAGCTACGGTAGGGCTCCAGCATGATCTCAAAACCAAGTTGTACACCATTGAATGCATAGGCATGCAACAATACGCACTCCTCCGGGGTGTCTGCATCTACATAGTGTATTTTGGAGAAATCCGAGCTGCGGGTATCATCCAGCGCTTTCACCAGGTACGGGTAACGAAAGTCCTCCTCCCCGGGCTTGGCGTCTGGCCAGGGATCGGGGAATTGACATTCCCATTGCAGGACCCCGCGATTTTCAGGCGCGGCCACGAGCAGGTTGAGTAAGGCTGACGTGCCGGACCGCGGCAGTCCCGTAACAAATATGGGCGCAACTATTTCCTGCTGGTCTATTTCACCTATCGTGCGAAACGCATTCTCGCATTTCAGCCGGGTGGCCAATTGCATTACCACGCGTTCCCTACAGCGCTTGCGCCCATCAGGATCCAAAATATTGCGATCATAGGTTTCCAGCAATACCTCCAGCCCCTCATGGATTGGCGGCTCACCAAATTCATCAAACCCTGTTTGCTGCTGTGCCTCCTTGATCAACTGTTCAGCGACGAACGTTACAGCAGTGGTCATTTTAACTCCGAAAGTTTGGCAACGCGGGACTTCAGTGTTGGGTGTTTATCTGCACCAATCCAGCGCCAGCACATCGTGCCCTTCTTATGCCCCGCGGTTTCAATCCAGTTCGGTACGCCAGGGTTAGTATGAGACACAACAACACGCACACTGCCGTCTGGCTCATAATGTGCAGTATGTTTGTTCACGTGAATAGTGTGGTGCCGATAGTCCAGTGACTCCATCCACCAGTTATCCAATTGAAAATTCCAGGTCTGGCACTCAGGAATCTCCGGGGCTTCAATAATAAAGACCTCATCGTCCTCGAGTTCCCAGGCACTGTGGAAATAAAAAATATTTGGATCCCCGCCTATCGACTGGCAGTAGTCCTGGTCTGCCGGGGGCAGATCATTGAGCGTGGGTAAGAAGCTTTCAGCCCAGTCTTCAAACATCTTTGCCGAACCATGCACAAACATGACGGCGCCTTGTAATCCGCGTTGCAATTTTTCCGCGGTAAGCGGTGCTGGACGATCATCTTTCGCACCGATCCGCTCAATTTTCATTTCTGCCCGCGCTTCGTTTTCACGGTCCTGGAATGTCTGACGCACGGTGATGGAATTTGCCGATTCTCCGAGAGGCAGCCAGTTGCCCGGTTTCTCGTCTTTGCTGAGGATGATGTCTATTTCACCATTGGGACCCAAATCCATTTGGCGATGATCAATATGACCGGTAACCTCCATGGTTCCATCTACCGCATAGCGATTGATTATGGAACTGATGCCGAGGTAATTGACAGTCCCCCGTGTACCGGTGATCCGGTAATCATAGGCCGGATTAATGGGGGCACTTTCATAACGATTATCGGGATTGTCAGCCCCCAGTTTGATGGTCTCGTGAGCACCGCAGCGCAGTTGCGGAAACAGGGGGTCACGAAACTCCAGAAAGCTCTCAAGGCCTCCTCGCAAAAGGCGCGCAAGGTAGCGATACCCCTCTGCCTGATTGAATGAATCCTTCGGGGCTTTTTCGCTGCGGATAATTTTTCCAGCATCTTTCAGCGCATCGCAGAATTCGTCCCACGCTGTTCCATCTATTACTCGCTGTTCTGCGTCTGACAAGGCCATAAGACACTCCTGTTAACGTGACTATAAAAGGACATCAAGTGTCATCAAACAGAAGCCGGTAATCAAGCGCCACGCCGATACAGGCACGAATGCCCTGTCATTCCGGTGTGGGAGTCTGCACCATTGAACCGCCCTCCTCCTTGCGCGATGGCTCGATGAAGATCGGTGAGCTCCAAGCCCGTGGATGAGCCAGGGACAGGCAATTTTCCTGGCGTGTCGCTCGCTCGCCTATGCAGTAATCACGTTGCGTACAGTTCCCCTTGTCATCGTAAACGCAACCGAACGGGTCGCCACCAATCAAAGATTGGGCTTCCTGTATCGCACGAGCGTAATAAACACTGGGGCGATTACCTGCCAAGTATTGATCATCCTCAAATTCCACCGTGCAGCCCTGCCCCGCATCGGCACATTTGAATACGCGCCACTCATTTTCTATGAGCGAGCCGACCTCATCGGTGGCCGACTGCTGCGGGCGCACCCGCACAATCTCAATTCGCTCAATACGTTTGCGATAATCGCCAGGGCGATAGCACTCACCACCGCAAAGGTTTTGTATTCCTGACGGCCCTAGCGCGTTACTCGCCTCTGCAGGGCAACCCGGCACCTGCTCCAGTGCGCCGAGGGCTTTAACGCGGAATCGTGGCGTATCATCAAGACTGAGGTCGCTCCCCATGGGCGCAATACCGGCGGGACTATTCAATAGGTCAAACCAGAGAAGGATGCGATCGCCGGACGTTCCATAGACCCGGCGTGCCTTCATGGCCTCCCAGATCGCATCGCGGTCACGACCATCACTGTGCACTGCGATCAGGCCGCCCGTATAATAAAAACTGCCCGACTCCACGTAGGGATTCCAGGAAAAGGACTGACGTCCGCTAAACGACTTGCTGTCGGTGTACATCAATCGGCTTGTCTCCTTGTAACTATTTCCTGGCCGGGCCATATGATTGTCGCTTGAGCCGATCAAGCCGAATTTCGCACGCGCCATTTTGCCGTCCGTGTCGTAGCCCAAGGCCAGGTTGTATTGCGCAGACTGGCGAGGCACGTAAGTGGATGCCGGTTGAAAACTGTTTTGCAGCTGTCCGCAGCCCGCCCAATCGTCCAGCGAGGCATCGGGAAATAGGTCTCTGCCGGCCTGAATATCGATACTTGCGAATGTATTCATAGTGTTTACGGCGCCGGCCTCACAGTCAGCTGAGCCGGGTGAAGCGCAGCCGGCACGGAAAATTTCCGCCGCCTGACGACAACACGGTAGGAAACCCGCCGTTTTGGGCGGGCAACTCGCGGCACCGCTCGCCTCTGTAACAACACGCTCAAAATCTCGGAACACTTCCGAGTTGCCGTGTCCTGAATAGGACTCTAGCAACCTCTCATAACGGTTCTCATAGTCTTGCAGCTGATTGCGAAAATCAGCATCCAGCGGATTTGTGGTTCCCCATGAGAGGCCATGAGGAATGACGAGGCTATCGAATCCCCCGCCATCCAGTTTTCGATAGAGATCTGCAGGGGTGCGGGCTACTTCACGGCAAGTGACAGGTAGCTGGTCGACCGGCGTACCGACAGGACACTCAGGTGTAGAGTAAGAATCTGCCAGATACCACCCCATGTCACTGACAAACTCGAGCTCTTCCACCAAGCCCAGCAAGCCTACTGCAACAGCAGGAATGCGCGCGAGTAGATTTCCCGGAGCTGACGAGATAGGCCGAACGGGAATCTCACCCTCCTCTCCTGACCTGAGAATTACGTTTTTGTGCCCGTAGTGCTGCACGGCGTTTTTCAGGTCAGTGTTTGACCATTCCCAGCCGAGGAACGACACCATATCCGGGTGCGCCGGATCCCCCGCACTTTGATTACATCGACGAACGGCCTCCGCCGTGTGCTTCCACGCACGCGGCGTCAAGCTTTCCGCATGGTCATTAATACTCCAAAAATCCAACGCACTACAGTAGCGTGCGAAATCGCATGCGTCTTCGACCGTAGCGCTGCCCACCCCCTTGATCAACTCTGTATTGAAAAGGTAGGCGTCCAACGAAAAATTTGTATGCGTATGGAGATCGCCGAATAAAATGAGGGGCGCCACTATCGTGCTGTCGCTTTCCGTCCTGGGCCCCTCCGCAACTGCTCGCAAAGACTGAGCCTCGCCACCCAGCCAACCGCTTCCCAGTGCGTGCAACCAGCTAAAAAGACAAAGCAGGACAAGCAACGCTATCACTAACAGTTTCTTCATCAATACCATCCTAGCTATCAGGCATACGCCTTACCAAACGGAATGCCCAGACCAGAACCAGCACAGAAATCAACAATGCAGCGCCCACCAGAACAAATGCTACTGCAGGCCTCCATCGCTCACCGCTCGCGAACTTACCCTCCATTGCCCTGACTCGTGACTGTAAAGCTCGATACGCCGTGAGCCCTTCTCGCCCAAGATTGCCCGCCGCAATTGACTGCTGTTCAAGCGGGTCCGTCTGCATGTCGTAAAACCGGCCGTCCTCGTAATATTTCCAGCGACGATCGAAGGCGTAGCGTGCAGGACGCCCTGTTGGCCAGCGTGGGTCGTAGTGTATAAAGAGGTTTTCGCGGTTAAGCTCCGTATCGCGCTCAAACAGAGGCACAAGACTCATGCCGTCCGGTGGGGTTGACTCAGGTAGAGCCGCGCCTGCGAGGTCTGCCAGCGTAGGCAGTATATCGGCGAGGTTGACCAAACTGGTACTCACCCTGGGCGCGATTCGCCCGGGGGCCCACAGGAGGAAGGGTACGCGGGTCCCATTATTCAGCGTCTTTCCTTTCGCACCCTGAATCTCCGCTCCCCGGTAGCGGCTGACAATGTCCTGATCGGTACCGTTATCTCCGAGAAAAATGACTACCGTATTGTCCGCCAGTCCGCTTGCTTTGACCGTGTCGATTACGTTGCCCACAAGCTTGTCCATATAGGCAATCATCGCGGCAAAAAGCTGCTGGTCGTCTGCGGTAAGCGAGCGCATATCCGGTGTATTGACAAAGGGACTGTGGGGAAGAACCATAGGGTAATAGAGGAAAAACGGCTTGGAGCGGTTCGCTTGAATAAAATCACGCGCCGCCGTGTTCAGCACATCAGGTCCAAAGATACCGTCCCCGTACTGTCGGACATCGCCATTATGATCGATCAGCGGCGACCAGTACCTCGAACCTCGCTGCTCTGCCTTGAGTTGCCACAGAACATAGGACTCAAACCCCGCATCCGCGGGCAGCGCCCCCTCAATATCCTGAAAGCGATTATCAAACAGTTGCCATTTGCCGATAACGCCTGTCACATATCCCGCCTCACTGAGGAGATGAGCAAAGGTATTCTCACTGGCATCCAGATAGGCAAAGTGTTGATAGTTTCGGAAATTGAACTGGCCGGTCATCAGTTTCACCCTTGACGGAGTGCACAAAGGTTGTGCATGCCCGTGTTCAAGGCGCAATCCCTCGGATGCCATTTGATCAAGACGGGGCGTCTTGAAGCTTTCTCCGCCGTAAGCGCCCACCGCCTCTGCCCCGATATCATCTGCCAGAATAAGGATAATGTTGGGAGGACGCGCGGCGCTGACAGGCAGACAAGCGCAATATAACAGTAGCAGCACTATCGATTGCAGAACTGGCCTGCTCACAGCCATTTCAGAGTATCTGCATCAGATGTTCAAATGCCCGAATCAATGTGTCGTGATACCAGGGCGCCTCGGGATCTTGCTCCGGCACCTGATACTGACGACGCAACGCCGCGAGCCGCTTTTCTAGGTCGCCTGTTACGTCTTCATAGTCTGCTTGACCGTAGAGGTTTTTGAGTTCCTGTGGATCCGTTTCGAGATCAAACAGCTCCCATTCATCATTGCGGTAGTAGTGAATCAGCTTGTAACGGCCGGTGTGCACCCCATAGTGCCTTGCTACTCCGTGAAAACCGGGGTTTTCGTAAAAGTGATAATAGAGGTCTCGCTGCTGAAAATGCTCTGGCTTATTGAACACGGGCAACAAACTGACGCCATGCATCGCCTCTTCTGGCACGATACCGGCAGCATCCAGCAGTGTCGGTGCAAAATCAATATTCTGAACCATAGAGGTCGATACGCTACCGGGTTCTATGTGCCCAGGCCACTGTATCAGCAGGGGCGTACGTGACGACGCTTCATCCATCCAGCGCTTATCAAACCAACCGTTTTCGCCCAGAAAGAAACCCTGGTCGGAGGTGTAAATCACTATCGTGTTATCTTCGAGGCCGCTGCGCTCCAGATAGTCAAGCAGTCGACCAATCTCTCGATCCATGCTCTCAACCGAGCCGGTGTAAGTTTTAATGTAGCGCTGATACTTCCAGCGCAGACGCTCTTCTGGTGTCCATTCGCCTTTCTCAAACTTTTCGTTGCCATCATCGAAGGCCTGATGCCATTTGGCGGCCTGCGCATCCGTAAGGTTTTCTGGCTGGCTCAGCTTTACATCGCGATCTGTCATGTAGTCTGCAATGGACATGCGGGCTTCACGACGCGCTTTGCTCAGCCCTGTGGTATCCCGCGTTAACGTCGACGGTTCCTCAATTTTACGGTCTTCAATCCACTGATCGAGCTCGGCGGGGCCCGGAAGCCAATCACGATGTGGGGTTTTGTGGTTATAAACGAGGAAGAACGGTTCCGGTGATGTCGAAACGGATTGCAACCAGGCTATGGCCTTATCCGTGATCAGGTCGGCAACGTATCCGTTGGTGATTTCAACGCCTTTTTCAGACCGAAACTCGGGATTGTAGTATGTTCCCTGTTCAAAGAGATTGTGAATGACCTCCCAATGGTCGAAGCCTATCGGGTCGCTGTAAAGATGCCACTTACCGATAACGGCCGTGTTGTAGCCGGCGTTTTGCAGGAGGTCTGGCACGGTCTGCTGTGTGCCATCAAACGCGCCAGACCACTCATTAGAGTAAAAACCGTTCGCATGGCTATGCAAACCCGTCAGCATCGTAGCCCTGCTGGGGCCACAGATCGAGTTTCCTACATAAGCCCGATCAAACCGCATCCCGTTTTTTGCAATGCGGTCTATAGAAGGGGTCTGTACAAGACTATTTCCGTATGCGCTGACCGCCCTCACCGCGTGATCATCTGACATAATGAATAGAATATTGGGACGCTCGGAGGCCTGCAGGCTAGTGGACAGGCCGAGCAACATAAACAAGTGAGCGAGAGTGCGTAACAGCATAAGATCAGAACCAGCGATATCGCAGTTCCACACCGTAGGTCCGTTCAGCCTGGCGCGAATAAATATGGGTATAGCCATTGGGCAACAGGTTGGGGTTCGACGACTGTATGGCTAGAGCATAAAACTTGTCAGTGAGGTTTTGCACGAACAGCGTGGCTCTCCATCGATTATCATGGTCTTTAATTATGAGGGACGCATCAAAGATGGTATAGCCATCTTCGATAGTATTTTTGTCCTGCGTAATAGAATAAAGCACATCATCCTGTGCACGCACTGCCCCCATCAGTTCGATATCGAATCCGTCATCCAGAAAGAACGTGTAGTTTGCAGCAACGTTTAATTTCCAGTCGGGCGAATACGGCAGATCTCCGCCGGACAGGTCCTGAACGCCGTCGGGGCATTCGCCGCGGAATTCTTGCCCACCACTGCACGGGCCTCCATCGTAATCGTCAATCTCTGCATTGATATATGCAGCGCCACCTGAGACTCTCAAGCTGTCGGTGACCTGAGCGAGAAAATCCAATTCCAGCCCCGCGGTAGTCACCCTGCCCGCGTTAATCAGTACAAAGCTTCCCGGATCATCATCGGGGTCACAACCCGGATTATCATCCGGGCAGTCAGGAGTCCCGTCCGAATCGATGAACGCCTGCGACTGAAAATCTTTATAGCGCGCATAAAATAGCGCTGCGTTCAGGCGGAGGCGGTCATCCCAGAGGGTTGACTTCAGACCCAATTCCCAAGCGTCGGATGTCTCTGGCTCAACGCGCTCCAGATTCTGAGGATCTGTTCCAAATGCCACATCAAATGCCGGCCCTTTGTATCCTTGCGTATAACTGGCATAGGTCATGCCGACATCTGAAAAATCCCACTGCAGCGCAATTTTACCGGAGAGGTCGTCCTCATCGGTATCACCCGGAGTAGGCTCTACAGCAGCAGGCAAGCCGATGCCGAAGCCCGACT
>OCVR010003687.1_pt1 | contig 10660 bp, 10 predicted proteins | sample 1539091 | NCBI WGS metagenome assembly OCVR01 (sample SAMEA3355530, study PRJEB22509) | marine metagenome | biome: marine; feature: coastal ocean; material: water | place: USA | collected 2010-08-07 | depth 16 m | reverse complement strand
TGTAAACTAACTTCTAATTCTTGTGCAATCATAATTTAACTATATCTTTTCTATAATACATTGCAAGGGGTGCTGGGACTCTTTTGATAAATTTAGTACTTGATTCATTTTAGTCTCTGCAATTTCTAATGGAAAAATACCACATATGCCTATACCTTCAGTATGTATTTGAAGCATTATTTTTGTTGCTTCATCATGTGACTTTTTAAAAACTTTTTGAATGACATCGACTACGAATTCCATAGGAGTGTAATCATCATTTAGTAGTATGACTTTATAATTCTTAGGAAGTTTCGGCTTAACTTGAGATTCTTTTACTATGGTGTCTTCAAGCTGATCTGGTTTTATATTCATACAATTATTTTAATTACTATTTATAAATCTTAATTTTTTTAATAGTCTGCTCATATATATTAATAATCTCAAATTTTGTTTCATGCATTTTAAAGCTTGTATTGGTTTCTGGAATATTTTCCAAAAATTCAATAATTTGTCCGCTTAATGTTATAGGACCACTAGTGGGCAGCTTAAGGTTCAGTTTTTTATTAAGATCTCTAATTGAGATTGCACCATCAACAATCCATCCATCATCTTCACTTACAATTTTTGAGAGTTTGGAGGGTATATCTTTATTAAATTCTCCGATAATTTCCTCAAGCAAGTCCTCTAAAGAGACCAAGCCTAAGAAATCACCAAACTCATTTACTATAAATCCTTTTTTCTCTTGGTTATCTTGAAAATATTGAATTTGCTTATAAATAGTAGTTCCAGAGGGAATAAAATAAGGGGGCTCTATTAATTCTTTTAAGGATTTATGTGTGAGTAGTTCCAGAGGGAATAAAATAAGGGGGCTCTATTAATTCTTTTAAGGATTCATGTGTAATTTCACCATTTTGTTCTTTAACTACCAGCTTTAGTAATTTTTTTGAATCAATTACACCAATAATTTCATCATTATCTTTGACTACCATTTGCCGATAATTAGAATTTATGACTTTTTCAAGTATTTCGTCTATAGGTTGTTTAAGGTAAACAGATTCTACGTTTGTATGTGGCATCATCACCTCATCAATTGTTACTTTATTTAAATCTATTAAATTTAAGAAAATTGATTTATTTTTTTGAGGAATAAATGTACCAGATTCACTAATGATGCTTTTTAACTCATCCATATTAATCAAGTCTTTTTGATTAAAATTTGTTTTGATGTTTACGAGCTTTAAAAACCCAAGAACAAAAAAATTCAAAAATAAAACGATGGGATAAAAAACTTTTAAGAGCGGATAGAGGATGAAACTACAATAAGGGGCTAACTTTTCCGGGTGGGCTGCTCCAATTACCTTTGGAGAAATTTCACTAAAAATGACAATCATAAATGTAGTAATGATTGTTCCAATAAAGATTATACTTTCTTGCGTACCAAAAAATTCAACAACAATCAGTGTAACAAGTGCTGCTGCTGCTGCATTTGCAAAGTTATTACAGAGTAAAATTACACTAAGTAACTTATCTGTTTCGTTAAGAAGCTTTATGGCCAGCTTTGCTCCGACATTACCTTGTTTGCTGAGATGTTTAAGTCTATATCTATTGACTGACATTAAGCTAGTTTCAGAAATAGCAAAGAATGCAGATAGCACCAAAAGAACAGCTAATAGAGCAAGCTGAAAATTTAAATTAAAATCCATAGGAAAATTTGTTTATTTTTCTGCTTTAACATCGACAACTGCGAGATTAGATTGATTAGTTCCGAGCCAGATTGCTAGGGGGCAACCCACCATAATTGAAGAATAGATACCAAATAAAATCCCGATTGTTAATGCAATTGAAAAGTTATGTAAGATTTCTCCACCAAAAATTAACATACATATAACAACTGTTTGGGTAGACAGGTGTGTCATTATGGTTCGTGACATTGTTCGTGTAATTGCGTTGTTAACAACTTCAATAACTGAAGACTTTCGCATGATGCGAAAATTCTCCCTGACTCGATCGAAGACAACAACAGACTCATTAACCGAGTATCCTAAAACTGCTAGTACAGCTGCTAGAACAGTGAGATTAAATTCCCATTGAAAAAATGCAAAGAAGCCAAGTATTATCACAACATCATGCATGTTAGCGACGATTGCAGCAATAGCAAATCTCCACTCAAATCGAAGCCACAGATAGAGCATGATTCCTATACCAACAAATAGTATCGCTAAGGCCCCGTCTTCATAGAGTTCATCACCAACTTGGGAGCCAACCGACTCGACTCTCTCAATTTCCAATGCTGGGTCTGATTCCTTTAATGTCAAAGCAATTTTTTCTGACAGGTCGGCAAGTGATAAATTTTCTACTACTGGAAGTCTAATTAAAACATCACTACTCGTTCCGAAATTTTGTACTTGTGCCTCTGGCAGATCAATTTTTTTAAGTGTCGAACGAATTTCTTCAAGGTTTGCTGCTTGCGGATAACTCACTTCCATTAGCGTGCCACCAGTAAAATCGACACCTAAGTTTAATCCTCGAGTGACCAAGAATAAAATTGAAGCAATAAATATTGAGGTAGAAATAATTGCAGAAATTTTTCTAAATTTCATGAAAGGAATATCTGTTTTTACTCTAAAAATTTCCATAATTTAATTATTTTCTACTTTGAAAATCTCTCCGATAGAGATTTTTTTAATTGTTCTTTTATTTCCATAAATATAATTTACAATCCCTCTGGAGACAAAGATAGCACTATATACTGAGGTTAAGATACCAAGCACAAGAACTACAGCAAACCCTTTAATTGGGCCAGAGCCAAACATAAACAAGGCAAGACCAGCAATCATAGTCGTAATATTTGAATCAAGGATTGTCCCCCATGCTTTATCGTAGCCTTGACTTATACTTTTTTGAGGGGGCATACCATTTCTAATCTCATCTCTTATACGCTCGTTAATTAGGACGTTAGCATCAATCGCCATACCAATTGTGATAGCAATCGCAGCAAGCCCAGGCAATGTTAATGTAGCTTGAAGCGCAGATAATAATGCAGTTAAAAACAATAAATTTACCGATAAGCCAATCACTGAAACAACTCCAAAGAACATGTAGTAGGCGACCATCAAAATAACGATAGCTGCAAAGCCCCACATCGTCGAATTAACACCGCGAGCAATATTCTCTTTACCCATACTTGGCCCAACCGTTCTTTCTTCTACTATTTCCATTGGGACAGAAAGTGATCCTGCTCTTAAAAGCAATGAGATATCAGTTGATTCTTGTGCATTTTCCATACCAGTAATCATCACATTACCTCCACCAATCTCACTCTTAATTTTGGGTGCTGTAATTACTTCAGTATAATTTTTTTCAATAAGTAACAATGCGATTCTTTTGCCTATATTTTTTCGGGTTACTTCTTTAAAAATATTAGTACCTACAGAATCTAAATCAAGATATACAACAGACTGACCTGTCATTTGATCCACGCCAGGTGAAGCATCCTCTAACCTTTCCCCAGTTAATATCACCTCTTTTTTTACTAAGAGGGGGTTCCCAGAGCGATCATAGTAAAGTTCAGTACCAGGAGGTAGCTGCCCATTCTCCGCCTTCTCTATGGTAGCTGGGTCTGATCTTTCTTCATCCACCATTCTCATCTCTAAAATGGCAGTTCTGCCAATAATTTCCTTTGCTTTTGCGGTATCTTGAACGCCTGGAAGTTGGACAACAATTCGATCTTTACCTTGTTGTTGGATTATTGGTTCAGCAACACCCAATTCATTAACTCTGTTATGTAAGGTTTCAAGATTTTGTTTTAGAGCAAAGTTAACATTTTCCTCATCGGTATATTGATTATTTTTAATTTTCAAGATGAATTCATTATTATTTTTAATTTGTGAAAAATTAAATGCTTCAGTCTCTTTTTTCAAGATGAATTCATTATTATTTTTAATTTGTGAAAAATTAAATGCTTCTGTCTCTTTTGAAGGCGAGTTGCCTCCAAAAATTGAGCGACCCGAACCTTGAGCCCTTATAATGCTTTTTGCTTGATTTAATGCGTCTTCTGATTTGAACTTTAATTGAACATAATTATTAATGACTTTTGAATCATAGTATTTAATATTTTCTTTTTGCAGCTCTTTTCTAACATTTACTAAAAAACCGTCATTCTTTTTTTCTGAAAGTTTTGATAAATCAAGTTGCATTAGAAAATGAACTCCACCTCTAAGGTCTAAGCCAAGATACATGGGTAGTGCACCAAGATTGGATAGCCAATCAGGTGAGTTGGATATAAGATTGAGTGCTACGACAAATTTATTACCTAAACTTTTTTCAATAACTTGCTTGGCATTTAATTGGTCATTTGCTTCTTTAAACTTAATTTTTATATCGGTATCTTCAAAAGCAATTCCAATATTTTGGATTTTTGCTTTATCAAGCGATGATTCAACTAATTTAAGCGTGGATGTATCAATTGTCTCACCAGCTTTCACGGGCATCACTTGGACAGCAAAGGACTCCCCATAAAAATTTGGTGTGACATACAGCAGACTTAACCCAATAGTTAAAAGGATTAAAATATATTTCCAACTAGAGTACTGATTCATTTAAATAAACTTAAACAATTTATATTGATTTAATTGTTCCCTTGGGAAGGACGGCTTGAACCGTTTGTTTTTGAATTTTAATTTGTGAATTGGCATTCACTTCTAAAATTGCAAATTGGTCGTTTAATTTAGTTATTTTTCCTAAGATGCCACCACTTGTTGAGACTTCGTCTCCAACTTTTAATGCAGCCAACATTGCTTTCACTTTTTTTGCTTGAGCCATTTGAGGCCTAATAAGCATAAAGTAAAAAAGTACAAAAATAATAATGAATGGTAAAAATCCTGACAGTGCTTCGTTCACGTTGTAATTTCCTTAAAAAAACATGATTTTATCATAAGAAGGAGCTCTATTCATTAACCTTCCTCTTTTTTATAAATGCAGATTTAAATGATTTAAATTCTTGATTTTTGATAGCCTGTCGAGCTTCATTCATCATACTTTTATAAAAATGTAAGTTATGAATAGTATTGAGTCGCGATACAAGCATTTCACCTATTTTATAAAGATGATGTAGATAAGATTTTGTAAAATTTTGGCAGGTATAACATTGGCAATTTGAATCAATGGGGCTAAGGTCATCTTTATATTTAGAATTCTTTAATTTTACATCTCCATGACTCGTAAAAAGCATGCCATTCCTTGCATTTCTAGTAGGCATTACACAATCAAACATATCTACTCCGTTTTCTATTGCGTTTAATATATCTTCAGGTGTTCCAACCCCCATCAAGTAACGGGGTTTTTCTTTTGGCATTTTAGGGCCAATGAAGCTAGTTATTTTAGCCATTTCGTCTTTGGGTTCCCCCACCGATAATCCTCCGATAGCATAACCGTCAAAACCAATTGAAGTCAGCTCTTTCAAAGAGTCTTCCCTTAGATCTTCAAACATACCTCCCTGGATAATTCCAAATAATGCATTTTTACTTCCCTCAAACGTATCCTTACTTCTATAAGCCCAATCATTGCTGAGTAGCATTGATTTTTTTGCTTCCTCATGAGTAGCTGGATAGGGTGTGCATTCATCAAAAATCATCGCAATATCTGAATTGAGTATCCTTTGAATTTTCATAGACTCTTCTGGACCCATAAATTTTTCATCCCCATTTATCGGTGATCTAAAAGTTACCCCTGCCTCTGAAATTTTTCTCATTTTTCCAAGACTCCATACCTGAAACCCACCTGAATCAGTTAATATTGGATTGTTCCAGCTGATAAACTCATGAAGTCCCTTATGTTTTTTTATTACATCAAGACCTGGACGTAACCAAAGATGGAAGGTGTTCCCTAAAATAATTTCAAAATTCGTTTCCTCCAATTCTTTTGGAGCAATAGACTTGACAGCACCATAAGTCCCAACGGGCATAAAAACGGGGGTGGAGATTTCACCATGCTGAGTTTTTAAAAGACCTGCCCGAGCATGACCATCTTGATTTTGTAATTCAAATTTCATAAGCCATTTGGAGAACTAAATATAGAATTTAATATTATAAAATATTAATAAGTCTTAAACGATGATTATTCGTTGATTGTAGGATAAAATCAGGTAACAAATGAATATTAAAATAAAAAATAACAAAAAAGATATATTGGGAAAAAAAGGATTTTATCTGCTTCCAAATATTTTTACCACGGCATCATTATTCGCAGGTTTTTATGCCATAGTGCAGGCAATGAATGGGGCGTTTGATCATTCGGCCATTGCAATCTTTATTGCGCTTATTTTGGATGGGCTTGATGGAAGGGTTGCAAGGTTAACCAATACTGAAAGTGATTTTGGTGCTGAATACGATAGTCTCTCAGATATGGTGTCTTTCGGCGCCGCGCCAGCATTGGTGATATATGTGTGGGCATTAAATCCTTTAGGAAAGTTTGGTTGGATTATCGCCTTTATATATTGTGCCTGTGCCGCATTCAGGTTAGCCCGCTTTAATGTAAAATTAGACATTGAAAATAAGAAATATTTTTCTGGTTTGCCATCCCCGGCAGCAGCGACACTACTTGCGAGTTTCATTTGGATATCCTTTGATAATGGGATTAACGGGGACGATATCTTTTTAGGCTTCTTCCAGATGCAATGGTTTGCTGCAGTTTTAACTTTCTTTTCTGCATTAGCTATGGCGTCTGACTTAAAATATTACAGCGGTAAAAATCTTAATTTTAGAAAAAGTCAGCCATTTATCGCTATTTTGATTATTGTCATTATTTTTGGTGTCATTTCGCATAATCCAGCTGAAATAGTTTTTTTAATTGCTCTTCTATATGCATTGTCTGGCCCTTATAGCTATTTGCAGTCTAAGAAACTTTCAAATTATATTAACTTTTAAATAATGAACATGAATGAATTAATCATTTTTGATACTACGCTTCGTGACGGTGAACAAAGCCCTGGAGCTTCAATGACTCAGGAAGAAAAGTTGAGAATTGCAAAGCAACTAGAAAAACTAGGCGTGAATGTCATAGAAGCCGGATTTGCTGCAGCCAGCCCTGGTGATTTTAGCTCTATTAATGCTATCTCAAAAATCATTAATAAATCAACTGTCTGCTCATTAGCAAGGGCGCTTGAAAGTGACATTAAAAAAGCAGGCCAAGCGATCCAGCCAGCTAAGCACAAAAGAATCCACACCTTTATTGCAACAAGCAAGATTCATATGGAAAATAAACTAAGAATGAGCCCTGAACAGGTTTTAAATAGGGGGGTTGAGGCTGTAAAATGGGCATTAGAGTATACGGATGACGTTGAATTTTCAGCTGAAGATGCAGTGAGATCGGATGTCAATTTTTTGATTGAAATTTTTGATGCGGTTATTAAGGCAGGGGCTAAAACAATTAATGTACCAGACACAGTAGGATACTCAATACCTCAGAGCTGGGGAAATCTTATGAATGAGTTAATTTCAAAAGTACCAAATTCACAAGATGTTATATGGTCTACACATTGTCATAATGATCTAGGTATGGCTGTCGCAAATTCTCTATCTGCTGTACAAAATGGTGCAAGACAAGTGGAATGCACTATCAATGGACTGGGAGAGAGAGCGGGAAATGCAAGTCTTGAGGAAATAGTGATGTCTATCAAAACGAGAAAAGATATCTTTAACCTCGAAACTAAAATTAATACTGAGCAAATTGTGACAACCTCTAAGTTAGTCTCAAATATTACAGGTTACCCTGTGCAGCCTAATAAGGCGATTGTGGGGGCGAATGCATTTGCTCATGAATCAGGTATTCATCAAGATGGTGTTCTAAAACATCGAGAAACTTATGAAATCATGAGGGCACAAGATGTAGGTTGGGGCGATAATAAGATTTCGTTAGGCAAGCTATCTGGACGTAACGCATTTAAAAATAGATTGGTTGAGCTAGGGATTGAGTTGGATTCTGACGAAGTTTTAAATTCTACATTTGATAGATTTAAGGCGCTTGCCGATAAAAAATCTGAAATTTATGATGAGGATATTCATGCGCTAGTTACTGAAGAATTTATATCTGGGGCTGTTGATAGATTTAAACTTATTTCATTAAAGTCCACTACAGACACTCAAAAAAAACCTTTCGCAGAGATTGAAATTTCTGTAGATGGAGAGTTAAAAAATGCAAAGGCAGAAGGCGGCGGTCCCGTGGATGCCACATTCAAAGCGATTGAATTAATTGCGAAATCAAATACTGAGCTCTTATTGTACTCGGTGAACAATATTACTTCAGGTACAGATTCTAAAGGACAAGTCACTGTGAGACTCGCCAAAGGAGGGAGGGTGGTAAATGGATTAGGTTCTGATACCGATATTGTTATTGCTTCCTCGATGGCTTATCTTAATGCGCTAAACAAACTCGTTTCTAAGGCAGAACGAGCTCACCCTCAAGTCTAGAACGAAAATTTTTTATGAATCTTGCAATATTTGATCTTGATAATACGCTTCTAGATGGAGATTCTGATTATAACTGGGGTTTATACCTGGTAAAAAAAGGTTACCTCGATGAAGGTGAGTATAAAGAGCAGAATCAAAAGTTTTTTGAGGAGTATCAAGTAGGTAAATTAGATATTTTTGCGTTTGCTGAATTTCAATTCCAGTTTTTAAAAAATAATCCAAGAAAATTTTTAAATGAAGTCCGGTCTGACTATATTGACGAAATCATTAAGCCAATGATCTTAAAAAAAGCAGTAGATTTAGTCAACCAACACAAAGAAGCTCGAGATAAATTACTTATTATCACGGCAACCAATAGCTTCATTACAAAACCGATAGGAGAGCTTTTTGGGATTCATGAGCTCATCGGCACAGACCCTGAAGAGCATTTAGGTGAATTTACTGGCAAAGTTAAAGGCACTCCTTCCTTCAAAGAAGGCAAGGTGACTCGATTATTTGATTGGCTGGATGAGAAAAATCTAAAATTAGCAGATTTTGAAAAAACTTTTTTCTATAGTGATTCTCACAATGATCTTGACCTACTCGAGGTTGTAACTAACCCAGTAGTAGTTAATGGAGATAAAATTCTCCTAGGAAAAGCACAAGAAAAAAACTGGCCTAAACTACATTTAAAATAATCTTTAAATCAAAACTATTTCTACGACAAACTTTGTCCCGAGATAAGCAAGAATCAAGAAAGCAAAAGCAAGCAAGGAAATAATTATTGATTTTTTTCCTCGCCACCCAAATTGAAACCTCCCAAATAAAACTAGTGCATAGGAAAGCCAGGCAAGAATAGTAAAAATTGTTTTATGATTCCAATCAAGTGATTGTCCGAAAAGGAAATTCGAAAAAAATAAGCTTGAAAATAGAGTAAAGGTCAAGAATATAAAGCCTATCCAATAAATCTGAAATAATTTACTTTCAACATCAAGCAATGGCTCACTGCTTGATATCATTGATGAACTTTTAGTTTCGGCATGTAAGCTTTTTTCAAATAATAGTAAAAATAAAGAAAAAATAGAACCAAAGGCAAGCAATCCATAGCCAAGCATAGCAATAATAATATGTACGCTCGCAGGAAGTGAATAGTATTGAATGGACTGATGATCGGGTTGAATTAAAGGAAAAACGAGAACTATTATTAATGCAGGAATTAAGGTAAATATTTCCAATCCTCGGTATTTAGATTTGCTGTTCAATAAAAGATATATCAATACAATTATCCAGCTCAATAGTAATGTGGAGTTAGCAAAACTTAAGTCAACACCTTGATTAAAGATGTGATTGTAAATCAACAATGCATGCGAGATTAAGCCTACAGCAACAAGAGCGCTATAATTTTTTATGATTTTTATATTTGAGAGTGAGGAGAGGCATGGGATCAAATATAAAATCAATGTAACTAAATAAAGGGTTTCATTCATGTTTATATTTTAATTAATTAATAAAGACAATTATAATGGAAATAACAACTATTCAACAATTAACAAATTAATAAACTTTATGCTTGAAAATTTAACAGACAAACTTCAATCGGTAGTAAAGACAATTCGAGGTCAAGCCCGCTTCACAGAAGAAAATATCAGTGATGCAATGAGGGAGGTACGTATAGCACTGATCGAAGCAGACGTCGCAATACCTGTCGTTAAATATTTTATAGATAAGGTAAAAGAGAAGGCGTTAGGGGCTGATGTTTTAAAAAGTGTCTCACCAGGTCAAGCAATTATTAAGATAGTGCAAGATGAGCTGACAAGCTTAATGGGGAGTGATAATGCTGAGTTAAATATTGCTACAAAACCACCCGCTATAATTTTGATGGCCGGCCTTCAGGGATCTGGAAAAACAACCACAGCCGCTAAGTTAGCCAAAATTCTAAAAGAAGAAAAGAAGAAGAAGGTCTTGTTAGTTAGTGCAGACGTTTATCGACCTGCCGCGATTGAGCAACTTAAAACATTAGCTGATTCTTTAGAAATAGAATGTTTTGATTCGACAGCTAAGGACAAGCCAAAAAATATTGCTTCCTCCGTTCTGACTTATGCAAAAAAACATTATTTTGATGTGATTATTTTTGATACTGCCGGTCGTTTGGGCATTGATGAATTAATGATGAAGGAAATTAAAGAACTTCACAAAATACTAAATCCAGTTGAAACACTTTTTGTTGTTGATGC
>OCVR010003686.1_pt1 | contig 10662 bp, 10 predicted proteins | sample 1539091 | NCBI WGS metagenome assembly OCVR01 (sample SAMEA3355530, study PRJEB22509) | marine metagenome | biome: marine; feature: coastal ocean; material: water | place: USA | collected 2010-08-07 | depth 16 m | reverse complement strand
GATCAAACCAGATCGACAACGATCCACGCTGCTTCCAGCTGTCATTGTAAGACGATCAATTCTTGGTCTTGTACTTCGTAGGGGCCCAACTGCTCATCCCACTCAGCTATCACGCTGGTTTCATACAGTGAATCACATCAGCCCATTTATGCAACAAAGCCACAAAAATGAACAAAATTGCGGAAGAGTTGAAACTTTTGTTTTAAGAAGTCCTACGAGTCCACGTCCAAAGAGCGGAATATTACCCCTTTTTGATCGTAGCCTGGGTCAACTGAAAACAGAGGTTGTAAGTGCAATAAGCAGAATTGGATATCAGCCAGAGGCAATTTTTTCTTTTGAATACGATGATTACTCAATCTGCTATATTTTTACACATTTTTAACCTTTCGGAAAAAATGTGACGTAAAGCAGCGCCAAAATATACACTGTAGTGATTATGGTAGCACCAGAGAAAAGATAAGTAAAAGGATCTAAAAATATACTTTCCATCGTGGTAAATCTCCATTTGGGCGGCGAATAGATTTCATGACAATTGTTAGTGCAATTTCTTGTCGTTAAACTTGATTGACATCACAGCTTGGTAAAGAAATTGATCCAGATCAAATCTTGAAGAAAGTCTAAATGTATTCGATCAAAAAATTACCAGTCCTGTGTTTAAATGAATTAATTTACGATTGGGATGGATGAATTTTTGTTGAAAATTTGTCTAGATAATTTGCTATTACCCTTATCATTCCTCTGGCCTCTGGATAGATAATTAATTGCCCACTTTCATAACTGCAGACTTCTGAAAATCTCTCCTTAAGCTTGCAAAGCGCAATTTGAATTTCAGTTTTTTGTTGGGGAAATTCACTTATCAATTGCGAGCTGCTTACGGCAAAGTAGCACATTAAGCTTTCTATCAATTTCGCAATTAGTTTGTCGTGATCGTTCAACACATAGCCTTTGCAAATGATTGGTCCAGACTGAAATATCGATTGAGTGTAATCTGATGTAATCGGATGGTTTTGAACGTAACCTTGGGGGAATTTGGATATGGACGAAGCACCGACACCGATCAAAACTGAAGAGGTGTCTTCGGTGTAGCCTTGAAAATCTCGCTGTAACCGGCCTTGCTTTGCAGCTTTGGCCAATCCATCGTGAGGTTTTGAAAAATGATCTATACCAATTGGCATAAAACCTTTTTCCACAAAGAATTTTTGTCCTTGAACAAAAAGCTCAAAACGTGCTTGATTGTCAGGCAGCAGGGTTGTGTTTATCATTACCTGACGTTTTGACATCCAAGGTACATAGGCAAAGCCACACAGTGCAATGCGATCCGGATCTAGGGCCGCGACCTTTGCGAGAGTGCGCTTGAAACTGGCTTTGGTTTGATAAGGCAAACCATAAATTAAATCCACATTTAAGTTTTTAACTTTACTTCTTCTTAAAATTTTTATTACGTTCTGTGTCTCACCATAAGACTGTTTTCTGCCAATTGCCGTCTGAACTGTTGGTTCGAAATCCTGCACCCCAATACTGGCGCGATTCATACCAAAATTTGCAAAGGTTTGGAGAACATCTTCTGATGCATCAGTCGGATCGATCTCAACTGAAAATTCGAAGTTCGCACTGGGCTTGAACACGGTGAAAATTTTTTCAAGTAACTTAGTTGCTAGATCAGCTGGTAAAATAGTTGGCGTACCACCTCCTAAACTAAGCCTAATTAAATTGGGATACTGTGGCAAACTTTCAGAAATAAGATTTAATTCCTGACATAATGCTTGCACATAAAGGTGCAGTGGTCCCAAACTGGTGATGCCTTGGGTTCGGCATGCGCAAAACCAGCAAATTTGTTTGCAAAATGGGATATGAACGTACAGGGATATAGGCTCATCAGACGCCACTTGGCGCAACCATCTACCTTGTATGAATTTATCTATATTGTCGTGAAAATAATTAACTGGAGGATAACTGGCATACTGCGGCACTCGCGCAGAAAAATGTGTTATGGTGTCTTGTTGTAAAGTCTGTTTCATTTGCTTATTATAGTATTTATCAAATGGACCAGATTGATACAGATCAAGCAAATGAATATTTTTCCAAACACACATATACAATGTATAGAGTGTCCGATCCGCCATCGGGCAGTCTGTGCGCGGTGCGATGAGAACGAACTTCTCGTACTTGAGAAAATGAAGTTTTACAAAAATTATGTCGCCGGCGAACCAATTCTATGGCAAGGCGATAACTTTGATTACGTCGCTTCAGTGGTGCAAGGGGTGGCAACTCTTGGTAAAACACTTGAGGATGGGCGAACCCAATTAGTTGGTCTTTTATTTGGGTCGGATTTTATTGGCCGACCTGGTCGTGAAAAAATTGATTTCGATATCTGCGCTGTAACCGATGTTACTCTTTGTTGTTTTCGAAGGGAACCGTTCGAAGCGTTAATTTCTTCCACTCCAAGCCTCGCGGATCGTTTGGCAGAAATGGCACTGGATGAATTAAATGCTGCACGCGAGTGGATGCTTCTGTTAGGACGAAAAACAGCGCAGGAAAAAATTGCGACATTTATAGAAATGCTTGTGAGAAGGCAGCACAATGAAAGTTTGCATGGTATGAAACCAAAATTATCCCTACCACTAACCAGAGAAGAAATTGCAAATTATCTAGGCTTAACTATCGAAACTGTCAGCCGTCAGATCACTTCGTTTAAAAATAAAGGTATTTTAGAGTTTTCAGATCGCAGAAACTTTAAAGTTAAGGACATGAAGGCGCTTAAGCTAGCAACGGGAGATGACACCGAGGGGGGAGTGATCATCTGATCTCCCAATATTGATTTATATCAATGAGTGTATTTACCAATAACGTGTTTACTGCCCTGACTAATGAACACTCTGTAAAAAGAATGATCAATAATCGGGAGCTTCAATGGATTATCTCAAGCTATTGGTACTTGCGGCAGTAGCGTTCATTGCAGCTATGGCGGCCAATTGGGCCTTAGATTTGGCCTTTCAAATGCATGCATTATTGATACTTTTGATTGCATCTTGCGTATTCATACGAATTTTGAGACGAACAGGATCAGGCCCAAGCCACAAACAACCGTTACGCGGTTATAACGATAGCATTGTAAGGGCCGGCGTATTTGCTACTGTTTTCTGGGGGTTGGCTGGGTTTCTGGTTGGAACATTTATAGCTTTTCAACTAGCTTTTCCTATATTAAATTTTGATTGGGGGCAACCGTTTACCAATTTTGGCAGGCTTCGACCTCTACATACCAGCGCTGTTATATTTGCCTTCGGCGGCAACGCTTTAATCTGCACTTCCTTCTACGTGGTGCAGCGTACCAGCGGCGCACGGCTATTTGGTGAAACACTGAGCTGGTTTGTATTCTGGGGATATCAGATTTTCATAATTTTAGCAGCTACTGGGTATCTTTTAGGGGCAACCCAGTCAAAAGAATACGCAGAGCCAGAATGGTATGTTGATATCTGGTTAACCATCGTTTGGGTCAGTTACCTCATCGTTTTCTTGGGCACAATTTTTAGACGACAGGAAAAACACATCTATGTCGCTAATTGGTTTTACCTAAGCTTTATCGTCACAGTCGCGATGCTGCATCTTGTCAATAATATCAGTATACCAGTTAGCATTTGGGGTTCAAAATCAGTCCAGTTGTTTGCGGGCGTGCAAGACGCCATGACACAGTGGTGGTATGGTCATAACGCAGTTGGTTTTTTTCTCACCTCTGGCTTTTTAGGAATGATGTATTATTTTATTCCAAAGCAAGCGAACCGGCCAGTCTACAGCTATAAACTTTCTATTGTTCATTTTTGGGCGCTTACATTTCTCTATATTTGGGCAGGCCCGCACCACTTACATTATACAGCTTTACCTGATTGGGCCTCAACTCTTGGTATGGTTTTCTCAATAATTTTATGGATGCCAAGCTGGGGAGGGATGATCAATGGCATTATGACGTTACAAGGTGCATGGGATAAGCTTAGGACAGATCCTGTACTTAGAATGTTCGTACTCAGCCTGGGTTTTTACGGTATGTCGACTTTTGAAGGGCCGGTTATGTCAATCCGGGCCGTTAATTCGCTCTCACATTACACCGACTGGACGATTGGGCACGTGCATTCAGGAGCCTTGGGTTGGAATGGGATGATCACTTTTGGAGCAATATATTTTCTAACACCCCGCCTTTGGGGCCGTGAGAAAATGCATTCGATCGCGGCAATAAATTGGCATTTCTGGCTCGCGACTATCGGTATTGTTCTTTATGCGGCCTCAATGTGGGTGACTGGCATCATGGAAGGCCTGATGTGGCGAGAGGTTAATGAGCTTGGGTTTCTAGTGAACTCTTTTGCAGACACGGTTGCTGCGAAGTTTCCGATGTATGTGGTTCGTGGGATCGGAGGCATGCTCTACCTCGCAGGTGCAATAATTATGGCTTGGAATTTTGTACGAACTATTTCTGAGCCAAAACCGCTGCAGAACAACACACATATGCGATACGTGGAGGGCTGAATGTCGCTGTTATTAAAACATCGTATTCTAGAAAAGAGTCCAACTTTATTGCTCATCTGTTCACTTTTGGTTGTAAGCATCGGAGGAATTGTTGAAATTGCACCATTGTTTTGGCTAGAAAACACAATTGAGAAAGTCGAGGGGGTACGACCTTACTCGCCATTGGAACTGACGGGACGAGATATTTATGTGCGCGAGGGCTGCTATGTTTGTCACAGCCAGATGATCCGTCCGATGCGAGATGAGATAGAGCGCTACGGCCACTATTCTTTGGCGGCAGAGTCGATGTATGACCATCCATTTCAGTGGGGATCTAAACGTACCGGGCCAGATCTAGCAAGAGTGGGAGGACGTTACTCAAACAGATGGCATGTGGATCATATGCAAGACCCGCAATCCGTTGTACCCGAATCCATCATGCCCAAATATGCTTTTTTACTACTTAAAAGGATCGATGCTGACCATATCCGTGATCTACTGGCGACGCACCGTTTGGTTGGCGTACCCTATACCGACGCACAGCTCGAATATGCAGTGGCAGATTTTTATGATCAGGCCAACCCAGATGCCAACATTAACGGACTATTGGCAAGATATCCTGGCGCGTCAGTAGGAAATTTTGATGGTCAAGGAAAACTGACCGAGATGGATGCGCTGATTGCCTATCTGCAAGTCTTAGGAACTATGGTCGATTTTTCGACCTTTACACCTGATGACAGTCGATAGGTGGTGCAGATGCAGACCTATACAATACTACGCGAACTCGCAGACAGCTGGGTCCTTCTGGTAATGTTCATTGGCTTTATAACGGTGGTTCTTTGGACCTTGCGGCCCGGCAGTCAAAACACCCATGAAGACGCAAGCGATATTCCAATGCGAAATGACCAATTACCCATCAGTGAGAGTGTCGAAAAGAAAAAACTTAATGATGAAAATATGTCCCAAGAGGAAAGTTCACGATGAGCGAAAAGTCGGAGAAAACCCCTGTTGCAGAAGTTGAGACAACAGGGCACCGTTGGGACGGTATAGAGGAGTTGAATACACCACTGCCGCGCTGGTGGCTCTGGACATTTTACGCTACAATTTTTTGGGGCTTGGTTTATGTGGTGGCCTATCCTGCAGTGCCATTTAAAGAGAGTTCTTCAAAAGGGTTTCTAGGCTGGTCAACTCGCGCAAATCTAGCCAAGGAATTAAAGCACCAAACTAAAAAATACGCTCATTTAGATCAAATATTAATCACTACTGACTTGGGTAAACTGCTGAACGATCGAGAGTTAGTCCAATATGCGCTAGCTCGCGGTTCTTCAGTTTTCATCAGCCATTGTTCACAGTGCCATGGTGCCGGTGCAGGCGGGGCGTTTGGATACCCAAATTTATTAGATGATGATTGGCTGTGGGGTGGTTCAATCGAGAACATCGCTTATACGATAAACCATGGGATCAGAAACACAACTGACCCCGATTCACAAATTTCTGAAATGCCCGCTTTTGATCAAACATTAAAGCATGATGAAATAGTAACCCTTGCACAATATGTGATTAGTCTAGCAAAACTGGAAAACGCTGGAGAAAAAACTCCTGAAAATGAATTATTTTTAGAGAATTGTTCGGGCTGCCACAGCGAGAATGCGACAGGTGACGAAACGCTGGGGGCTCCTGACTTGACAGATGCCATTTGGCTTTATGGATCCGACATAGTTTCTGTCAAAAAAACGATTTCCAGCGGTCGATACGGTGTCATGCCGGCTTGGGGTCAACGGCTCAGTCCAGCTGATTTGCGTTCAGTGTCCGTTTACGTACATGGGTTGGGCGGTGGTGAGTAAGGCCAGTGCTGCCGAACCACAATCGCTACTACTTAGAGCGCATAATAATAACCATCTGCGCGGGTGAAAACATGAAGTCCCCAACTGTGAGCGGTATATGACGTTAAAGCCTAACCCAATAAATTCTCTTTATATCGCTCAGGAGCCTGTGTTTCCAAAGAGGGTTGATGGATCGTTTCGACGCCTGAAGTGGGTGGTTATGATAATCACACTGACCATTTATTATCTGGGTCCATGGATACCTTGGGATCGTGGTCCAAAATTACCGGATCAGGCTATACTAGTTGATTTGGTACATCGCCGTTTTTACTTTTTTTGGATCGAGATCTGGCCGCATGAATTTTATTTTGTCGCGGGCCTTTTAATAATGGCGGGCCTCGGGCTGTTCTTATTCACATCGGCGTTGGGTCGAGTGTGGTGCGGTTATGCCTGTCCACAAACAGTTTGGACAGATTTATTTATTCTGGTCGAACGTTGGGTGGAGGGTGATCGCAACGCTCGGTTGCGCTTGTTTCATGCCAAATGGACATTGAAGAAGTGGCGATTGCGATTAATCAAATGGATGATTTGGATCGTTATTTCGATTGGAACTGGTGGCGCTTGGGTGTTCTATTTTATGGACGCTTCGGATTTGATGCGAGATCTTTGGGCATTTAATGCAAATCCAGTTATGTACGGCTCTATCTCTTTTCTCGCCCTAACAACTTTTGTTTTTGGTGGATTTATGCGAGAACAAATCTGCATTTATATGTGTCCCTGGCCGCGGATTCAGGCTGCGATGATGGATGTTGAGACGCTTACTGTTGCTTACCGCAGCTGGCGTGGAGAGCCGCGCGGCAAAAAACGTCTAAGCGAGCACGGTGATTGCATCGATTGTAAGGCCTGCGTGAACGTCTGCCCAATGGGCATTGATATCCGCGAAGGGCAGCAATTGGAGTGTATTACCTGTGCGCTGTGCATTGATGCCTGCGATGATGTGATGGCTAAAATAGGTCGTGATCGAGGGTTGATCGATTATCTGGCGCTTGTGGATGAAACTTACGAGCGCTCTGGAAGGCCACCAGTGGCAGCTTCGAGGCATATCTTGCGCCTGCGCACGTCACTTTATGGCGTGCTGTGGTCCCTAATCGGAATTGGTCTGGTTTACGCGCTTTTCATCCGAAGTGATATAGATGTTACTGTGCGACCAGTTCGAAACCCAAGCTTTATCGTCCAATCAGACGGTACAATTCGCAATATCTACGAAGCTCGCTTGCGCAATAAAGCGGGCGAGGATCGGCTGTTTCATCTGAGTATCGGAGGTGGCGAAGATTTCGAATTAAAGCTCGAAGCTTTGGGATCGGACGTCGCCGTAAAAGTACCCGCGGACAGCACATACCTTCAGCGGTTTTACCTTAGTGTTCCACGGGATCATCCCGCGGCTAAAGGTTCGCTCACGCCACTTAAGCTTTGGGTTAATGACGTTCTTAGTGGCAGTCGTGCATCAAGTAAAACAATATTTAACGGAGTGAAAAAATGACGGAAAGACCTTTGACAGGCTGGCATGTTTTCTTGATCTTTTTCATGCTTTTCACCGCTATTATTTCTGCAAACGCTCTTCTCGCGTTTCACGCTGTACGCAGTTTTCCAGGACTAGAGGTGCAAAATTCTTATATTGCCTCTCAAAACTTTGAGGAAAAAAGATTTGCTCAAATTAATCTGGATTGGACGGTCAAATTAAAAACGACAAATAATCAACTCGATGTTGCCTTTAGTAAAGGTAGACTTCCAATAACACCTCTTATCGAACATGCACAGCTGTCTCGGCCGGCGGGTATGCACGATGATCAAGCACTCGATTTTGTCTATGATGGACGTCATTTTACAACTCTTGTTGACTTGCAAGCTGGGCGATGGGTTTTGCGGCTTAAGGCTAGATCTGAGGATGGTACATTATTTCAGAAGCGTTTTGTTTTCGAAGTTCCCAAATGAGCCTAAACTCATCTCCTACCAATTCCCCTAATATCTCTGGAAACACCCATGCGATGGGATCTTCAGACCCCAAGACAGTTTTTATCTCTGTGCCGGGTATTCGATGCGCGGCGTGTATAGCAAAGGTAGAAAGCCAGCTCGAAGCAGTTGAGGGCGTTTCTCGGGCACAGGTCAACTTGTCACGAAAGCGAGTTGAAGTCACCACGGCTTCTTTGCCGGTTGAATACCTTATTAATCGACTTGCGGCTGTGGGTATTGAGGGCCATGCACTGAACGCCTCAATGACATCTGCTTCAAAAGACTACGAAGCCCAAAAATTGTTAATACGTCTTGCCGTTGCCGGGTTTGCCATGATGAATGTAATGCTTTTATCAGTTGCAAACTGGTCTGGGGCCAGCGGAACAATTCGCGAATTATTTCATCTAATTTCAGGAACAATCGCCCTACCGGCCGCGCTTTACTCGGCTCAGCCATTTTTTAAAAATGCTTTGGCAGGGGTGAAAACCTGGTCGTTGAACATGGATGTGCCGATCTCACTGGCAATACTGCTAGCATCTGTTTTGTCTCTTTATGAAATGTTAAACAGTGGTGAGAAAATTTATTTTGACGCCGCTTTGTCATTGACATTTTTTTTACTATTGGGACGCTATCTGGACTACATGACGCGGAAGAGAGCGCGTTCTGCAACGGAAGACTTATCAGCTTTGGAGGTTCACTCGGCTGATCGCATAAGTAATGGCCGAATCGAACGGGTGGCTACAAAAAATTTGAAGATTAACGATGTAGTACAGGTCTCATCTGGCATGCAGTTTCCCGTCGACGGGTACCTTCAAAAAGGATCTACGCTAATTGACCGTTCGATGCTGACCGGTGAAACCATGCCAATTCTAATTTCAAAAGGTGCGCGAGTACACGCAGGCGAAATTAATGTTGGAGCTCTAGCTCAAGTTTCTGTTTGTGCAGTGGGGCGTGACACCACCATGCAAAGATTGTCTGAGTTGATCTCTAATGCAGAAAACCCCAGCAATAAATATACTAATCTAGCAGACCGAGCTGCACGGATCTATGCGCCAGCGGTTCATATTTTAGCAACAACTGCATTTGTGGTATGGTTATGGATTAGTGGTGACGCACGCCTTGCGCTGAATATTGCAATTGCGGTTTTGATTATAACCTGCCCCTGCGCACTTGGACTGGCCGTGCCGGCGGTAAGCATTGCAGCTATTGGTAAATTATTTAGCAAAGGGTTCTTAGTCAAAGATGGAGATGCACTGGAACGTTTAGCTGAAATAGATACGTGCTTATTTGATAAAACAGGAACTTTGACGCTAGCGTCGTTTCAAATGGCAACTAACCATCTGTCGGAGACCGAAAAGTCTATAGCGCTAGCACTTGCCCAAGGCTCGCATCACCCGCTTTCAAAAGGTCTAGCTGCTGCATTGTATAATATCGAGCCTGCGGAGGTAGTGGAAATTGAAGAAATTATCGGCTCAGGTATGAAGGCACGCTACCATGGTGAGGTGGTAAAACTTGGCAGCACGACTTGGCTAGGAGCAAATCATAAAGGTTTGGGGTTAAAGGTTGGAAATCAAGCCCCCAGAAATATACCGACACGAGAAGTACTCAGGCCCGGAATTCAAAAAATGATTATTGATATGAAAAAACTTGGCATCAGCCTGTGCATTTTGAGTGGAGATCATGCTGAAAATGTCAAAAATATAGGGGAAAAACTGGGAATTACGACTTTGATCCCCAATGTAAATGCGGAGGAAAAACATACCTATGTGTCAAGTTTGACCGCTGAAGGCCATAAAGTTTTAATGGTGGGTGATGGTTTAAATGATACAGCCGCTCTAGCAACAGCCCATGCATCGATTGCGCCAGCGAGTGCGCTTGATGCCTCTCGCAACGTAGCAGATATAGTGGTTTTAAGCCAAGATTTTAGCAATTTGGCCTCTGTTATCATTACCGCTAAAACAGCCATCCGACTATCTAAACAAAATTTTTTAATCGCGGCTTGCTACAATATTATAGCTGTGCCGCTAGCGCTTTTGGGCATGGCTACGCCCCTTATTGCTGCGATTGCAATGTCTGCTTCATCTCTTACCGTTTTGATGAATGCGTTCAGATTGAAAAGTATAAAATGAATATACTAATAATCTTAATACCAGTTTCTTTATCCCTTGGCATTTTAAGCTTACTGGCATTCCTCTGGACGGTTGTTTCCAGCCAATATGATGATTTTGATGGGGCGGCTGAAAGGATGTTGATCGATAAAGATTTAAAGGAATACAAAAACAGCTGAATTAGGACCTAAAATCAATTTTACAAACAAACCTCACGGAATGGTGAT
>OCVR010003681.1_pt1 | contig 10670 bp, 9 predicted proteins | sample 1539091 | NCBI WGS metagenome assembly OCVR01 (sample SAMEA3355530, study PRJEB22509) | marine metagenome | biome: marine; feature: coastal ocean; material: water | place: USA | collected 2010-08-07 | depth 16 m | reverse complement strand
CATGAAAATCGGAGGCATTGTCTATCCATTTGCACCATTCAATGGTTTCTATATGGGGACGGAAATTGGAGCCCGAAACCTTGCGGATCAGAATCGCTACAATGTTTTGCCTGATGTTGCAGAGGCACTCGGCCTTGACGTCACTTCGAATCGGTCGCTCTGGCGAGATCGCGCCATGGTGGAGTTGAACCGATCCGTGTTGCACAGTTTTGACGAGGCTGGCATCACCATCGGCGATCACCACGCTTTGGGCGAACAGTTTGAAGCTTTTTGTCAAGCTGAATCGCGCAAAGGACGGGATGTCAAGGGTGACTGGTCGTGGCTTTCTCCTCCGATGTCTGCATCTCAGACCCCGCAGTTTCACCGTGACTTCGACAATGATTTGGTGCAGCACACCAACTTTTTTTACCAGCACCACGAGTCCGAACAGCCTCTCGACGCTAAGCCGTCCAAAAAGTCCGGCGGTTGCCCGTTTCATTTGTAGATTTGGTTGAGACGAATCTCAACTAGCGCAATATCTTCATGCTCACTTTACTTGCTGCCCTTGCTGCCCTTGCTGCTGTTCTTGCCGCCTTCTCTTGTGTCCTTCTATGGAGTATGCGAGGAAAAATGGGAGGTGGGACAGATTTGTCGGATGAGAAGCTCACGGCATTGTCGGAGTCCATGCGCGATGAATTTGCCCGGAATCGAAAGGAATCTTCCGAGCAAGCCCAAGCACAACGGGAAGAGCAACGAAAATTGCAGGAAGTGTTTGAAAAAAAGATGGAGGAGAATGCCAAGGATCAAACTTCAGCCTTGCGCCTGCAGTTTGGTGATTTGATCAAGCAGCTTGAAACACAAAACAAGCAAGCATTGGAAGCCTTGAAGGATGTCCGTGGTGCCGTTGAAAAACAGTTGACAGACATTCGAGAAGACAACGGCAAGCGTTTGGAAGAGATGCGCAAGACCGTGGATGAGAAGTTGCAGGATACGCTCGAAAAGAGGTTGGGTGAGAGTTTCAAAATTGTGAGCGAGAGATTGGAACAGGTCCACAAAGGGCTAGGGGAAATGCAGAACCTCGCCAGTGGTGTGGGTGATTTGAAGAAGGTTTTGACGAATGTCAAGACCAAGGGGATTTTGGGGGAATACCAACTGGCCAACATCATCGAACAACTGCTCCCAATTGAGCAATACGAAGAGAACATTGCCACCCGTCCCGAAAGCAGCGAGCGCGTCGAGTTTGCGATTCGTATGCCGGGCAACACCGAAGACGATGTGGTTTGGTTGCCCATTGACTCCAAGTTTCCTTTGCAGGGCTATGAAAATTTGCTAAACGCTCGTGAAGCTGGTGATTTGGAAGGCATCGCTGCAGCAGAGAAAGCGTTGAATTCCACCATTGAAAAATTTGCCAAGGACATTTCTGAGAAATACATAGAGGCACCGCACACTACGGATTTTGGAATCATGTTCTTGCCCATCGAGAGTTTGTACGCCGAGGTGTTGCGTCATCCAGGGTTGTTTGAAACCTTGCAGCGCAAGCACCGCATTACCATCACCGGACCGACCACGATGTCTGCACTGCTCAATAGCTTGCAAATGGGATTCCGAACATTGGCGGTGACGAAGAGGAGCAGCGAAGTCTGGAAGATTTTGGAGGCGGTGAAGACCGAGTTTGGAAAATTTTCCAGCAAGTTGGAGCTTGTGGACAAACAGCTGTCCACGGCCAAGCGATCCCTCGAAGACTTGCGCAATACCCGCACCAATGTGATGGAGAGCAAGCTACGCAAAGTGGGCACCCTGGAACATGATGAAAGCGATCGGTTGCTGGACTTGCCTCCTGATCCTGAAATGGACGCATTGTCCGACTGAGAGTCTCAGAGCAAAAAGGCCGGAACCAGCTGCCTCGTCCATACCATGAAGTTTTTCCAGGCACCAGCGTGGTGATCGGGATTTTCCATGGTTGTCGTATGCCATGCGTTCTCCGGCAATAATTCTTCAATCATCAAGGCTTCAACCTGAGCGGCGAGTGCTGTTGACTCCATGATAGCGACACATTCCGTATTGAGGTTGGCACTTCGTGGATCCAAATTAAAGGTGCCAATCACGGTAGTCGCATGATCTACCACCATGGATTTGGCATGCAAGCCAAAGGTTGGGGTGTAACCGGCTTTTTTCTGTTTTTGAGCTGTGATCAGCCGTGTGCGAATCGAGGCATCGTGGCGGTATTCATAGACATGAACGCCTGCTGCTAACAAGTCCGATCGGATGCGTTGGTACCCACTGAAGGCTTCGAGGTTATCGGTGGAGCATAGGCTGTTGGTGAGGATGGTTACGTCCACGCCACGAATCACAGCGGCCTTGAACAAGTCAATTCCCAGATCCGTGAGCACCAAGTAGGGACTCTGGATCATGACTGAAGACTGGGCTTCTTGAACGATTTGGAGCAACGCCTCTGTGCTTTTTCCACCACCAGCGAATCCTTGTGACTCATTCTTTCCCGGTTGATCTGAAACGAATGCGATGTCATCAAGTTTGTGCAGTCGGTCGGCAGCTTGCACCCGGGGAATGGCTTCTGGAATGGCGTCGATGAGCGCTCGAATCTCGGGCCAGAAATTTGCTGTGTCACAGGCGTAGGCGTGAATCCGATCGTAGAGTGTTTGATTCTGTGCAGGGTTGGACTCATGCTCCTTCATCGTCACCGCCAGTGGGTGATTCCAGAATGTTTCAAATGATGCTTGAATGTCCTTGGCGCCCTGTCCAATCAACATCACATCGCGGTCACGGAAGTTGTATTCCTGATCGTAGTCGAAGTACTCATCCGCAATGTTTCGGCCTCCCGTGATGGCAACACTTCTGTCGACGATGAAAGTTTTGTTGTGCATCCGCTGATTGAATCCCTGGAAATCGGTCACGGCGTGATAGGCCTTTTGGAATCCATTTTTACCAGGACTTGGATTGTAAATCCGAATCTCCAGGTTGGGGTGGGCGTTCAAGGCGAGCACATCGGCTTCGGAGACATCCAACATGATGTCGTCCACGAGCATTCGAATGTTTACGCCACGGTCTGCTGCGCGCAACAAGTAATCCAACGCGATGATTCCCACATTGTCTAGGGAGAAAATGAAGTACTGGATGTCGATGGTTTCACGACTATTTTGACTGAGCCAAGCCCGTGTGAAAATCGCCTCCTCACCCTCTTCAAGGACATATGCGTGGGTTTTGGAAGAATCCGTGATTCCCGCCGCCTCGATCTGCGATTCAATCGAAGTAGAGGGCAGAGCTTCAATCTCAGAGCAAAGTTCTCCTTCACTTGCATACGCCATCAATTCATTGGATAGTTCAGTGTCTGAGCAGGCAGTAAGGAGGAACACGGTGAGGCAGCACACCAGCGAAAATCGAAAAAAAGTGGAATGCGGAAGGGGGTGGCTCATGGCAGCAATATACTGATGAAGCGATTTATCTTTCTCCGTTTACTTTTGCCCCATGTCAATTAGGAAAGCGTTCAAAAAGGGAGAGATTGTGCAAGAAGCAGGACAAAAACGTGTAAAGTCTTACAAGGTAAACAGAGGCTTGTTGCGGTCTTACTTCACCGATGAAAATGGCAAGCAGCACAATTTCATATTTGCGCCAGAAGGATGGGTGCTTGGAGATTTGGACGCGATTGCGTTTGGGAAAGCAAGCAACTTGACCATTGAGGCGCTTGAGGAATCTGAAGTAATGGTGGTGGATGTTGTTGAATACGAAAATCAAGATTGGCAGAAAGGGTTAGAGAGAATGATGCGCCGTGCAGGAACCTTGCAGCGCCGTATTTTGATGATGATGAGCACTTCGGCATTGGAACGATACGAGTATTTCATGGATGTGTATCCCGACCTCAGCAATCGATTAACACAGCGTCACATCGCTTCATACTTGGGCATCACCCCGCAGGCTTTGAGCAAATTGCGCGCACAACGGGTAGGCAAGGTATATGGAAGTTAATCCAGGAGAACGCCACAAATACGAATGCGTTGCAGATTTGCGAAGAACAAACACTCAACGTTATGAAGCATTATTTTTTCGCGCTAACAGCAGCGCTCTTCTTGGTCCAACCCAATTTTTCAGCAGCACAAAAAGCAACAATTGACGCTCAATCTTCAACGGTTGAGTGGGCCGCAGGTAAGATTGTTGGCGGCGATCACAATGGAACCATCGGAATCAACAAAGGCAGCATTGTCTTCGAGGGTGATCAAATCAAATCAGGTTCAATGGCATTGGATATGACATCCATGGCCAATACGGACTTGAGCCCAGAGTACGGTGCCAAATTGATGGGGCACCTCAAATCACCCGATTTCTTCGATGTCGCATCCCACCCCACGGCGACACTTGTCATCAATGAAGGATCAACGTTTAAAAAGAACAAGGCGACCGTCAAGGCCAATGCCACCATCAAAGGCATCACCAAACCGTTGGAGTTTGAAGTAACGCGAAACGGCAACGCTTACGAAGCGACCATTGAAATCGATCGAAGCCAGTTCGACGTTCGCTACGGATCAAACTCCTTTTTTGACAACCTCGGAGACCAAGCCATTCGCGACATTTTTGTGATGACGGTCCACCTTGAAGTCAAGTGAGTCATGGCTGTCAATCAATCCAAAGGACCTGATGCAAATGCACAAGGCCCCGACATTAAAACATTGACCTCGGGCACCACCTACGCGTGGTGCTCGTGCGGTCAGTCGGACAACCAACCTTGGTGCAACGGTGCACACCGTGGAAGTGAAAAGCAACCAGTTGTATTCAAGGCAGAATCAGAGAAGCCAGTGGCACTTTGCAGTTGCAAGAAAACCAAGAACCCGCCCTTCTGCGACGGATCGCACGCGCGCTGAAGAAGGATTTGCCTATCTCAGGTTTCGCACCACCTTGTACGTGGGATCATCGAAGTGATTGATCTCGATGATGGACTCTGCCTTGTCGATGAGGGCGCGGCAATCTTCGCTCAAGTATCGGATGTGCACAGTTTTGCCAACTTCGGCATAACGCGCTGTCAACTTGTTCAACGCCTCAATAGCGGACATGTCCACGACACGGCTTTCTTTGAAATCCAAAACAACATGTTCCGGATCTTCTTGGATGTCAAACTTCTCAGAGAACACCGTGGTGGATCCAAAAAACAGAGGGCCGTATAGCTCATAGTGTTTCCAACCTTTTTCATCGGTTCGTTTGCGAGCGCGAATTCGTACGGCATTGTCCCAGGCAAAAACAAGGGCTGCAACGACCACACCGACGAAGACCGCAAGGGCGAGGTTGTGCATGAATGCTGTGATGAGGGTGACCAAAATCATGATGAAAACATCAGACGTTGGCATGCGACGGAACGTGCGCAGAGATGCCCACTCAAATGTGCCAATGGCCACCATGATCATCAGCCCTGTAAGAGCTGCCATGGGCAGCTTCTCAATCAGAGGAGCGCCAAATAAAATGAATACGAGGAGCATGACTGAGGCCACAATCCCACTGAGTCGAGCACGAGCGCCGGAGCTCACATTGATGAGGCTCTGTCCGATCATGGCGCATCCGCCCATTCCACTAAACAATCCGCTCAAAATATTCGCGGCACCTTGGGCAACGCACTCGCGATTGCCGTGGCCGCGTGTTCCCGTGATTTCATCCAAAATATTTAAGGTCAATAGGCTTTCAATCAAACCAACTCCAGCTACGATCGCGGCATAGGGGAAAATAATGGTCAGCGTTTCCAACGTGAATGGCACAATTGGAATGTGAAAGGGAGGAAAACCACCTTTGATGGAAGCCATGTCACCTACTGTTTTTGTATCGAGTCCCAATCCAGCTACGAGGGCAAAGACGACCACAATGGCGGTCAAGCCAGCAGGTACTTTTTTGGTCAGCTTGGGCAGGAAAGCGATGATGGCCATGGACAGCAAGGTCAGTCCCACAAAAATCCCCATGGATCCACCTGTCAACCAGGCTCCTCCGTCATCCTTGAATTGGTCGAGTTGACTTCCGCCGATGATGATGGCTAGGCCGTTCACAAAGCCAAAAATCACGGGCTGCGGGACCAGCCGCATCAGTTTTCCCAGTTTGAGGAAGCCTGCGGCAAGTTGAATAAATCCAGCTAGAATAACGGTTGCAAAGATGTATTCGGGGCCTTCGATAGCTGCTAACGATGCAATAACTACTGCAATGGCTCCTGTGGCGCCACTGATCATTCCGGGGCGTCCTCCCAGAACGCTGGCCACCAGACCGACCACAAATGCCGCATAAAGTCCCGTCAGGGGACTGAGACCGGCAATGAGGGCAAAAGCTACCGCTTCGGGGATGAGGGCCATTGCCACGGTCAATCCACTCAAAACTTCGAGGCGGTAATCTACGGTTTGGCGAAAGTCAAATAGGGCGAGTCTCATGGGCGGTGTATGCGTCGGAAAAAGGCGCAAAGATACCTGTTGAGTCCCTTCGAATGACCCGGATGAAAAGCACTTGGAACGAGGGAGATACGACGCGCTTAACGAGGACGGCAGATGCGCTGGCTCATTTGTTGTTCACCGTCGTTCAAAGTGATGATGGCACAGGAGCCATTCCATGCACTCCAAGGAATGTCAATTTGATTCATGCCCTTGACTTCGCAGATGCGTTTGCCATCCAAGCCAAACACGGAAGCGGTAAATTGGTTTCTGGCGTGCTTGGAGACCACTGTGAGTCCTGATGTTGAAGTCTGCAAATCCCAAGCGTGCGGTGCGGTTGGAGCTTCTACACTGGAAATGGTTACCGGTTCGACGAAAACGCCATCGATAAAGTAAAAGGCACCGTAGGTGCTGACGGCACCGGTGCTCGCAGGATTCGATTCGAGCACAGTTTCCGCATCGGTCTGGAAGTTCCCGATTGTGATGTGGTCGTATGCTGCATCAGCAATCAACGTATCTGAAATCAAAATCCAGCGGATGTAATCACTCAACACTTCCTCCGAGACGACTTGAGGAGTGGCAGCCAGAACACCGTCGCTATTCGCATCAATTCCCCCTTCACTCAAATGTGCGCCTAAGCCGTTGGATCCGAATTCTATGAAATCGGCGAGTGAAGCGTAAAATCCAATTTTATACGCCTGCCCTGGAATGAGTGGGGAGGAGAGCGGTGATTGGATGTAATGACGTTGGTTGAAATCGGGAATCGTGTACGCGTAAATGCCTGCCATTGATTCGCCATCCAAAGGCATTTGTGATCCTTTGATTCCGATGGGACCCGGGTAAGTGCTCGTGGGTTGTGCGTTCCAACAATCTGAATTGACGTTCGTGAAGAACAGTTGGGGCGTGCCTTGCGTCGGACTCGTCCAATCGTTCAAGTTGTTCCCGAAGTCATAGGCTCCCATTATTCCGCAGAACACTTCATCTCCACTCTCAAAACTTCCATCAACAACGAGGTTCTGAGCTTGGACTTGGCTTACGAAGAAAAAGACGAGGACTGCCAAAAAGGAAAAGGAAGGGAAGGAAAAATGTTGGCCACTCATGTCTTGAGAATTGTGAGAATTGGAGCCGCAAGGGTACGGACTTTCTATGTGCCGTCGGCATCTGCAAGTTGCTTTAACTTGGTTTGGCATTGCTTTCCATCTCAGATGCTTTGTTTTTGCTACCGGATGACACGGGCCACACCAAAGAACAGATTGCCCGTGAGTAAACGTCCTTTGAATTGACCGTTTTGATCAAGAAGTTCAGCGCTTGGTCGGCTCGCATGTTTCATGGACGACATCCGTGCCGAAAGTTCAATGCTCCAATCCGGAGCGATGTCATAGGTGGCATGCATTCGAAGCATAGGTGCCAAGGTGATTCGGTTGGACGGAAATTCAGCATCGCTGTAATCGACAATGTTGCCCTCTTGTTCAGTAAAGGTTCTCCCACTCAGCGAGGTTCTCCAGTGAACGAGTGCTCCAAGAGCGAAGCCCCCTTGTAAAATGGGAGTCAACGACCAACGGTTTTGCCATTCCAAGGGAATGGTGATTGTGCGCAATCGATTGTGATGGACGACCCGTCGTTGTGCCACAACGAGCACCTCAGCAGCGCCGTACACGGAGTTGAGCGTATCACCGGTATTGGGGTCAACTTCAACTTGCAATAAGGCGCCGTCAATGGTGTTGAATTGTTCGAATGTCCTGTTGTAATTGAGCTGATGGACGAATTCGTTCCATTCGATTCCCGCTCCCCATTTTTGCCGCAGCGCATCGAAGTCGATCATTGCGCCCACGCTCCAAGATCCATTCGATTTCATGTTGTCGTTTTGGGCGAGCAGGTTTGCACCGTCTTGTTCCAAATAGCTAAACTTACTCCAGGTTGGGCCCTGGTACATGCGAAGATTGAACGAGCGTCGATTGCCGTCGCCATTCATGCTTTGACCATCGATTGAAGTTGCCATCGGCGCGAGTTCAGCGGCAAGCGGTGTCCTTGATACAGGAGGGGTTTGGAGATCCATGAAAAGCAACAAATCCATAGCGATCAGCCCACTTGCAGGTTCGGTTTTCGTTTCAGTCGTTGCGGTGATCGGTAAGGTGGTCGTTGCGGTGATCGGTAAGTCGATCGTTGCTTCAATCGGTAAGTCGATCGTTGCGGGGATTTGGGCTTTCGGGGAATTCAGAGAAGTACTCCCAGTCTGTCTTTCATTCACCGAAATAGCAAGAGACTCAGAGGCTGCGGACTTTTGAGTTTCGTTGGCGACTGCATCAGGATTGCTGCTGGAATTGGCAGCGCGCGCAGAAGATGCGCTAACAGCGGCATTGCTCTGGGGGATCGAGGTTGACGGCGTTTCAGAGATCTGTGTTTGCTTTTGATTTTCCTTCGAAACCACAGGCGATTCGGCATCAGGGTACACAGACCATGCGATAGCAGCCACAAAACCGGCCGTGGCGATGAATCCCGCGACGCGTCTTCGCGAACGCATGTGGCTGCCCCTCAGATCATCGGCGTCCAATTCCGACGCAATGGAATCCCACAAGACATCTCGTTCCTGACTCGATAAAGGGCTGTGCTCCTGTCCAAGCTTGTCCTGAAATTGTTTTTCAAAATCATTCATGCGTTCAGTTTTTGACGGATGTTTTGCTCATCTAATTCCATGGAAAGCAAGTGTTTTTGAATCCATGATTTGGCCCGTGAAAGTCGCTGCCGTGAGAGATCCCCTGAGATTTTCAAAAGGTTGGACGCTTCAGTGTGGGTGAAGCCTTCGACGGCTACGAGCATGAAAACGCTGTAAAAGTCTATCGGCATTTTGCTCATTTCGTGAAGAAGCTCCTCGACCGTAAGATCATTGATTGCACGAGGTTTTACAGCCAGTTCATGCTGCTCCACGTCCAGTGTTGTCGTTTCGTTTGAGGCCGCTTTGATGCCATAGGTTATCGTGGTGTTGATTGCAATGCGCGAGGACCAATTCAAAAAATTGCCCTTCTTCGCGTCAAATTGAGCGAGGCTGCGGAAAATTCGGAGGTAAATTTCCTGCAAGACATCGTTCCACTCCTGACTCTTGTACAATTGCCTTTGAACGATTGCGCGCAAATACGGCAAGGTCAATTCGTAAAGCTCTCGTTGTGCTTTGCGTTCGCCATTGAGGCAACGTTGGATGAGGTGATCTGGCACCGTGGTCATCATGCGAATCGTAATGAAATCACGGGATGTTGATCAGGACTTGGGCAAGGCACCCTTGAGAATCGATGCATTCAATTCCGAAAAATCCGGAGTTTAATCCATTGATTTCGAGCAGACCCGTTGATTCGGAAAAGATGCCGTTTTCCAATGCCGTCCAATCAGGGGACAACAAAGTCCATGTGTAAGGTCCTGATCCACCATTGACATAGATGGAAGCTGATCCGTTCCCTGATCCATCATCGGCTTCAGATGATATAAAAGTCACCGAAATGTCGCAATCTGCAATAGAAGCGCATTCGCAGTTGGCTGTCACCATTCCTTGAATGTTGTCGTTGAGAGCACATGCGTCGCCCACATCTCCTAGCAATTCAGGACAATCCCAACCCGTTAAATTCAGGTCGACGCTCCCCATTGCTGCTGTCGAGCATCCTTCAGAATCATTCACAATCAGTTGGTAGATTCCAAAATCGAGCGCAGTAAGCGCTGGGTTCGAGCCCATCAAGTCTCCGGATTGGTACCATGCATAACTGTATGGCTCTGTTCCGCCGGTCACAGAGCTTTCGAGCATGCCACTGCCAGTGCCGTCATCCGGCGAGGAGCTGATGCCGACGCTCATTCCGCAGGGTTGAGTCACAACGCATTCACAGTCTTGCGAAACGAATCCAGTTGCCACTACGCCAGCCAGCTCTTGAAAGCAAGAATCACCCACATTCAACTGCAGCAATTCACAATCGTAGGAGGGAACAACGACAATGGTTTCATGCTCACCTTCTTCCAAAATGATGAGCTCATCGATGTCTTCCTTTTGGCAAGCCAACAAGGCAGCGGAAAGCGCCACAACACCGCAAAAGGTTCCAAGAAATGAGTGCCGAGAATTGCTTTTTATCATGCGATTAGAAATCAATTAGGGTTTGAAGCCAATATGAAGAAATCCCGCAGGCCGAATGCCTACGGGATTTCAACTCAAAGCAGAAATGAGTTAGAATGCTGCCTTATCAAGCATCATCGAATTACGACTTTCTCTGTGCGAATAAAGCCGTTCTGTCGAACCTGGCAGAAGTACAAACC
>OCVR010003680.1_pt1 | contig 10670 bp, 8 predicted proteins | sample 1539091 | NCBI WGS metagenome assembly OCVR01 (sample SAMEA3355530, study PRJEB22509) | marine metagenome | biome: marine; feature: coastal ocean; material: water | place: USA | collected 2010-08-07 | depth 16 m | reverse complement strand
CAGGGGCGGTTCTGAAGAGATCCTGGACCCCCAGCGGCACCGCAAGGGCCCTCCCAAGTCGCGGGGGGGGCCCTGACGGACGCCCTTGGGGGCGCCTCCAGCGCACATATCAGCTGTACGACCCATGAGAGGATCCCCCCCGGGTCTCCAGGTTGAATGCCCTACACGAGGGGACCCCGTCGGGGGGACCCAGCCCAGGCGCAGCCGTCCAGCTGCAGCCGTGCCCGGGCCAAGGCAAGAGTCCTCGGCCGCCCTTCGGTGCGGCGGCGAGGCCTAACGGCGCAGGCCGGTTGCTCCGCCGGATGGCCGAGCCCAGGCTTCAGCTTAGCTCCGTGCGGAGCCGCTCCAGCAGCTCCCGGGTACGGGTGATCCCCGCCCGCTCGTCCGCGTCTCCCCCCTCGTACTCCACGCCGACCCAACCGCGGTAGCCCGCGTCCTTCACGATCTTCATCATTCGGGCGTAGTCGATCTTGGTCTCGTTGCCTTCGCCGTCGAAGGCATACGACTTGGCGCTCACCGCCTTGGCGAAGGGCATGAGGTCCGCGACCCCCTGGTAGCGGTCGTACTCGTAGAAGTTCCCGAAGTCGGGGAGGGTTCCGACGCGAGGGTGGTCACAGCGGCGCATGACCCCCGCCAGCCAGGCCCCGTCGGAGGACAGTCCGCCGTGGTTCTCCACGATGACGTTGATGTCATAGGCGTCACTCACACGCGCGATCCGGAGCAGGGATTCCGCGGCCCGCGCGGCCTGTTGTTCCGGCGTGCCGCCCCCACCCGCGTTGACGCGAATGGAGTGACAGCCCAGGTAGGCCGCAGCCGCGACCCACTTGAAGTGGTTCTCGACCGCTTCGCGGCGCCTGCTGTCGTCCTCGTCCGCCAGCTGCCCCTCACCGTCGACCATGATCAAGAGGCTCTCGACGCCGGCCTCTGAGCAGGCGCCGCGGAGGTCGTTGAGGTAACCGAAGTCCGTCCCCCGCCAGACCTGCTCGCCACCTCGACCCGCCGACTTGAAGAAGGCGTTGACGTACTCCACGCCGTCGATCCCAAGCCCCTTCGCGACGCCGGGGAACTCAAGGTTGGTGATGCGCTCAGCGCCGGAGCTCCGGAGCGTGCGGTGGAGAGACCACTCCGCGAGGGAGATACGAAACCAGGGTGCTTGGAGTTCCATGGGATCTAGGGCGAGGCCAGCTCCGGTCACAGCGACCGCCGCAGAGGCGGCAGAGGCCGCCTGAAGGACATCGCGGCGGGTGAGGCGAGGAGTGGACGGGCCGGCGTTGGACTGCATGAGGTGTTCAGGCTGAAGGTAGGAGACGAGGGTTAGCTTAGCGAAGCGCTCGCGCCGCCGATGGCCCGCCAGCCGCGCAACAGCTCCTCGGGGTCGAGTCCCCTGCCGATCAGGACGAGCTGTGACACCCTTGGCCCGTCGCCGGGCTCGTCGGTCGCCTCCAGCCACTGGTACACGCCCTGGATCAACAGCGCTCCGCCGCGGACCCGCAGGACCCCCTTGGCCCGCATGAGCTCCTGGCCCCGGCGCCGGGAGAGGAACTCCAGCCACATCAACGTCGCGTCACGATCGATCTCCTCCGCCGAGCTCAGCGAAACCGAGCGCAGCCCCGACGTGTGCGCCGGGGGCCCCACCGTCTCCTCACCCAGCTGCTGCCACCGCTCGCCCGCGCCCTCCGTGGGCCCCTTCCCGAGGAGCCAGTCCAGCGGGACGACGGCTCGCTCCGAGTAGCGGATCGCCGCGAGCGGATTAAGGGAGCGCATTAGGTCCATGAGCGCAGGGAGGCGCTCCGCCTCGACTCGGTCCGAGTGGTTGAGCACGAGGCGGTCCGCGTAAGCGACCTGCGTCCCAGCTTCCTCGGTCTCCTCCAGCTGAGCCTCGATCTTCGCCGCGTGGAGGAGTGTCACGACCCCGTCGAGGTGAACGCGCTCAGCGAGCCCCGCGTCCAGCAGGAACGTCTGGACCGCGGGGCCGGGCGACGCCGCTCCCGAGGCCTCGACGAGGATGCGCTCCGGCCCCCCCTCGCTCCGGCGGAGCCAACGGCCGACGAGCCCTCTCCCCCCGCTGGGGTCTGTGAGCTGAGCCAGGGTCTCCCGGAGGTCCTCCTGAATCTCGCAGCAGATACAGCCGTTGGCGAGCTCCACGACCGCGCTGCCCTCGGCCTCCCGCCGCACGACGAGATCGCCATCCACCCCCAAGGCCCCGAACTCGTTCACGATGACCGCACACCTCACCCCGTGGCTCTCCTCAAGGATGCGCTGAACCAGGGTGGTCTTCCCGCTTCCGAGGAACCCAGAGATGAGGGTGACCGGCGTTGTCATGCGCCCATGACGTGAACCGGCGGGGCCTCCGTCAACGGTCTGGCCGGGTTTGGGTGGTCGGCGGACCTCTTTCCGCCACGCCAGCGACCGGCGGATGGCATCCTCCTGGCCCCTGGCAGGGCTGCAGCCCGCGACCGATCCCCATGAGTTCAACGCGCCTCCCACTTCTCTCGCGACTCGTCCCAAGCCTGTGGATCGCTGCGAGCCTCGCCGGCTGCGGGGCACCCGTTGATGAGGCGCCCTCTTCCTCGACCGGCTTCTGGTTCGCAGAGCGCGGCGAGGCGATCCGGGACGCGGTGGGCTCACTCGGCTACGCAGCCGGCTACGAGCCCGCCGAGGAGCGCTGGTCCGGCCTCCGGGTCCACGAGCCGGACTCCGCCTATCTCGAGACGTTCATCTTCTCCTCCGGGCACGAGCCGGCGGCCTACGCGCTCCTCCCTGATGGGACCATCGAGCGCCGCTGGTCCCTGGACCAGTCGCCCAACAGCGACGAGGCGGGCCCCGAACTCCCGCACCCCACCCAGCACGCCTGGCGTCGAATCCAGGAGCTCCCCGACGGCGACCTCCTCGTGATCCACGAGGGCCTGTGCCTGATGCGACTCGCGCCGGACTCCACCATCCGCTGGCGCGCGGTCCCCGGCGCCCACCACGATCTGCTGGTCCAGGGGGAAGAGGCGTGGGTCCTCGACCGCACGATCAGCCCGCCCACCCGCCGCGAGCAGGCGTGGCTGGGCGACATGGACACACCGATCACCCGCGACGGCCTGGTCCGCATCGCGATCGAGGATGGCAGCGTCCTCGAGCGCGCCTCGATCACGGAGCTGCACGGCGGCGCGCCCTGGGAGCAGCTCTACCGCGAGGCCCTCCTGAGGGCGCGGCGGGTAGAGATCGGCGACGCGGAGCTCGACGGGGAGTTGCGAGAGGCCCTCGACCCACTGCACGCGAACGCCCTGGCCGCGCTCGACCCGTCGAGGAAGGTCCCGACGATCTTCCTACGGGAGACCGGCACGTTCCTCGATCTGGCCGCCGACCTGAGCCGCGTCGACGGCACGAGGTCGGGTCCATTCATCGGGGCTCACGACCCGCAGCTCGATCCTGCCAACGGCGGGACCCTGCTCTTTGACAACTTCGGAGACCGCGCCATTGGCTCCCAGATTCTCTCGATTGCGCGCGAGGACCGAACGGCGAGGGTTCTCTACCAGGGCACACGGGAGGCGCCGTTCTTCTCGCCCGTCTGCGGCGCGGTGCTGCCCCTCCCGGGCGATCGGCTCCTCGTCGTGGAGAGCACCGCAGGACGAGCCATCCAGATCGACAGGAACGGCAAGCTCCTCTGGGAGTTCCGCACCCCCTTCCGGATCCCCGATGAGGACCTCGTCGCGGTCCTTCTCGACATGAGACCGGCCGAAACGCTCCAGGCGAGGCCCCCGGCAATTCGTTAAACCGCGACGAGCCCCAAAGCCGAGAGATTTCAACGAGGGTGCGGTGTCTGCCACGCGCCACAAGAATTCTCCTCATGCGGTTCAACCTCCTCCGTTTCCTCCTTCCCAGCCGCGAGCCGGCCGCCGACTCAGCCGGCACCGCCTCCGATCCGGCTCAGGAACAGCCGAACCCTGTCGCGCGCGAACTGGTCCTGCGCGCCACGATCGACGGCATCCCTGTGGAAGAAGTCGAGCTGTTCGACATGAACATTCGCGGCGCCAGGATCCTCGTGCCGTTCCAGTTTGCGCCGACAGAATTGACCGATCAGTCTGTCGCCCTCGACATCGAGCATGAGACCGGAAACTGGACGGTTAGAGTCCACGCTCACATGGTCCAGCTCAACCACTGGGGCGATGACCGGGTCATGTTGGAGATCGAATTCACCCGGGTCGGCGAGCTCTACGCGCAGCTCGACAACGCCCTGGGCCGATACTTCAATCGACGAGGATCAGACCGCGTCGCACCCGCCGATCACGAACGCGTCGGGGTCAGGATCGCCTACGGGCCTCACCGCGTCCGCGGCCTCGCGAGCGACCTCTCCTCCACCGGCCTGTGCACCAGGGCGCCCCTCGTGCAGGCGGCGGTCTTCCATCTCGGCGAGCAAGTCACGGTCTACGTTAGCCTCCCCGGAAAGCACGAGGAGATCGAGGTGGCTGGGGTGGTCAAGCACGGCTACCGGTTGGGAGAGGACGTCCACCTGGGCGTCGAGTTCGACCTCAGCGCTCCCTGCGCCATGACCGAGCGCCGCACGGAATACCTCAAGTACATCGAGCAGCGGCGCAAGGCGAACGTGGCCGAGAGCCGCGCCCGCCGACTCGGAGCCTGACCCGCCCCAGGGGTCGCCCGTGCCAGCCGCAGACCGCGCGACGTGCGAAGCGTGGACTGAGCCGGTCGCCTCCCCCATAGTGTGCTCATGAGTTCCGAAGGGAAGGACAGACCGGGGGGCAAGGCGCTCTACGCGACCATCTTCGAGCATGAGACGCGCCCGGGCTTCGTCTTCGACGTGGTGCTCCTGGCCGTGATCCTCGCCAGCATCGGGCTGGTGATGATCGAGAGCGTGCCGCGCTTCTCCGAGTCTTACGGGAGCCTGCTCCGGAAGCTCGAGTGGACCCTGACCATCGCCTTCACCGTGGAGTACCTGCTCCGCCTGTACTGCCACCCGCGCCCAGCCGTCTACGCGCGGAGCTTCTTCGGGGTCGTCGATCTCCTCGCGATCCTCCCGACGTACGTGGCCGCATTCGTCCCTGGCACCCAGGCGCTCGTGGTAGTTCGAACGCTGCGACTGCTGCGGATCTTCCGGGTTCTCAAGCTCGCTCAGTTCGTTCATCAGGCCGATGACCTGCGGACGGCGCTGCGGGCGAGCCTCCCGAAGATCACGGTCTTCGTGATCGCCATCCTCTCGATGACGACGATCTCGGGCTCGCTGCTCTACCTGATCGAGGGCCCGGAGCACGGCTTCGCAAACATCCCCGAGTCGGTCTACTGGGCCATCGTCACCCTGACGACCGTGGGCTACGGCGACATCGCGCCGGACACGCCGCTGGGCAAGTTCTTCGCCTCCATCATCATGGTCATGGGCTACGGCGTCATCGCGGTGCCCACCGGCATCGTCAGCGCCGAGATCGCGAGGACACCCCGGCGCGGCCCCGTCGGCGGGCAGGCGTGCTCGGAGTGCGGGTCAGAAACGCACAGTCTCGGAGCCAAGTTCTGCTGCGAGTGCGGCTCGAGCCTTGAGGACTGAGCGCCCCCGAGGACTGAGCCCCCCCGAGGACTGAAGAGCACCGAGGACTGAGGAGCACCAGCCCCCTAGGGGCGGTGAGCCTGAGGGGCCCTGCGGTGAGGGCGAGACCCTGCTGGAACGGAGAGCCCCTGCCGCAGAAGCAAAGGGCAGAGAAGAGGGGCGGAGCGATCCTGTCAGCCCAGCCAAGCCAGTAGCGCGGCCTGGATCAGCCCAATGAGCGCGCCCAGCACGCCGCCAAGGACCTCGATGGACCGCAGCTCCCTCGCCGCGACCTCGATGATGAGCGCCTCGAGCCGGGCGATGGGGAATGAGGCGACCTTCTCCTCGACGATGCGGTGGACATCGAGCCCCCGGTCCAACGCCTCCTGAAACCCCTCCACGAGCACCCCGCGCTGCTCCATCACCCCCTTCACCGCTTGAGCCCGGAGGTCTCCGACGCGCTCCTCCGTGAGCAGCGCACCGACCAGGGGCATCCGGCGGAACTCGGCCAGCTTGGGCTCCAGGCCCGCCGCGAACGCTTGCTCCACCATCGGCTCAAGGTCGATGGACTCCAGCACACCCTCGAGGTCCTCCGGCCGGAGGAGGTGGTCCCCCACCACATTCCCGATGCTCTTCGCCAGCTCGGGCTGCCGCCGCCCAACGAGGCCCTGGAACGTGAAGCCGAGGAACTTTCGCGGCTCGATCGGCCGGAAGATCATGCCGACCGCGAGGCGATTGGTGCCGTATCCGATCAACGCTCCCACCAAGGGCAGGAGGAACCAGGGGAGGAGTCCTTCGGGCATGGGGCCCAGACTACTTGGACGGGGCCGCCACAGTGATAGGATCCCAGCATGGAGCCGCCTGATCCCGTCGCCTTCGTGTTCGGCGCCACCGGCTATGTGGGCCGAGCGGTCGTTGAAGTCGCGGCGCGAACCGCGGACGTCGCCCGTGTGACCGCCCATGCCCGGCCAGGCTCCCCCCGAGCGGACCATCTCGAGGCGCTGGCGAGCGACCGGGTCATCGTCGACCGAACCCCGCTCGAAGCTGGCCCTTTGTCCGCAGCGCTCAAGGCCTCCAACCCAAGCCACGTCTTCGTTTGCCACGGAACGACCGCCCACCGAGCTCGGCTAGAGGACATTCAGGCGCCCTACCTGACCGTCGACCTCGGCCTCACGCGCCTGGTCCTGGAAGCCGCTGAGGCCTTGGAGACGCCACCCCGAATCGTCTACCTCTCCGCAGTCGGGGCATCGCCCCGCGCTCGCGGCGCCTACCTGAGCGCTCGCTGGCAGGCCGAGGAGGCCGTGCGGTCCAGCGGGCTACCGTTCACCATCTGTCGGGCCCCGCTGCTCGGCGGCCCCGACCGAGGGGAATCGAGGCCCCTTGAGACTGCGGCACGAATTGTCGCAGACCCGCTCCTCGCTGCCCTCGGCGCCGTCGGCCTCACCCGGCTCCGCGATCGGCTCTCCTCCATGGACGCCACCGAGGCCGCCGAGGGCTTGGTCCGCAGCGCCTTCCACTACATGACCATCAATCGCGTGGTCGAGAGTGACGAACTCCGCCGGGTTGGGGTCTATGAGAGGGAGCGGTGGGCGCCTGAGTCCCGCCGAGACACCCCCCGACACTGAGCCCCCCCCTCCATGTCCCGCTTCCATCCGACACGCAGGCAAGAAGAGCCGGAGAGGGGCGCTCACACACTGGATGTGGTGGACGGGACGATCGTCGGGGTCCACGGGTCCGATGTGTTCGTCGAGCTCGGTCCCAGGAAGCAAGGGGTGATCTCCCTGGCGTCTTTCGGCGACCAGCCCAAGGTCGGCGAGGTCCATCAGTTCACTCTCCGCGGCCGCGAAGACGAGCTCTGGATGCTCAACCTGCACAACGAGCGCACCCTCTCGGAGTGGGAGGAGCTCGAGCCTGGGAGCCTCACCACGGCAAGGGTGCTCACCAAGACTCACGACGGCTTCCAGCTGAAGATCGGTCCAGTCTACGCGTACATGCCCTACTCGCTCTCAGGCGTGCGCAAGCCTCGAGATCGCGGCGCGCTCCTCGGCCGCTCCATCGTGGTCGAGGTCCTTGAGGTCGACGCAGACAAGCAACGGGCCATCGTGTCGCGGAAGGCCGTCCTCAAGCTTCAGAAGGCGGGTGCTGCCCCGGGCGCCGTGGTCCCCGGCCAAACCGTCCAGGGCCGGGTCACCCGAATCGAGCCGTACGGTGTGTTCATTCGCCTGGGGCGAGGACGGGAGGGCCTCTGCCACATCACCAATCTCTCCGCGGACCGGGTCGAGCACCCCGGCGATGTCGTCCGCATGGGTGAGGTCGTCGACGCGAGGGTCCTCTACGTGCGAGCTGGAGGGCGGCGAATCGGACTGGGCTTCAAGCAACTCCTGGAGAGCCCGTGGGTCCGGCTCGAACGGGAACACTGGGAGGGCCAGATTGTCTCCGTTGAGATCGCCCGCGTGGGGCGATTCGGCGCCGTCGCGAAGTTGTTCGCCGGCGCGGAGGGCATCCTGCCCATGTCCGAATGCGGTGACCGGTGCCCTCCGGCGGGCCTCTCCAACGGAGACAGGTTGTCCGCCCGGGTGCTCGAGATCGACCCTGAAGAACAGCGCCTCGCGTTCTCACTCCTTCACGCCACCGGGCAGCCGATCGCCCCGGACGAGGCGGAGTGCATCGCGGACTTCGGGACCATCCGGAGTCTGCCTGCACTGAAGGACCTCCTGCCGGACGCGAGCGCGGCGAACGAGCCGCCCAGCGGAGCTTCGACAAACCTCGGTTCGGTGCTGCGCAGGGCGCTCGAGGGCAGCTCCGGCGGGCAAGAGGCCTAGCGGAGCGCTGCCCCGGCGCGCTTTCGCGTAAGGCGCGGGCTAAACACTCGCCCGGAATTAGCCCTGTAGGGCCCCCGCCTCGGATCAGGAAATCGTTTCCAGGCCGCAAGGCCTCCGGGTCCCGCTGTTAGGGCCACATCGAATCGGTTCCTGCCCGACCTCGTCCCGATCAAGGACGCGGGGTTCCTGGGCCACAGTGCGAGGAACGCAGATGTCGATGACGGATTGGCCGCGGGATTCCGCGGCATCCGGCAACACCACGCCTCCATGCTGCCAATGAAACGTCGCCTACTCAGAGCCACTCCTGCTCCCTCGACCTCCCGCAAGGGAACCGCGCTCTTCGCGGTTATTCCGATCGCGATCCTGATGATGTCCGTGATGGTGGCCTTCGTGGGCACCGCCGTCGAGACGAGCAGGAGCAGCATCACCGACCTCGACACGTTCCGAGCCCGCTCGGCAGCAAAGAACACCGCCACGCTCGCGATCGCGGATCTCTGGACCGCCTACAACAGGTCCAGCGGCGAGACGACGGGGGTCGCATCCTTCAAGACCTTCCTCAGCGAGAAGGGAATGGTCACTCCAGAGGCCGAGGACTCCACCCCGATCAAGCAGAGCTTCATGGACACGCTCGGGCTCAAGGACGACGAGCTCGGCCGCAAGGCGCTGCAAGACGTCACCATCGACCGCGCGGAGATGTTCCGGGTCGATACAGCTGAGGCCACCAGCATCGTCGTGGAGGTCGACGCCACCGCCAATCGCCGTGAAGGCGACAAGACCTCCATGGAGCGCCACGGCTCCGTCCGCGAGACCTTCACCATCTCGAGCCCCTCATCAGCCGGTGTCGACTTCGGCATCCTCGCAGAGGAGGCTTCCTGCATCTTCTGCCACACGACGGTCGATAGCGCGGAGAGGGTCTACAACTCCGACAGCAGCCTCACGGGCACCTTCGCTCCGGTCAAGGCTGGCTTCCTCGGCAACCTAGGTCTCCGGACCGACGCTGCGAGCAGTATCGCCGGGAAGATCCTGGCTCGCCACTCGGTCCACGACGCATCCGGCGGCGCGATCGACAACTGGAGTTCGTACGACATTGAGGCGCTCGCCGCCGGGCAGGATGGCGAGCTCTCCACCATTCAAGAGAATGTCCTCGGCGACCTCACGCTCGCGTCGATCAGCCCCTTCGCAGAAGGGGTCAACAACGCCAACCTGTACATGGACCTGGCGCAAGCCGGCGCCAGCGCACCGGAGGTGCCCAGCGAGATCCCTGCCGTCATCGCCGATGACGGGGGCTTCGACTATGCGGCCGGCGAGGCTCGGCCCGAGCTCGGCGGCAACCGGACCGTCGACGACACCGAGTTCGCGGTCAAGGCAGCCACCGCCAACGGTTCCCTCTCTGGAGGGAAGATCTCGGTCATTGCACAAGGGTCGCCGATCACCACTCCGGCACAGCAGGCGGCGATGCGAACGGGGCTCGACACATCCCTCAGCTCCGCCACGGACGGGAACGTCTACCTTCGAGGAACAGAGGATGATCCGATCCTCCTGAATGGCTCCATCGCTGTCGACGGGGATGTGATCATCAGCGGCGTCGTCAAGGGAACGGGCAGCCTGACGGCCAGAGGCAACGTCTTCATCGCGTCCGACTTGACCTACGCTGACAAGCAGAGCGGGAGCCAGCGAACGTTCGGTCGGGCGGCCGACGGGACGGAGAACCTGCTGACCCTGGCCGCCGGCGGCAACATCGTCGTGGGCGATTACTTTCGCTCCAACGACGCGACCACCAACCAACCGGGAATCTCGGGCGCCCCTTCTGGGGACTTCAACGCCACCCTGCAGCAGATCTCGATCTTTAACCGCTCGGAGTGGTCTAGGACCCAGCCCGAGGTGCCCGGTCCGGACTCGGACTGGACCCAGATCGGCACCAAGACCGTGGACTACCCCGAGGAGATCACCGAGACGTACTACGAGTGGGTCCCGAACGATCAGTCCAGCGCGGAGATCCCGACCGAACAGCTGAATCGCACCTTCGACCCCCTGGGGACTCCCTTCGTCAAGAAGGCCCAGGCGGCGTCGTTCACCACGAGCGCGAGCACGTCCCCCGGGGCGGCGAAGAAGAAGAAGAAGAAGAAGAAGAAGAAGAAGAGCAGCAAGTCAGCCAAGAGCAAGAAGAGCGCCAAGAGCAAGAAGAGCGCCAAGAGCAAGAAGTCGGCAAAGAGCAAGAAGAGCGCCAAGAGCAAGAAGTCGGCAAAGTCAAACAAGAGCTCCAAGGCTGCCGCTGAGAAAGCGGCTCGTGAGAAAGCTGCGCGTGAGAAAGCTGCGCGTGAGAAGGC
>OCVR010003679.1_pt1 | contig 10670 bp, 9 predicted proteins | sample 1539091 | NCBI WGS metagenome assembly OCVR01 (sample SAMEA3355530, study PRJEB22509) | marine metagenome | biome: marine; feature: coastal ocean; material: water | place: USA | collected 2010-08-07 | depth 16 m | reverse complement strand
CAGGCATTGCCACCTACCTGGCCAGCTCAGCGAGCACGTACCACACGGGCGACATCATCCGCATCGACGGCGGGTTCCATTCCTTCTGAATTCCTGAGCATCAGCCCGGGCGCCGGTAGACCGTGATGTGTTGTGCCGATTCTTCGGTGAACGGTTCGCCGTCCATCGTCGACCATCGCGACTCGACGGAGAACCCGGCGGCCGCTGCCATCGCATCAAGTTGTTCGGGCGTCGCCCAGCGCACCATCCATGGCCGAAGGCGCACACCGCCAGTCTCGGTGAACTCGACAAACTGGCCGCTGGCCTGCTGCGTGTCGGGCGAGTGCTGCGACACGGACAACACCACTCGGTCGACCGCCATCGACCTGACCGACACGTCTGACCCGCTGCTGTCTCGACCGTCGGGAACGAACGCTTCGACGACGAAGGCCCCACCGGGTGACAATCGAGCGGCGACGGCATCAAAACACCGTTGTTGAGCTCCGTCTTCGAGCAGATTGAACAGTGTGTTGTAGGCCACAAGCGCGGCGTCGAATGGGCCGCCAGGTAGATCGTCGACCATGTCACCAGCAATCAAGGTGACGCGGCTCGACGGGTCGCGAACTGCGAGTTGCGCAAGCATGGCGTTGCTGGAGTCGATGCCCGTGACCCGGAGGCCCGCTTCGACCATCGGAACGGCCAAACGGCCCGTGCCCACACCCAATTCGAGGACAGCGCCGCCGGCGCCAGCCACGGTGACCATCCTGTCGACTGTGGCGTCAACATCGGTGACATCCGCGTACCAGTCGTCGTACACCTCGGCGAAACCGTCTCCGTAGGAATTGGATTCGTAGCCATGCACGTCCGCAGTGTCGCGCATCGGGCCCGGATATCAGCGAAGTGTCAGGCTCGCAGGCGACGTTCGATGACTTCGTTGGCGCCCAGCACCAGGGCGGCTGCGGCGAGTCCGGCCCACAGACCAACCACCTGACCCACGATGATGCCCGCAGCGATCACAGCAACCAACGCAATAATGTGCTGCTTCTTGAACTGAATGCTGCGGACCTTGCTCATCGCCGCCAAGTATCGCACCGATAGCCTTGCCGCCATGGTGACCTACCTCGATCACGCTGCTTCCGCGCCGATGCGCGATGAGGCGATCGAGGCGATGCTGCCGTACCTGCGAGATCAGTACGCGAACCCGTCGGGGTCGCATCGATTCGCGCGACAGGCACGTCAAGCCGTCGACGAGTCACGTGACCGCGTCGCCTCGGTGCTGGGGTGCCGTCCCAACGACGTGGTCTTCACAGGGTGTGGTACCGAAAGTGACAACATGGCCATCACCGGTGCGGTGCAACGCCTTGGTGGTGCAGCGGTGTGCGCGGCCGTCGAACATCACGCTGTGCTCGAAGTCGTCGAACATCACGGCGGAATCGTCGTCGGTGTTGATGCTGCTGGCCGGGTCGACCTCGATGACCTGGCAGCGCAGCTCGAGGGTCGAAATGTCTCGATCGTCAGCGTCATGACGGTCAACAACGAGGTCGGTTCGATCAACGATCTCGAAGCTGTCGGTCGGGTCGCGCGCCGCCACGCTCCCGGGGCGCTGGTTCACACCGATGCCGTTCAGGCTGTGTGCTGGCTCGACCTGCGCGATGTGACGCCGCACGTCGACTTGATGTCGCTGAGCGCGCACAAGTTCGGTGGCCCGAAGGGCGTGGGCATTCTCGTCGAGAACGGTGGGCCCAAGATCGATCCCTTGATCATCGGCGGCGGCCAGGAACGCGAGCGTCGGAGTGGCACTCACAACACTGCGGGAATCGTGGCCGCAGCCGTGGCCCTTGAACTGGCCGACGCCGAGCGGACGGCAGAGATTGCCCGCGTGAGCGTCCTTCGCGACCGGCTCGTCGATGGGTTGCAAGCATCCCTCAATGGTGTGCATGAGACGCTGTCTCGCGCCGACAAAGTGGCGGGCTCAGCTCACGTGTGCATCGAGGGCATCGAGAGCGAGTCGCTGCTCTATCTCCTCGACGAAGCCGACGTGTGTGCCTCGGCAGCTTCAGCCTGTGCAAGCGGAGCCATGGAACCATCGCATGTGCTCGCTGCCATGGGCGTGCCGCATGAGCGCGCGCTGGGTGCGTTACGTCTGACACTCGGCCACACCACGACCGAAGCAGATGTGGAACGAGGCATCGAGGTCGTTGTCGCCGCAGTCGACCGGCTCCGTCAGCGCTCTGCGCAGGTGGCGTCATGAAGGTGATGTGCGCAATGAGCGGCGGCGTTGACTCGTCGGTCGCTGCACTCCTGCTGCGCGACGCTGGCCACGAGGTGGTTGGCGTCACGATGAAACTTTGGGGCGGTGACAGCGACACCGGCTGCTGCTCAGTCAGCGATGTCGATGACGCACGGCGAGTCGCGCAACAGCTCGGCATCGATCATCTCGTCTTCAACTTCGGTGACGACTTCGACGCGCACGTGGTCGAGCCGTACGTCGAAGCGCACGCCAATGGAGTGACACCGAACCCGTGCATCGAGTGCAACCGATCGGTCAAGTTCGCCCGGCTCGCCGAGCGCGCCGACCTGCTCGGTTTCGATGCTGTCGCCACCGGACACCACGCCAACATCGGTCGAGATGACGATGGAACGTTGACGTTGTTGCGCGGCGACGACCCGAAGAAGGACCAGAGCTATGTGGTGCACATGCTCGATCAGGGCCAGCTTGCACGCACGATGTTCCCGGTTGGCGGAATGCAGAAGTCGCAGGTGCGCGAGCTGGCAGCGCAGATCGACTTGCGGACCGCTGACAAGCCCGACAGTCAAGACGTGTGCTTCATCACCTCGACTGGTGGGCGGACGTCATTCCTCGGCGACCGTATTCCGTTTCATCGCGCCGAGGTCGTCGATCTTGACGGTACGCCGCTCGGCCAGGTTGAGTCCGTCGAGATGGTCACCATCGGCCAGCGCAAGGGGATCGGACTGCCGGGAGGCGGACCGAAACGTTACGTCGTGGATGTCGACACCTCTGCACGCGTGGTCACTGTCGGCGCAGACAGCGATCTGTTGCGAAGCGAACTGACGGTGCACTCCATGGCGTGGGTCGACGAGGAAGTGTCCGGAGAGGTGCTCGTGCAGGCAAGCGCCCACGGTGCCACCCAACGAGCCACCATTCAATGCACCCAGGACTCGGTGCGAGTGGTGTGGGCCGAGCAGCAACGCCGCATCGCTCCCGGTCAGAGCGTGGTGTTCTATGACCTGAGCGATCAGCGCGTGCTCGGTGGCGGCATCGCCGACTGAACAGATTCAGCTACGAGACGGGGATACCCCGTGCCGCTGCCGTGCGAAGCGCTTCACCTGGGCGGCTCGGGCTGATCAGAAATCCGGTCATGTGGATGGCCCGACCGTTTGGCTCCTGCGGCGTGAATGCGAAGACGGTGGTGACGGTTTCCGACGCCTGCACTTCGATTGCGAAACCGCTTGCGGGCCCCGTGAGGTCGGCCGCTTCGGTGTCAGCGGGAGCGAGACGCATCCCGGCAAGCTGATTCGTGCGGACCATCAAGGTGTCGGCGAGCACGACCGGGTCATGCACGACGAGTCCGGCCGGAACGAGGACGAGCCAGCGTCGTGAGAGGCGATGCCACTTGGGAACGAGGAGCACGATCCCTGCGACAGCGAGCAGGGTGAGGATGCCGCCGCCGAAGGGGTTCTTGACCGCGATGAGGATGGGTCCGAGCAGAAGTGCCGGCGCCCAGATGACCCACATCACGACCGCGGCCGAGCCAGCAGCCACCGGAAAGCGAAGCGGAAGCCGCTCCTCGTCGCCGTATGACGAGGCTTGCACGAAGACACGGCCAAATTCGGCGGTGAAGATCGCCGCACACGCAACAACAGCGGGCACGGCGAGCAGCGCGAGATCGAGCGCCGGAGCTCCAGCAACGGCGGCGACGACTGCAACGACCAGCGACAATGGTGCACCGACCCGAGCGATGGTGAGCGACCGAACGGCCGGAAGAGCGAGGGCGGCCATCACGATGCCCCACAGCATCCAGCACCCGACACCTGCAACCCACCGCACCGCGTCGCTGCGATCTGCGAGCGCGCCGTCGATGGCTGCCCCACCGACGATTGCGACGAGTACCCATGCTCCTCGAGCGATCCACGCTGCCATCACAACATGCTACGAGCCACCTTCGGTGACCTACTCTGACCGCTGATGAAGTTCCGGATCTACCTTGAGACCGACCTGAACCGGGTGTTCACGAAGTCGTTGGGTGCGATTGCCGCAGCGGAGCTCGATGTGATCCTCACCCATCGTCTGGAGACTCCGGAGACGAAGATTTCACAGGTCGACGAAGGCCGGACTTCATATCTCGACTTCGATTTCGACGGCGAGCGCGAGCCGCTCGTCGAGCAACTCGGACGACTCTCGGCCGCCGCTGCCGCGTTTGCAGTGCACTCAACGTCATCACTCGAACCGCTGCCTCTACGCGAGCAACTAGCGTTCGGGACCGAGGTCGTGACAGCGCAGCGATACAAGGGTAAGACGAGCGAGCGGCTGACCCGCCTGATGCTCAACGTGGCGAGCGCTGCGGACGCGTCGAAGGCGGCCGACGACCGTTCGGTGCTCGACCCGATGTGTGGGCGCGGCACGACGCTGAACTGGGCCCTGCTGTACGGAGCTCGGGCAACAGGGCTCGACGTTGATCGCCGTGCGCTCGATGACTACGCAACGTTTCTCGAGCAGTGGGCGAAGAGCAATCGTTACCCCCACAAGATGCAGCGATACAAGAAACAGAACAGCGAGTGCCGTCACTTCGACTTCACCGTGGCGGTCGATCGGGCAGGTCTCTCGGGCAAGACGGTTCCCGACATTCGCGCGTTCAATGCGCCAGCAGACAGCGGCGCGGTGGCGGTGGGTCGACACGCGATGATCGTGAGCGACCTGCCGTATGGGATTCAGCACCAGGCCAGGTCGGGCGGCAACCGCACGCCGACGTCGGTCGGAGATCTCGTGGAGAACGTCGCTGCGCTATGGCCGTCGCAGATTCGAACCGGGGGCTCAGTGGCGCTGTCGTGGAACACCAACACGCTGCTCGCCAGCGACATGGCGGCGTTGCTCGGCCGAGCTGGATTCGATGCGGTTGCGACTTGCGGATTTGAGCATCAGGTCGATCGAACGATCAGCCGTGATGTGTTCCTGGCAAACCGGTCTAATCGCATCTGAGTGCCACGGTCACAATTGCGTTGGTGACCGTGGAGGTGTCAGCCAAGGGCTTCGCCGTTGTGGTCGGTGATGGTCCAAGTCGCGGTTGGGTTGGCGGCGCTGGCTCAGGGTTCGAGAACGACCCAGCCACGGCGCTGTAGCTCGGCGGCGAGGTCTTCGACCGGCACAGTGTCGAGCGCAATGCCGGAGGTTGCACGCTTCCCTGGTGGTGGGCCAGCGGCCTTTGTTTGCGGCGCTGACTTGGGGGCGCTTGGCGGTGGTTTCGGAGTGCGCTGGGCGGCAGGTGCATGTGAGCCGGGCGGGGGGCCGTCGCCGTGGATTTCCGTCTCGAGCTGCTCGATGAACTCATCGGCTTCGTCGCGGGTGAACTTGCCGCCGGCCTGCCGTTGGGTGAAACCCATTGGGCCGCGGGCATCGCGAAAGTCGCTGTGGCCGGCCGCCTCAAGCAATTCGAGGAGCTCGCGAATTTGCTTTCCGGTTGCCGGTGGGCCTGCCGACTGTCCAAACGCCATACCTCACCCTGCCACACGCGTGTGCTGTTGCGGCAGAGGCGAGTCTGCGGAACTTTGTTGCCAGCTGATCGAGAGCGATGCGACCCTTGGATTCGGTTGTGAACGGTGGTGCGTGAAACGATGGCACGATGATTGCGAAAGACAGTCGCTTCGCCAATGGCGCAGCGACGAGCATCGGAGGGCTTCCGCATCGCGATGCCGCTGCTGCTGCGGCGTTCGCCATCGGCGAATTTGAGATCGCCACCATTCCGTCACTTCCGAACGTGGCCGGCATGACTGCTGCGGCGCTCGCGACCAACGAGCTCGACGACTCGTCGTTTGACGGCTTGCATGCATTTCTCACGCTCGGCCGGTTGGTCAACCTCGACGGTGAGCCGATTACGTGGCACCTGCCCGGCCCGCTCTCGGTCGGCGTGTCGCTGTGCGACGCTGGCCTCGAGCCAGCGGAGGCTTTCGCGCTCGCTGGCAAGGTCGTCGGTTCGAAACTGGTCGAGATCGCGGCGGAAGTGAGTCGCGTGCTCCCGAATTCACCGCAACTCGTGATGATCGACGAGCCGGCACTTGCCGATCTGATGCGGCCCGACTTTCCGATTCCTCCGGATCACGCTGTCGATGTGATGTCGAGCGCGATGGCTGCACTGCCGCATGACGTGGTCGCCGGAATCCACTGCAACTTGCAATGCGACATTGCGACGATGCTGGCGTCTGGCCCAGCCGTCATCTCGGTACCCGTTGCCGATGACCTTGTCGACTGGGCTGGTTACATCGACCGATTCCTCGACGACGGCGGCGTCATTGCGTGGGGTGTTGTGCCGACCGGCGGGCCGATCGCTGCCGGTGCTGATCGCTACTGGCGAGCGTTGAGCGACGTCTGGTGCGAACTCGTGCGTCGCGGTTGTGATCCCGTTGCTCTTCGTCGGCAGAGCATGGTCACCCCGGGTGGCGGCCTTGAGGCTCATGCCGTGTCGGTCGCACGACGTTTGGCTCGACTCACCGCAGAGGTCGCCAAGCGCGTCCGCGACCAGTCCAACGCCACGCGGTTCGCCCTCGGCGCTTGATCTGCCTGGCGAGATCATCGGGCCCGGCCGAATAGCCTCCACCCTGATGTCCTCCGGCGAATCGTCAGCCAGCACACCACCCAATCCAGCAGTCCGCGTCGAATCGTTGCGGGCCCAGGTCGCTCACCACAATGAGCGCTACCACACCCTGGACGACCCCGAGATCAGCGATGCCGACTACGACGATCTGGCACGTGAACTGCGCGCACTGGAGGCCGAGTATCCAGACCTGGCGACTGACACGTCGCCAACCGGGCAAGTCGGCGGCGCGACCAGTGCGACGTTTGACCCTGTGGTGCACCGCGTGCCGATGATGAGTCTCGACAATGCGATGAATCGCGACGAACTCGTCGCGTGGGCCGATCGTGTCGTGAAGGGCCTCGACGGTCAGGTGCCCACGTTCGTCTGCGAGCTCAAGTTTGATGGGCTGGCGATGAGCATTCGCTACGAGGCCGGGCAGTTCGTGCAGGCGGCAACTCGCGGCGACGGCACCGTCGGCGAAGACGTCACGGCGAACGTGGCGACCATTGCCGACATCCCACACGAACTCTCGAAGCCATCAGGCAACGACGTCCCGGCAGTGGTCGAAGTCCGCGGCGAGGTGTACATGGGCACGTCGGCCTTCGAGCGGCTGAATGGGCGGGCGATTGCCGCCGGCGATAAGCCGTTTGTCAATCCGAGAAACTCTGCTGCAGGAAGTCTCCGGCAGAAGGACCCGGCTAAGACTGCCGAGCGGGAGCTTTCGTTCTGGGCGTACCAGCTTGGTGATGTGGACGGCGGACCCGTCTTCTCGAGCCATGCTGACACTCTGGCCTGGGTCGGCGAGCTCGGTTTTCCGACGAACGAACATGTGCAACGTTTCCCGACAATTGATGAGGTCGCCGCCCACTGCCTGCACTGGCAGGACCATCGACACACGCTCGACTACGAGATCGATGGCGTCGTGATCAAGGTCGACGACCCGGTCCAGCAAGACCTACTCGGCTTCACCTCGCGCGCTCCGAGGTGGGCCATCGCTTACAAGTTCCCACCTGAGGAACGGACCACAACGCTCCTCGATATTCGCGTCTCGGTTGGGCGGACCGGTCGAGCGACGCCATTCGCAGTCCTTGACCCGGTCTTTGTCGGTGGATCGACCGTGGGCATGGCGACACTTCACAATCGTGAGCAGGTCGCCGTGAAAGACGTGCGACCAGGCGACACGGTCATCGTTCGTAAGGCCGGCGACGTGATCCCTGAGGTTGTCGGCCCGGCACCAGCCAACAAGCGTCCGAAGGGCAGCGTGGCATGGGAGTTCCCCGTCAGCTGCCCGAGTTGCGGCGTGCTGCTCGTCCTCCCCGACGGTGAGGCCGACACGCGCTGCTTCAACCCGACGTGTCCAGCAAAACAGGTCGCGAAGATTGCCTATTTCGCCTCGCGTGGTGGGATGGACATCGAGGGACTCGGTGAGCAGATGATTGAGAAGCTCATCGACGCTGATTTGATCACCGACGCAGCTGATTTGTATTCCCTCACCGTTGAGCAACTCGTGGCGCTCGACCGCATCGGAGCGACCAGTGCCACGAACCTCGTCGATTCGATCCAAGAATCGAAGGACCGGCCACTTCAGAAGTTCATGCGGTCGCTCGGCGTTCGACACTTTGGTCCGGCGGCATCGCAGGCACTCGCCGCTGAGTTCCACACATTGGATGCCATCATGGGGCGGACGACCGAAGAGCTGGCCGCCGTCGATGGCGTGGGCGGTGTCATTGCCTCCACAATCACGGAATGGTTTGCAGCGCCGGAGAACCGTGCGCTCGTCGAGCGATTCCGAGATGCTGGGCTCAACTTCGGTGATCCTGAGGACGCAGTTCGCGCTGCAGAGGCGAAAGCGCTCATCCCCCAATCGCTTGAGGGGAAAACGGTGGTCGTGACCGGGACAGTCCCGGGCTACAGCCGAGAGCAAGCAGCTGAAGCCATCACGTCGCGCGGTGGTAAGAGCCCGGGCAGCGTCAGCAAAAAGACCCTCGCTTTGGTCGTCGGCGACCACGCCGGTGCGAGCAAGCTCACCAAGGCCGAAACGCTCGGCGTACCCATCGTCGCGGCGGCTGACTTCGAAGAGCTCCTGGCAACGGGTGAAGTGCCCGGAGTCGAGATGCCCGAGCCCGGCACCGGTGAGGCGAACTAGACGACTTCGAAGAACCAGTTGTATGAGCGGGCGTTGTCGCGCCCTTCGTCGGCGCGCCAATACAGCACCCGTGCCTGGTGGCGCCCCTGAACGAATTCGGTGATCTGTGCATCGTCGGACGGTGTGAACGAGATGATCGAGTTGCCCGGATCGAAGATTGCCGTCGGTGGAAATGCCAAAAGCTGGCCCGGCTCAGCTTCAAGCTCGCCGATGTTGGTGGTCTCGAGTTCGATGCCATCGACGATGAGGACCGCCTCGTAGCCGAACTCGAGATCGACGGCGATGCCCTCCTGCTGGAGGACCTGCACCGCATTCTCGACGGGCGAGATCGACTCGATCTCGGCAGGCCGGTTCACACCTTCATCACCGGTGATCGCGCTGAAAAAGCCCCACACGATCAGCGTCAGGCCAGCGGCAATCACCAAGCTGGCAATCAGAAGCCCACGGTCGGGCCTGCGCCGCTTGGCGGGGGCCAACGATGTTGTTTCGGCATGCTCAACAAGCTCGTCGAGGTTGGTCACGCCCTTATCATGCCGGGCAAGTCCGCATGCCACACACCTGAAACCACTCGGTTGAGTCCAGGCGGTAGCTTTTCGCGGTGGCGGTTGGGAAGACATTTGGAAACGACAGCGTCGACGACCTCGTTGATCGCGTGCTCGTCGATCGATACCGCGTCGTTGAGGTCGTCTCAGCGGGGGCCAACACCGTGATCTGCTCGGCCTTTGACATTGAGACGGACCAGCCGGTCACGTTCAAGATCGTGCAGCCGGGCCTGGCCGAGGACGAGGCCTTCCGCCTGGAGTTCCGCACGCGTGCAGAGGTCGCCGCTGCACTCGGGCATCCCAACATTGCCGCCGTTCTCAACTGGGGCGATATCGAACTCGATGGCGAATCCACGGTGTTCTGGGTGGTGGAACACCTCGGCGGCGGCAGCCTGCGTGACCTGTTCGATCGTGGCCGACTCCTCGAGCCTTCTCAGGCGCTGGTCGTTGGCCTCGAAGCGTGCCGTGCACTCGCTGCCGCTCATGAACGCGGGATCGCCCACACTGAACTCACCCCGTCGAAGCTGGTGTTCGGAACGGATCGCCGCCTACGTATCGTCGACTTCGGCATGGCCGAACTCATTGGTCGCGAAGCGTGGACCGAGCCGGCAACCGTGGCCACCCACGTCGCCCGCTATGCGTCGCCGGAACAGGCATTGGGACTCGACGTCGGCCCCAAGACCGACGTCTACGCATTGGCGCTCTGCCTGCTCGAAGCGGTCACGGGGACCGTGCCGTTCGCCTCGGACTCGACGGTCTCAACGCTTGCTGCCCGCGTCGGCAAGTTGATGCCCGTGTCGGCCGACATCGGCTCGCTGGCATCGGTCATCGAACGTGCGGGGCGGCCGGAAGCAGAGGATCGTTTCACCGCTGGTGAATACGGCCGGGCCTTGGTGCAGGCGGCCGAGAAGCTGCCCCGGCCGGAGCCCATTCCGATCGTGGCGGCCGCACTGCTTGAGCCGGTGGACATGCGTCGTCCGAGCGACCCGACTGGAGGCGTTGAACGCCCGGTGGATTCAATCGCAGAACCTGAGATCGTGGCGAGCACGACTGCTCCGGAGTCTGACCTGGATGCGCCTGTCGTTGTTGCTGCCGCAGCCGGGATCGCCGCAGCCGGTGCTGCCGATGCTCCGATTCCGGCTGGCGACGGTGACGGACTCGTCATTCTGAGCGACGTCTCCGATGCCGAGGTCA
>OCVR010003676.1_pt1 | contig 10680 bp, 10 predicted proteins | sample 1539091 | NCBI WGS metagenome assembly OCVR01 (sample SAMEA3355530, study PRJEB22509) | marine metagenome | biome: marine; feature: coastal ocean; material: water | place: USA | collected 2010-08-07 | depth 16 m | reverse complement strand
CTGGCTTTCCATATCGGCTTTTTTACGTCTCGCATCCAGCGACCTGAACAGCTCAACATCGAATGTAAATCCCCGTGCCGCCAGCGCCGTGGCGATCTCTTCGGGGGCTTGCCTCACCGCCTTGATATCCAACATCCCTATTTTCCTGTCAAAAAAATTGAATTAAAGCCAGTTATGAATTTATGCAAGCACTCTCGTTAGCTGTATGGCTAGGCCCGCCATCACGACGCAGAGAACCGCACTGCCGAGCATGTATCCAATAGCATGCAATGTATGTCCAGCCTCGAATAGCACGATCGTTTCCAGTGAGAACGTAGAGAACGTTGTAAAAGCTCCGAGAAAACCAACCATGACCACCTCACGCCAATCCGTATGAATCATTTGGCGTTCCATAATCAGCACATACATGACGCCAATTGCCGCGGATCCCACTACATTAACCAGGAGTGTGCCTACGGGTATCTCTCCTTCCCACAGCGAGTGTATCCAGTTGGCCAGCAGGTGACGGGCAAGAGCGCCTGAAGCCCCCCCAACTGCAACAAATATCAGGTATTTCATGTCAGCAGACCGCCTCAGTCGTAGCGGCGTATTGTACTTGTTTTGTCGCGCTGCCGCAGATCATCAAGCTTTTTCTGAATCTTTTGCTCGAGACCGCGGTCCACAGGATAATAATAGCGCCGATCCTTGAGACTTTCGGGCAGATAACTCTCTCCCGCGGCATACGCCTGGGGCTCGTCGTGGGCATAACGATACCCTGCCCCATGCTCCATCGATTTCGTCAGTTCTGTCGGCGCATTGCGCAAATGCAGCGGAACCTCTTCGGTACCGCCCGCGGCCACATCGGCCTGTGCCGCCCCGAAAGCGCTGTAGGCTGCATTACTTTTGGGCGCACATGCGAGATAGAGCACCGCCTGGGCAACGCTAAGTTCACCCTCTGGACTGCCCAATCTTTCCTGCACTTGCCACGCGTCCAATGCGAGACTGAGCGCTCTCGGATCGGCGTTGCCAATATCCTCACTGGCCATGCGCACTACGCGTCGCGCAACGTAAAGAGGGTCGCAGCCTCCGTCGAGCATACGGCAAAACCAGTACAGGGCTCCATCGGGTGAGCTTCCGCGCACCGCCTTGTGCAAGGCGCTGATATGGTCGTAAAACAGATCCCCTCCCTTATCGAAACGCCGAAGAGAGGCCTGTAGTACTTCATCGAGGGTGGCTTGTGTGATTCGCCCGCCCTGTGACAGGTCCGTGGCAAGTTCAAGCACATTCAAACCGCGTCGAGCGTCGCCGTCGGCCTCTCGTGCAATGCGCGCTAGGCAGCCGCTATCGGCACTGAAAACATCACCGAGCATCGCCAGCCCACAGCGTAATACGCCCTCCACTTCCGCCATTTCAAGTGGACGTAGTTTGTACACCCGGGTGCGGGAAAGGAGCGCATTGTTTAGTTCAAACGAGGGGTTTTCGGTAGTAGCGCCAATGAAAATAATGGTGCCGTCCTCGACATGGGGCAGGAATGCATCTTGTTGAGATTTATTAAAACGATGCACCTCGTCCACAAACAGCACAGTATCGCGCCCCAGGCTTTTTTGTTGCCGTGCCACGTGGATTGCTTCACGTATATCCTTTACACCGCTGAGAACAGCTGACAGCTGTATAAATTGCGCATTGGCATGCTCCGCAGCGATTCTCGCCAATGTGGTCTTCCCCACCCCAGGCGGACCCCAGAGAATCATAGAGTGTAACTGTCGATTGTCGATGGCTCGCCGTAAAGGTTTACCTGTGGCTAGCAGATGCCGCTGACCAACGTAGTCGTCGAGTGTATCCGGTCGCATTCGCGCGGCAAGGGGCTGGTATCCGTGGTCCGTGTCTGTTGAACCCGATTCGCTCGCCTCGAAGAGGTCATTCGTCATGGTAAAACAGGTCAGCGTCAGCGGGAGGATTAAAAGCAAAATCCGAGGCTGTCAGCGTGACTGCACTATCAGCGGGAACAAAATCAATAACCACAGATTGATCCAGCGTATCGTCAATCACCATCTGCCTGAGAGAAGCCGCATCGAGAGTAAGATTAAGCTGCTTGAAGCCCATCTGGGGCGTCAGTGGGGTTAGCTCGAAACGACCCGGCTCCAATTGCACCACCGCAAAGTTTTTCCGCAGCGCACTGCCGTCGCCGCCCAGTATTTGTAAGGGCGTCCACTCTGCTCCCGTGGTAACTGGTCGTCGGGTTGCCGTCTCGAGATCGCGATCATGGTGCCAAAGGTATTCCGGTCCGGCAATAATCAGCTGCCGATCGGGCTGTTGTATCTCCCAGGAAAAATAGCCCGGGCGCAAAAGACGAAACGTGCCGCTGGACTCAGTCAGTAGCTCGCCCTGTGACCCGTATTGGCGTTGTGTAAATTCGCCCTGCAATTGATCTAGAGGGGCCAGTGCATCGAGCAGCGCATCGATCGCATTGTCCGGACTGGATGACTGTGCAAAACTCAGGCAAGAAAAAACTGTTAGCAGCAGTGTGAACGACAGGCTTTTCATACGCTTCCCCATCAGGATTCCGGCGGAGGAGGCGCGAGTACTTCCCGCTGTCCGTTGCTACCCATTTCTGTTACCACACCCGCAGACTCCATTGCCTCTATCAGTCTAGCGGCGCGGTTGTAGCCTATCCGCAGTTTACGCTGTACTGAAGAAATGGAGGCTCTGCGACTCTGGGTGACATAATGCACAGCCTCGTCATACAGCGCATCGCTCTCCTCGTCGCTATCAGAGGACGCCTCGGACTGCAGTTCCGACGGTGTTACCGCTGTACTGCTACCTTCATCAAGCAAGCCATCGATATAAAGCGGATCTCCACGCTGCTTCCAGTCGGCCACGACCCTGTGTACTTCTTCATCACTACAAAATGCACCATGTACTCGGTTCGGTACACCGCTCCCGGGAGGCAGATATAGCATGTCACCGTGCCCCAGCAGTTGTTCAGCACCGCCCTGATCCAGGATCGTGCGCGAATCGACCTTGGAGGAAACCTGAAACGCAATCCGCGTCGGCACATTCGCCTTGATAAGCCCGGTAATGACGTCAACAGACGGTCGCTGGGTCGCCAGAATAAGATGTATACCGGCCGCGCGAGCTTTTTGTGCAATCCGCGCTATCAGTTGTTCGACCTTTTTGCCTACGATCATCATCATGTCGGCAAACTCGTCAATAACAACGACGATGCTTGGGAGTTTTTCAAGGTCCGGGGGAGTCTGCTCCGATTCCGATTGCTCCAACGTCGGCTGAGCCTGCCAGATTGGGTCGGGAATCGGTGAGCCCGTTTTCGCCGCTTCTTCAATCTTGCGGTTGTAGCCGGACAGGTTTCTTACACCCAGTGCCGCCATCAACTTATAGCGCCGCTCCATTTCGGCCACACACCACCGCAGCCCATTGGCCGCGTCCTTCATGTCAGTGATGACGGGCGTAAGGAGGTGCGGCACGCCATCATAAACCGATAACTCCAGCATCTTCGGGTCAACCAGAATCAGCCGCACGTCTGCGGGCCCAGATTTGTAAAGCAAACTGAGCAACATGGAGTTAACACCCACCGACTTACCGGAGCCAGTCGTCCCGGCGACCAGCAAATGAGGCATCTTTGCAAGATCGGCCACCACAGGCTGCCCTGAAATATCGTGCCCCAGCGCGAGTGTCAGTGCGGATTTAGATTCTTCGAACGCCTTCGATGAGAGCACTTCACGAAAGTTAACAATTTCCCTGTGCTCGTTGGGTATCTCGACCCCTACGACCGATTTGCCCGGGATGACCTCTACCACTCGCACACTGATGACTGCGAGGGAGCGGGCCAGATCCTTCGCGAGGTTTGATATACGCGATACCTTGACTCCGGCAGCGGGCTGTATTTCAAAGCGAGTAACCACTGGCCCTGGATAAACTGCCGTGACTTCTGCGGACACACCGAAATCGAGGAGCTTCAATTCGAGCAACTTGGAGATACTCTCCAATGCTTCTTTAGAAAATCCAAGGCTGGGGTCCTTAATCTGTTCGTCGAGCAATTCAAGCCTGGGAAGATCACCCGTAGCGGGTGCCTCAAATAATGGCTGCTGTTTCTCTCGCTCTACCCGATCGCCTTTTTCAATGGTTTTTTTCAATGATTTAATTTTTGGCGGTGGGCGCTTCTTTTCTTTCTCTACATGCTCGGTGATAACCAGCTTGCGAGCTTCTACCGCCTTTTCACGCTCGCGTGAGTCGCGGTAGTTTTCCAGTGCGGTCGAGATACGCCTGCGTGCGAGACCATAGAAGCGAATACTGTAAGCGCCAATTTTTTCCGAAAGCGTCATCCAACTCAGGTCGGTGAAAATAGTGATTCCAAACAGGAATATCGCGAGCAGGATAAGGCGACTTCCGACTTCACTGAACGCGGCGGTAAAGCCGCTACCGATAGCCTGACCCAGAATCCCGCCACTACCCTGGGGAAGCCCCCCGGGGACACCCACATCATTCATTGCCGCCAATGCTGTTCCGGCGATCATCACAAGCACCAGACCCAGAGCTCTTATGCCGAAGGTGGTCCAGTCAAAACCCTTCTCTTGTGCGCGGTGTAATAACAGGATGACAGCACGATAGGCGAGCAAGAGGGGAAACAGGTATGCGGCATAGCCAACCAGGGAAAAAAATACGTCAGCGAGCCACGCGCCGGTGGGCCCTCCCAGATTGTTAGTGCTGCCACCTGTGCCAGTCGAGGACCAACCGGGATCACGATTGCTATAAGTCAGCAGCGCAATCATCAGGTACAGGCAGACGGCCGAGACGCAGATAAATGCGCCCTCGCGCAGGCGCGGGGCCATGAAACTCTCTGCGTTTGTACTCTTGGGCACGTCGTTACTGGTCCTTGCGTCTCTTTGCTGTGAATGAAAAGCCCGCAGCGGGAGACGTCTATCAGGTTTATAGCGAGAAATTATTATGGCGCTATTTGCTATTTATTTCAAAGAGTTATACAGAACATTTAATAGCAATATCACCTTTGTTCACGACTGCTCTTTAAAGTACCATAGTCGGCCCCAATACAGAACGAGCAGGCCCTGTGCATGCGATATATTCACAGCGTACAGGAACTGGGAAAACATAGATCTTCTACAGGGTAAAACGCCCGGTACACCGTACGCTACAGCAGATAGCAAGGAACTAATTTACATGAGCGAAATCCAGCACCACCGCCTGATCATCCTCGGCAGCGGCCCCGCGGGGTATACCGCAGCGGTATACGCCGCACGCGCCAACCTCAAGCCGGTCGTTATCACCGGCATCCAGCAGGGCGGACAACTGACGACGACGACCGAAGTCGAAAACTGGCCCGGTGGGCATGCGGAGCTTCAGGGCCCCGAACTTATGCAGCAAATGCAGGCGCATGTTGAACGCTTTGATGCTCAGGTTCTTTTTGATCATATAGACGAGGTAGACCTCAGTGTGCGCCCCTTTTTGCTAAAGGGAACTGCCCGTTATAGCTGTGATGCTCTCATTATTGCCACCGGGGCATCTGCGCAGTATCTCGGTCTTGCCAGCGAAGAGACGTTCGCTGGCAAGGGCGTGAGTGCGTGCGCCACATGTGACGGCTTTTTTTATCGAAACCAGCGAGTCGCGGTGATCGGTGGCGGGAACACGGCTGTCGAGGAGGCACTGTACTTATCCAATATCGCCTCAGAGGTCATCTTGGTGCATCGACGCGACGCTCTGCGCGCAGAAAAGGTCCTGCAAGACCGCCTCTTTGCCCGAGAGAAAGAGGGTAAGGTTTCCATTATGTGGGATCATACGCTGGAGGAAATTGTCGGTGACGACAGCGGCGTGACCGGTATGGATATAAAATCCCTGAAGGACGATACGGTAACGCGCGTCGAGTTGTCGGGTGTTTTCATCGCTATTGGCCACAAACCCAACACGGAGATATTCTCAGACCACGTCGATATGGCTGACGGCTACCTGACTATTCATAGTGGCACCGAGGGCAATGCCACAACGACCAGTGTGCCGGGTGTGTTTGCGGCTGGCGATGTCGCGGATCATATCTATCGACAAGCAGTGACCTCGGCCGGCTTCGGATGTATGGCCGCCCTGGACGCGGAAAAATATCTGGACGCACTTTAATCACCTCGCATGGATGACCTCACGCGCCTGGGCAAGGAGATCGAATTCCCACCCTCCTCCCGGGCCCTTGACCATCCCAACGGACTGCTTGCTTACGGCGGGGAACTCTCCACCGAGAGACTTCTCGCAGCCTACCGCAGGGGTATCTTTCCCTGGTACGAGAACCCACAGCCCGTTCTCTGGTGGACGCCCGACCCGCGGTTTGTGCTATTCCCGGAAGAATTACATGTCTCTCGGAGCTTGCGCCGCACACTGCGCAAGGACCACTTCGGCCTACACGTCGACCAGGCGTTCAGCGCAGTCATGCAAGCTTGTGCGGCGCCCAGGAAAGGCTCAACCGGAACATGGATAGACCGAGAGATGTTGGCCGCCTACAGCCAACTGAACCGGGAAGGGATCGCACATTCCGTAGAGGTGACTAATCCAGAGGGCACACTTGTAGGCGGGCTTTACGGGGTCTGCTTGGGCCGCGTGTTTTTCGGCGAATCTATGTTTAGCCTGGAAACTGACGCCTCGAAAGTAGCCCTGGTTGCGCTTGTTGACATAATGCGCCGCGGTGACTTTCACATGATTGACTGCCAGCTTGAAAACCCTCACCTGACTTCGCTGGGCGCGCGCGGCATTGGCCGACTGGACTTCGAAGAGCGTCTTGCGCAAACTGTGGGTGACGAAGTTGATCGCAGGATCTGGTGCCTGCCCGACAACTGCGGAGGTTTGTTGTGACATCATCCCTGCGGGATCTCAAGGTCTATACGACCTACCCCCACAGCTGCAGTTACCTGCAGGATCAGGAGGCGACGACATTGTTTGTCGATCCCCGCCAGCCTGTTGATCAAAAATTGTACAGCCGCCTGTCGGTGCTTGGCTTTCGCCGCAGTGGTAACCATATTTATCGCCCACACTGCGCACGATGCAATGCCTGCATTCCTTCGCGTATACCTGCTCAGGAATTTGCGCCGCGCCGCGGCCAAAAACGGATCTGGCGACGCAACCAGGACCTGCAGGTCATCCGCACTGAAGCCATTAATGATAATGAGGCTTTCGACCTTTACTACCGCTATATCACCCAGCGACACTCGGATGGCGATATGTACCCGCCAGATCGGGAGCAATATGAAGCCTTTCTCAATAGTGTCTGGGATTGCACCCTGTATTTTCGCTTTTACGACAAGGGTCAGCTGGTCGCCGTTGCCGTGGTCGATAGGTTGGAAGACGGTTTTTCCGCTATTTATACTTTTTTCGAGCCCGATGCAGATCGCCGTAGTCTGGGCGTCTTCGCAATTCTTTGGCAAATAGAGCAGGCTAAGATACTGGGGTTGGACTACCTGTACCTTGGCTACTGGATAAGGGATTGCCAGAAAATGGCATACAAATCTGAGTATCGCCCTCTGCAGGTCTATAAGAACAGTCGTTGGGGCGATCTCATCTAGACACGCGATTATCTTGCCAGCGATAGCCTGTTACACCGCACTATGGCGCTCGCGGTCACTTTGAGGCAAAATGCGCACCTTTCTTAATGTAGGAATTGCCAGCCAATGGCCAAAGAAGATCAGATTGAAATGGAGGGTGAGGTTATCGATACTCTCCCCAACACAACCTTCAGGGTAGAACTGGAAAACGGACACGTAGTGACCGCTCATATCTCTGGAAAAATGCGCAAGAACTATATTCGCATACTGACTGGCGACAAGGTGCGTGTTGAACTCACGCCCTATGATCTGTCGAAGGGACGCATTACCTACCGCGAGCGCTAATCGCGGTTACTCCCCCTGCAGCTCGACTTCTTTTTCCTCTTCTGTCGTCACCTCAAGTTCGTCCTGCGCCAGGTTGAGCCGCACCTTGGCGACACCACCTGAGCGGGCCAGCGAACCAAATAATACAAGCTCGGCCAATGGCTTCTTGATGTGCTCCTGTATCACACGCTCCATGGGGCGCGCTCCCATGTGAATATCGTAACCCTTCTCTACCAGCCACCGGCGCGCGTCTTCATCTACGTCGAGAGTAACGCGTTTCTCATCCAGCTGGGCTTGCAACTCGGTGAGAAATTTGTCGACAACGGTAAGAATGACATCCTCTGGCAACGCCTGAAACTGCACAACAGAATCAAGACGATTCCTGAACTCTGGCGTGAACATTTTGTTAATCGCCTCCATCGCATCGCTGCTGTGGTCCTGCGACGTAAAACCGATAGATCGGCGGCTTATACTTTCCGCTCCCGCATTGGTTGTCATTATCAGGATAACGTGTCGAAAATCAGCCTGCCGGCCGTTGTTGTCTGTCAGTGTCCCGTGATCCATTACCTGCAGTAGCAGGTTAAAAACATCAGGGTGCGCTTTTTCGATCTCGTCGAGCAGCACCACTGCATGCGGATGTTGTGTCACCGCATCGGTCAGCAACCCTCCCTGATCAAAACCCACATAACCGGGGGGGGCCCCGATCAATCGCGATACAGTATGGCGCTCCATATACTCGGACATATCAAAGCGGATCAGCTCCAACCCCAGTTGCAGCGCTAACTGTCGGGTCACCTCTGTTTTCCCCACGCCGGTGGGTCCAGCGAGCAGGAAAGAGCCAATGGGTTTGTCACCGCCGCGCAGGCCCGCCCTTGCTAGCTTGATAGATGTGGTAAGACTGCTTATCGCCTGCTCCTGGCCAAAAACGACCATTTGCAGATTCTGCTCGAGTTTTTGTAGCGTTTCCTTGTCGTCTGAGCTGACCGACTTCGGTGGTATGCGAGCAATCTTGGCAACTACCGCCTCGATATCGCCAACGCCAATCACTTTTTTTCGCTTCGACGGAGACAGCAGCTGTTGGTAAGCCCCCGCCTCGTCGATCACATCGATAGCCTTGTCAGGCAATAAACGATCAGCAATATAACGATCAGATAGATCAGTTGCTACCCGCAAGGCCCTGTCGGTGTAGCGGAGCCCGTGATGCTCTTCAAAACGCGACTTAAGTCCTTTAAGAATCTTGTAAGCGTCGTCTGCGCTGGGCTCCATCACGTCAATTTTCTGAAAACGCCGGCTAAGCGCCTTGTCTTTGTCAAAAATCCCGCGGTATTCGGTAAAGGTGGTCGAGCCGATACAACGTAATTTGCCAGTTGTCAGCAAGGGCTTAAGCAGGTTACTTGCGTCCATGACACCGCCGGATGCGGCCCCAGCACCAATGATCGTGTGGATTTCATCGATAAACAAGATGGCGTTATCACGATTTTTGAGCTCAGAAAGAAGCCCTTTGAAACGTTTTTCAAAATCACCCCGGTACTTGGTGCCTGCAAGCAGCGCACCGAGATCGAGCGAAAATACGACTGCGTCCTGCAATATCTCAGGCACATCGCCCTCGACGATCTTTTTGGCCAGTCCCTCCACTATCGCGGTCTTGCCGACACCTGATTCACCAACCAGTAATGGATTGTTCTTACGTCGTCGTGCCAATATCTGAGCCACACGCTCAACCTCGTCAACACGGCCAATCAGGGGATCAATGTGCCCCTCCTGCGCTTCCAGGTTAAGGTTTGTCGCAAAACTATCCAGCGGGTTTCCCTCGCCTTCAGCAGCGCCACCCTCCTCGCCCATTTGCTGGCTGGGCTCTGCTGACTCACCCTCGCCCCCGACTTTTGAAATGCCGTGCGTCATGAAGTTGACGACATCCAAGCGGGCAATATTCTGCGCTTTGAGGAAAAATACCGCCTGACTTTCCTGTTCACTGAAAATAGCAACTAAAACGTTGGCGCCTGTTACCTCGCTTTTCCCGGATGACTGCACATGAAACACAGCTCGCTGCAGAACTCGCTGGAACCCGAGTGTAGGCTGGGTATCGCGCTCTTCTTCGTCCTCGGGAATGAGAGGCGTTGTCGCATCAACAAACTCCACAAGATCGCCTCGCAGGCTCCCGATGTCGGCGCCACATGCCTTCAACACCTGGATAGCGTCGTTATTTTCCAGCAACGCGAGCAGCAGGTGCTCGACCGTCATGAACTCATGGCGTTTCGCCCGCGCACCTCTGAAGGCCTCGTTAAGCGTGTATTCCAAATCTTTACTCAGCATAAGATTGCTCCGGGGATTTTACCCCTCCATAGCCTCTATTTCGCACAATAGCGGATGTTCTTGCTCACGAGCATATTGATTCACCTGAGCAGCCTTGGTCTCGGCAATGTCCCGGGTAAAGATACCGCAGACGCCCTTACCCTGCGTGTGGACAGTCAACATGACGTGCGGTGCCTGTTCTCGATTCATTCGGAAAAAAACTTCAAGCACCTCGACCACAAATTCCATGGGCGTGTAATCATCATTCAATAGCACGACCTTGAACAAAGGCGGCTTTTTTAATTCCGGTTTTGACTCTTCAAGCGCAAGACCGCCGGCAGAATCACTCTCCTGCCCTTCACTACTCATACGCCACTGTGTGTTTTGCTGGATCAGTTGCACAACGTTTTTACCAATCAGGTGTCAGTGTTAACTCTGGGGTCATTATACGAGTTTTCAAGAGGGGGAACAGTTGACAGGCCGCCACACGTACACTGATCGTACAGATAATGATCAAACCCTGACTTTCGTAGGG
>OCVR010003673.1_pt1 | contig 10682 bp, 7 predicted proteins | sample 1539091 | NCBI WGS metagenome assembly OCVR01 (sample SAMEA3355530, study PRJEB22509) | marine metagenome | biome: marine; feature: coastal ocean; material: water | place: USA | collected 2010-08-07 | depth 16 m | reverse complement strand
CTCAAGGAAGAAAAGGAAAAACTTGTCAGTCTCCAAAAGGAAGCGGATGGCAAGTATAAGGAATGGATTCAACCACAATCGGGTGAAGTTGTTACGAAAGAAATCGAGTGGCAGGTGCTTACACCTGTAAGGGCGGGTTCTGATGGTGGTGAGACTCTACGAATCGTAAAGGGTGGAAGTTTATTGGCAGAAGGGAAATCCGGGAACAAGTCGACTTACCAAATTGAAGTAACTATACCTGCGGGGATCTGGAACTCATTTCAAATGGAGACTCTGCTGCACAAATCGATGAAACAAAATGGACCGGGACGAAATACAACTAATGCCAATCCCAATTTCGTGCTTACTGAAATGATCATCAAGTTGGAAGGTTCATCTAAACCGCTAGGATTTGGCCGAGTGATTGCAGATTTTAATCAGGCTGGATTTTTACCTGAGCAATTATTTGATGGGAATTTAGATACGCGTAACGGCTGGGCGATTGCACCCGAGTTTGGAATAGCACACTGGGTTCAAGCGGAATTTGCTGAGCCTCTGGTACTGAGTGAGGATTCCAAATTAAATATAGAAATGAAACATCTATACGGGGGAGGGCGCAATGTGGGGCGTCCACGCTTCTCTCTTTCAACGGATGGAGTGAAGAAAAGTGAAGCGGATAAAAAGAGACTGCATGAATTATTGGCGAAGGAGAAAAGGAATGGAAAAGAAGAGAAGGAATTGCGGGTGATCTTTGATCAGGAAAATCCAAAACTTTTGTCTCTCCAAAAGAAAGTCGAGGATCTTGAGAAATCACTAAAGAAAGTTACTCCACCCACCACACTGGTGATGGTGGAAATGGATGAAAAGCGTGATACCCATGTCATGGCCCGGGGGAATTATCTTTCACCGAAGCAAAAGGTGGAAGCGGATGTTCCCCAAGTGCTTAATGATTGGAAGCCGGAATGGCCCAAAAATCGGCTTGGATTGGCCAAGTGGTTGGTCGATCCTGAAAACCCTTTGACTGCACGGGTGGTGGTGAATCGTTGGTGGGGGCAGTTCTTCGGGGCAGGAATTGTATCGACCGAAGAGGATTTTGGTTCCCAAAGCGAGCCCTCCACACATCCGGAATTACTGGACTGGTTGGCAGTCGAATTGATGGAGAACGACTGGTCGATGAAACACATTCACAAGTTGATTGCTCTCAGTGGCACTTATGGGCAAAGTTCGCGGGTAACTACTTCAATGTTGGAGAGAGATGCCAATAACCGGTTTTTTCTTCGTGGTCCCCGATTCCGTATGACTGCGGAAATGATTCGCGATAACGGATTACAGATTGCAGGTTTATTAAGCGATAAAATGGGCGGCCCTCCCATCTATCCTCCCCAACCGGATGGGTTATGGAGACAGACTGGTCGAAACGAACCCAAATACATAGCCGCCAAAACTGAGGATCGCTTTCGACGTGGAATCTATGTCATTTGGAGAAGGGCTGCCCCCTATGCAAGTTTTGTTAATTTTGACGGGCCCGATCGTTCCACATGTCATCCCAAGCGGAGCCGTACGAATACTCCTTTGCAGGCACTTACTTTGTTGAATGATCAGGCCTATGTTGAGATGGCACTTGGCTTTGCGGTTTCCATATTGGAGAAAACCACCGGTCAGTCGACCACTGATCGAATGGTTCATGCTTTTCGCCGAGCTCTCTCTCGCGACCCCACTGACGGAGAGACGGAAATACTTCTTGATCTTTTACGGGAACAGGGCGATCGGCTGCTGTCCGATCGTTCCCTTTCCAAGGATTTGTTGAGCCAAGCACCTGACATTAAGATTCCTGCCAAGCTTGACTCCAACGAAGTGGGGGCTTGGTTTTTCGTGGCTAATGCACTGCTCAATCTCGACGAAACGATTACTAAAGGATGAATGCTCACCCAGTAGACCAATATCTTCGGACTTTGACGCGTCGGCAGCTTTTTCAAAAGGTGGGGCTGGGAATAGGAGGTTATGCTCTTGCTGACCTTCTCCAAAACGATGTACAGGCAGCTCCTAGGAATCCATTTGCCCATTTTGCACCCCAAGCGAAAAATGTAATTTATTTCCACTTGGTTGGTGCTCCCTCGCATCTCGATCTGTTCGATTATAAACCCGAGCTACAAAAAAGAAACGGTGAACTCTGTCCCAAAGAAATGTTTGAGGGCAAACAGCTCGCGTTTATTCGCTCACGACCAACTCTCTTGGGCACATCCAGCGAATCAAAATTCGAATTTAAGCAATGTGGGAAATCCGGTATCCGGATTTCAAATTTACTTCCCCATTTACAGACTGTAGCCGATGACATGTGCTTTATCCGTACTCTTCATACTGAGCAGTTCAACCATGCGCCCGCCCAGATGTTCATGCAGACCGGGTTCGAACGTTTCGGCCGACCCAGCTTGGGGGCGTGGACTAATTATGGTCTCGGATCGCCAAACCAGGATCTTCCCGGATTTGTGGTCATGGTTACCGGACAATATCCTGGTGCGGGAAACAGTATTTTTGGGAGTGGATTTCTTCCCTCCGTTTACCAAGGTATCGAGTTTCGTGGTAAGGGTGACCCTGTTCTCTTTCTTTCCAATCCTAAGGGGGTGGACGCTTCGGCTCGGCGTAAGGTAATCTCTGCGGTTAATCAATTGAACGAGATGCAACTCGAAGGGGTGGGGGATCCCGAAATCGCCACCCGTATCAGCCAGTACGAAATGGCTTACCGTATGCAGACGAGTGTCCCTGAGCTTAAAGATTTATCAAGGGAATCACAAAGTACACTTGATGGCTATGGGGCGAAAGTGGGAGGCTCCGGATTTGCAAATAACTGTCTGCTCGCCCGTCGGATGGTCGAGCGTGGAGTGCGATTTGTTCAGTTATTCGACCAGGGATGGGATCATCATAATTCCGTTTTTAATAATTTACCCAACAAATGCAAACAGGTGGATCAACCGATTGCCGCTTTAATTAAGGACCTGAAAGAACGAGGCTTGCTCGATGAGACTTTGGTGGTTTGGAGTGCGGAATTTGGACGCACCCCGATGGCTCAGGGAACCAATGGTTCGGGCGAGAAAACCAAAGCGGGGCGGGATCATCATAAGGAAGCCTTTACGGTCTGGATGGCGGGAGGGGGAACTAAGCCCGGTCATGTTCATGGACGGACGGATGATTTGGGTTATGGTATCGCGGATTCCCCCGTGCATGTCCACGACTTCAATGCAACCCTGTTACATCTCCTGGGAATGGATCACGAACGTTTGACCTACCGGTTCCAGGGACGGAAATTTCGCCTGACCGATGTGCACGGTCATGTGGTGAAGGAAGTACTTTCCTAACTAGAATTTACTTCTTCCCCGAAGAAACCATTTGTGGTCCGTTATCGGGGGGCATCGATTTATGCCAGGCAATTACTTTTTGACTAAGTTCTTGAACAATTTTGAGATGTTCATCTGCCAGGTTATTTTTTTCTCCACGGTCCTTGGTCAGATCGTATAGGGATGGATCGGAGCCATCGTATTCACAGAGTAGTTTCCATTTCCCTGAACGGATTGCGAGATCGGGCAGATCTTCGACGCCATAAAAAGAGTCTCGGTCCGGGGGACGTCGAAAAAGAAGATCCTGCTTGCGGGATGAATTCGATTTTCCCAGAAGTACATCGGGTAGGGATTCGCCGTCGAAATTAGCATGCTTCGGTGTTTTTGTGATCTCGAGTAGTGTGGGAACAAGGTCAATTGCTGAAAAGATGGATTTTTTATTGATAGTACCCTGCACTTCTTTGTTCATTAACTTGGGTGCCCAGGCGACGAGAGAGGAACGGATACCTCCTTCATAAAGGTGAGTCTTAAACCCACGGAATGGACCCGCAACTCCGGCTCCCTTTTCCGGACCGTTATCGGAGCATGCAAGGATAAGCGTATTGTCGGCAAGATCAGGATTGTTTCGGACATGATCAAATAATTTGCCCAATTGCCGGTCCATTTCCTCGAGTACGGAAAGAAAGAGCTGGCGTTTAGAACCGTCTTTCCATTGTTCAACAGGAGGCCAAAACGGAGTATGCACATCATCAGGCCAGAGATTGATGTAAAAGGGTTTGTTCTCCTGTTTCGCTTTTTTAATGAAAGGAATGGCTGCATCCACAAAACCTTCGGTGATTTTGGATCGTTGCACCCAACGGGCACCTTTACCCAGCCGGTAGGCATCTGCCCATAGACGTCCTGGCTTTTTCGGATCCTGTCCGGGCTTGAGTGTGAGGGGTAGAAGCTTGGGCCCCATTCCTTCAAAATTGGTCAGCGATTGATCAAATCCATATTCTGATATTTCCGGTGCGTCGGCCACATTGCGCTGGCCGCCCATGTGCCACTTTCCAAAGTGGCCGGTGGCGTATCCGCTTTTTTGCAGGGAGCGGGCAAGCATTGGAGCTTTCGGATCGAGCCATTGAGCCATGCCTCGTTTTTTATTATGGTCTCGGTTGCTCAGGTAGGAAGTAATTTTCCACTTCTGGGGATATTGCCCGGTGGAAATAGCCACTCGGGATGGAGAGCAGATGGGCGAGTTGACGTAAAACTGATCGAAGCGCAGCCCTTCTTTAGCGAGGCGGTCGATATGAGGAGTCTTGGCATGCTCATTTCCAAAGCAGGAAAAGTCTCCCCATCCCATATCGTCAATGAAGACGAGGATAATATTAGGCCTTTCAGCTTGAGTAGAAATGGATGATAATAGGAATAAAAAAGGAAGAAAAGTACGATACATGGTGCTAGGTTGAGATTTCAACAAAAGGAGATCAAGCGTCAAAAAGAAGTTTACTTTGTTTTTATTATGTTTTGTTATGTAATTTCAATTTTCGTTAACCCAATACCTTCTATGAAAAAGTCACTCATATCTTTATTATCTGTCTGTTTTTTCCTCTGTGGAATGATCTCCGTTTCTGGGGAAGATCATAAGCACGAACTTCACAAAATCGGTGAACGTATTAAACAGGCTGTTAAGGCCGGCAAAATGACCGAAAAGGAAGGATGGGCGAAATGGCATGCTGTCCAGCGTGAACATGGACATCATGACGAGCAAGAAGGGGAATACCACGAGGAGGATGATTGGGAGGAAGCCGAAGAGTTGGAACGCGAGATTGAAATCCTGGAATTAGAATTTGAATTGGAAAGAATAGAACGCGAACATGACCGGGCACGCCTAGAATGGGATATGGAGATGGAGAGAATGAAGCGAGATTTCGATCGCGAGCGTCGGGAGTGGGACATGGAACATTTTCACTGGGATATGCGCCGTAAACAAATGGAGATGCAAATGCACGGAGGAATGCCCCGCCAAGGTGTCCGTCCTTCGCATCCTCATGGGGGTAGTCCCAGATCGGATATGCAAAGGGGAGGTCCAGCTAGAGGAATGATGCCACCGATGGGACGAGGTCCTGGTCAGGGGCAGGACAGGGGATCAAAAGTTTGTCCTGATTCAAGAGAGAAATCAGATTGCGACAAGAAAAAGGGAAAATCTAAGTGTGGGAAAGGCCGGGCTAAGTCAGATTGTAAAAAAGGAAAAGATGCATGTGCAAAAAAAGAATGCTCTAAAACAAGTGATTGTACAAAATCCGAATCCTGTTCCCAAAAAAGCTCTTCTTCTTGTGGCAAAGATAAGAAATCCTGCTCCGATAAAAAAGAAGACTGTTCCAAAAAGAAGAAAAAGTAGTCTAAGTACTGATTCTCTGTCTTACCTCTTTTTTATTTATGAAAAAGCTTATCTTCCTTTCCTTTCCCTTTTTCATTAGTTCTTTATCTTACCTAGTATTTGCCGATGATCATCGCGAGAGAGAAAGAAAAGAAACCAGCGGAGAGGAGAGGGGACGAGCTGAACTAAAAGAAAAAGAGAAAAGACTTCAGGAAGAAATCGGTAATTTGCAGGTGCGCATGCATACCGAGTCTCGGAAAATTCAGGGAATGGTCCGTGAAGGAGAACTTTCTCAGGAGGATGGTCGTAAGAAATTAGAAAAGTTACACCGTCAGCAGCATGAACGCATGAAGGAAGTTCAATGGGGCAGGGTGAAAGAGGAAATTGAGGGGGCCGTTCGTTCGGGAAGAATGTCTCGAGAACAGGCAAATGCAGAATACGAGCGAATGGAAGAAAGCCTAATGCAAAAAGAAAAAGTTGCGGCTGAATTACATCGTGAGCTTCGAGAAGGTATCAAGAAATTGGAAGTGGCAGTCCGAGAGGGAGAATTAATTAGGGAGGAAGCCCAGAGAGAAGGAGAGGCATTGCGTCGGAATTTACAAAAAGAGATTCATCTTGCTCATCGGGAAATTGATTTGGAACAACAGGAAAGAAAATTAGATCAAGCGGTGGAACAAGGTCGGATGAGCGAGGAGGAAGCGGTACGGATTATGGCGAGGGCACACCGTGAAATTGAAGAAGTAGAGAGAAGCCTTCATCGTCCTATTGAAGAAGATGGGGAGTATTCCCGTGAACAAGAGCGGGATAGTCAATTGTGGGAAGATGAGGAGGAACTTTGGGAACAGGTTGCCCGTGGGTTAAAGGCAGCAGTTCGTTTAGGAAAAATGACCGAAAGGGAAGCGCGCAACACTTGGGAAGAGTGGCGACATCATGGAGAAGGCGAAGAAGATCATGAACACGAACATGAAAAACACGGAGAGGAATAAAATTTCGATTAATCTAGCTATTTTTAACAATTAAAAACAAATGAATAAAATCACTTCTCAATCTATAATGATCTCTTCTATGCTGGTATTTGCCGGTTTTCTTCATGCTGGTAAGATCCAAAAGCCCGAAGATAGAAGCGGATATGAAAAGAGCAAGGATGTTGGTCTAAAAGCACCCAAGGGTGCAGAAGTACTTTTTGATGGGACGATGAAATCAGTTAAGAAAAATTGGGAAATGTGGCCCAAGAAGGATATGGGAATTACCTGGAAGATTATGGATAACCCAAACGGAGACGGAAAGACTCTAATGACAAATGGTGGTAGGAAGTGGGGAACTCATGACTTAGTGACCAAAAAGAAATATTCCAGTTACGAGGGGCATGTTGAATTCATCTTGATGGGAGCCCGCGGTGACGGAAAACCGGACGGGTACAGCAATAGTGGGGTTTACATGCAAAACCGATATGAAATTCAGATCGAATCCCCCAAGGGAAAAGATATTAAAGACCCCTACAATTGGAAAATTGGCGGGCATGGAATTGCCGCTTTCTGTATGGATCGCGTGCCCGATCACAATGCCTGGCGTTCCAATGGGCAATGGCATGCATTTCATTTTATTTTCAAGGACGCGAAGTGGGACGGCGATAAAAAGACCGCAAATGCAAGAGCCACTGTCTGGTGGAATGGAATCAAGGTGCATGACAATGCTGAGATCCAAAAGGCAAATGGTGGAATCAAGGTTACTGCTGCACCCGGTGGACTTAAACTCCAGGAACATGGTCAGGATGTGCGCTTCAGAAATGTCTGGATAATTGACCAGAGTTAGAAATCATTGACGGGAATTAACCGGGCTTTTGTTAACTTTTTGTTCCTTAGATGAAAAGGGGCATTTCAAAACACTTTTATAGTCGGCGATTCCTCAGACTTTTTGCTTCCATATTATTTCTGGCTTCAGTAAGAATTTCCGGTGCACAAGATTGGCCCACCTACAATCAATCATCCAATGGTTGGAGATTTAATTCCGCGGAAAGGATTCTTTCACCACAAAATATTTCCAAACTTTCCCTGAAATGGAGGTTTCCCAAAAAAGGAGTTTCACAAAAAATAGGTATGGTTTGTGCCACACCATCTGTGGTCAATGGTTATGTTTATTTTGGTACTGCGACATTTCCCGCCTTTTATAAATTAAAACCAAACGGTGATTTAGCCTGGAAATTTCATCTTGGTTCTGAAGACGAAAAAATAAGATTTCAAGAGATGGAAAGCCAGGGGCTTATTCCGAGAGGCGGAGTGTATAGTTCGGCCTTAGTTACCAAGGATTCAGTTTATTTTGGAAGTGTCAAAGGCACCGCTTATTGTCTGGACCGTAAAACTGGAAATGAAAGGTGGCGGGTCGATTCGCGGGCGAATGGTTTCCCTGGAAAACATCATGCCAATGTGATTATGGCATCGCCGATTTTTTGTAAAAATCAGGTTATCTTTGCCGGTGGTGCCCTCGAACATGCCCAACCCAAGGATCCAAAATATGAATGTTGTTACGGTCGTGGATTCGTCATGGCACTCGATGCAACCAATGGGGATATTATTTGGAAATATGATATCGGTCCAAAGCCGAAAAAGTTTGATCCGCCGATTGTAATGAAATCATGGGTGGGTACTCATACTTTTAAATATGGCCCGTCCACGAGTTCGGTCTGGAGTACTCCGTCTTATGATTCGGAAAGTGGTTTCCTTTTTTTTGGAACCGATATTCATAATTCCCCAAGAAAACCTACCAAGTCAGATCCACGAAATTATACTAAGCATTCTGCTGCGATCATTGCATTGGATGCATACACCGGTATGGAAAAGTGGGTGACTCAAATTAATCCGAATGATGTCTGGAATCATTCGATGTCTGGGTATGATCCGAAAACAGGATATAAAGATCAGTCAATTGGAGATACACCTAAAGTGGTTATCACTTCATTGAAAGGGAAACAGATTAAGGCAGTCGGTGCGGGATGTAAAAATGGAGGGTTTTATTTACTGCGGGTGAGCGATGGGGAAATCCTGAACCATACTCCTATTTACACCGGTCCTCCGATGGACAATCCGAAAGTGGATCCCCGCACACTTGCATTGCCCAGTACGATCGGTGGTTTGCAGACCGGTTGCGCCACGGATGGAAAGAGTTTTTTTACCAATGGAATCGACTGTATTTTTAAAGTCAGACACCCGACCCGTCGCTTGGAACCACCCACTGGTGGGCGAGTAACCTCGGTTGCAATTGACTTAAAAACAGAAAAATGGCGCCACGAACGACCCCTGGTTACATGGGTCGGTGGAACCAGGGAGAATCCACTTTTTAGAAACACCGGAGACCCGGTGGCATCGGGTATTGCACTTGCCAATGGAGTGGGATACTTCACCACTTTTTCGAGTAATAAACTGGTCGCGGTGGATTTAAAAAATGGAAAATCTCTAAAAGAAATCTATCTGGGCCCAGTACTTGCAGGACCATCTGTGTCCAGGGGGCGCGTTTATATCGGAACCGGTAATACCCATTTTACGAACAGTCCAAAGGAGGCTTATTTTCCAAAGAATCCGCACGGTACAATTTATTCCTTTGGTCTGCCTGTTCAAGATGAAGTCGACCGGATGGGAACGGGCAAAGAATAAATCCCCGTCAACGAACAAATGAAAGGAAATCAAATGAAGGAATGGAAAGTGTTAATTCTTATATCGGTATACTTCGTGTTTGGAGTAACCATTCACGCTCAAGATAAAAAAGAAACACCCTTTATTAAAAAGGGAGTTACGATTTGGAGCGACGGGACGAAAATGTATGGCGATCTCTATACCCCAAAGAATCTAAAGAAAGATCAGAAATTACCTGCGGTTGTCTTTGTGAATGGGACTGGGGGGACCAAGGGCAAATTACCCAGCAGAATAGCACCAAGCTTTGTGGAGAGAGGATTTGTTTTTCTGGCCTTTGATTATCGGGGTTGGGGAATGAGTGAAAGTAAGTTGCTGATGACGGATAAAATGCCTCAGGCGAATAAGGCAGGACTGGTGGAGGTGAAAGCCCGTCCGATTCGTTGGCAAATGGATTTCCCCGATCAGGTAATGGATATCCGCTGTGCCATTTCTTTCCTTGAGGGAGAGCGTTATGTGGATGCCGGTAGGATTGGATTGTATGGAACGAGTTATGGCGGAGGCTTGGTGATTTGGACGGCGGCTCATGATCCAAGGGTAAAATGCGTGGTTTCACAGGTCCCGGGTATGGGAGTATTTAAATATCGTGAGGCATGGATCAAGAAGGCTCACCAGCTCATGATAGCCCAGGCTCGGGGCGAAACCGAGCCAGTTCCAATAAAAGATGGAGCACCCGGTGGAAAAATGTCCGCTTACTCTCATATGCGGCATAATCATGCGAAAAATATTGGATACAATCCAATAGATGCGGCAGATCGTTTAAAAGTACCCACTTTGATTATCGATGCGGAAAAAGAAGAGCTTATGGATCGCAGTGAAAACGGAGGGAAAGTGGCTAAAATCCTTCAGTTTCGGGGCGTTAATTCAGAGTACAAGGTGCTCAAGGGCATCGGCCACTATGGAGTCTATCGCGAAAAATTTGGGGAATGTATTGACTTAGCGACCAACTGGTTTGCCAAGAATATGTGACAATAGGGCCAGGTTCAAATTTCAGTTTCCGATTACTTCTGCCAGGGCATTTCGCCAGACTTTTGCAGGTGGAGCATCAATTTTTGGCTTAGTTTTCGGGCGATTGGATGAGTCGCCGGTTTTGGATTCTGCTCTCTAGGGTCCTCCTTTAAATTGACCAGTTGCATCGGTTCGAAGGGATGGTTTTGGAGGAGCTTCCAGTCTCCCTCCCGTATCGCGTAGTACGCTCGTCCTTGATAACGGAAGTTTCCTTCCCGGCGTACCCAAATGAGGGTGCGGTTGGGATCGCCTTTTTTTCTGTTCAACCAGATCGGAGCGAGGCTTTGGCCCTCAATTTCATTTTCAACCTTCGCCCCGGCA
>OCVR010003668.1_pt1 | contig 10689 bp, 7 predicted proteins | sample 1539091 | NCBI WGS metagenome assembly OCVR01 (sample SAMEA3355530, study PRJEB22509) | marine metagenome | biome: marine; feature: coastal ocean; material: water | place: USA | collected 2010-08-07 | depth 16 m | reverse complement strand
GAATAAAGCCCAGGTGGTGAAATTGGTAGACACGCTAGCTTCAGGTGCTAGTGCTCTTACGGGCGTGGAGGTTCAAGTCCTCTCCTGGGCACCAGGAAGTATGACATTTACGTCGCGTAGGCTAGCGCGGGAATGGTTCGTTTAAAGCGAAAGTACATAAAGGCGTATATTAATAAGGCGATAAAGGCTGCGGCTGCGCACATTAAAAACACGCCGGAATAACCCAAATTTAGGGCCAGAATGGATGCCGCTACGTTCGGCCCAATAATTTGCCCCAAACCCTGGGCTCCGGGCAATAAGGCCGCAAAGCGCCCTGATTTGTCAACATTGGCAACTATCGACATCTGATAGACATCGTTAAAAATCCATAGAAAGTTAAAGGCGAAAACACTGACAAAGAAAGTCGTGTCGGTAATGCCGTTAGCCAACATGCCGACGATCACCGAAACAGTTAGCAGGGTCACCAGCAAGGGTCTTAATAAGCCATAACGGTTACTTAATACCGTGGCAAATAAACAGCCTACGATGCTACACAATGATGACCAGGTTAATACTTGACCTACCCACTCGGGGTTAGCTTTGTCCGCCAGTGCGGCAAGCTCAATATAGGTCCAGTAGGCGCCTATATTAATATAGGCGACCACTATCGCAAATAAGCATAGCCATGGGACGTAGGCAGGTATGTCTTGCAGAGGCGCAGCTTCAGGAGATGATTCTTGCGCCATGAACTCTGACTGCTGGGCGTTAGAACTAGAATAAGCTGGAATCCACTTAATAAAAGGTATGGTCAATAAAAAACAGGCGATGAACACCTGATAAATTCCTGCCATCGACAGTAAGGGTAAAAAGTGCATTTCTAGCGCTTGAGAAAATGCAAACGCAAACAACATCGCATTGTAAGCTCTTGCTGGCTTAGAGCTTGCTCCCAAAGATGACACTGCAACCGCGGTATAGATACCACTACCGAAACCGGCCAGTAACCGAAGCCATAGAACTTGGTCATAGTCCACAATGGTAATACACAAAAAATTAGCGATCACCGCCAAACCAAGGCCTACGATTGCCAGCAAGCGGCGACTCACCCTAGTCACAAAAATAGCCGTCACTACTGCACCTAAGGATAACCCGCCTAGATCAGCGCCAGCCACTCGACCCACTTCCACTTCAGAGAACCCCAGCAAGGTTACCCAGGCGGTACTAATCACAGGGATACCCACCAACACACCATAACCAATCAACGTCATGTATAAGCTGATCACTATGGACTTCCAGCTATCAAAGGGGTTTTTCAGGTCCATAGTTTGTGCATTAGTGTCGTTCATTGCATTACCTCAGTTTTATTGGTCCACCATGTCAGCCAGTTCGACTATTAAACGCCTTGATAATCAAGCCTCGAGTATCGGCGGGATCAATTACCGCGTCAATTTCCAAGTGTGCGGCTGCCTCAGTGGCTTTGCCTTGTTCATACATTTTCTCAACGAGCTCTGTAAATAAAGCCTCTCGTTGAGATTCATCTGGCATTGCCGCGAGCTCTTTTTTAAAGCCTAAACGAACAGCGCCCTCTAAACCCATGCCTCCGAACTCACCGCTGGGCCAAGCTGCACTGTAGATTGGTTTATGAAAGCTACCGCCAGCCATCGCCATGGCCCCTAGGCCATAACCTTTGCGCAAAAATATCGTCACCAGAGGCGTCTCTAATTTAGCGCCGGCAATAAACAGCTGAGCCATGCGACGCACCGCGCCCTGCTCTTCACTTACAGGCCCGACCATAAAGCCGGGGCTATCGCACAACGAAAGAATAGGAATATCAAAATTATCACATAGAGTTATAAACCTTGCGGCTTTTTCGGCAGCTTCTGCATCTACCGCACCCCCCAGTATTTGGCAATCATTAGCGATCAAACCGATCGCCCTACCCTCTATACGAGCAAACCCAGTGACCACCGCGCAGCCATAGGCTGGAGTGAGCTCGAGAAAACTATGGGTATCCACTAGATGATCAACAATCAACCGAACATCGTACACATAGCGTCTGTCTGCAGGCATCATCTTACGTAAATCAGTTTGATCAGCGCACTGCCAATCGTCTTGGGTTCCCTGGAAATAACCCAAACACTGTTGGGTTAATTGCGTCGCATGGGCCTCGTCATCGGCCACCAAATCGACTACGCCGTTTTCTGCCTGCACACCAATGGGCCCAATGTCTGTCGGTGCAAAATTTCCCAGCCCACCCCCTTCGATCATGGCGGGCCCAGCCATACCGATCCACGATGCCTTGGTGGCAATACGAACATCAGCGCAACCAAACAAGGCTGCATTACCGGCAAAACAATAACCATTGTTAACCGCGATCATCGGTACCTGTCCATTAAGACCGGCCCAGCTAGCAAAGGTGGGCACATCTAATCCTGCGATCTGAATTTTGACGTCGGTATCTCCAGGGCGACCGCCGCCGCCCTCGGTATACATGACTACTGGCAGAAAAGACTCCTGGGCTTGTTTCAACATCCGGTCAATTTTACGATGATGAAAATAACCCTGAGTGCCTGCCAACACAGTGTAATCATTGATGATAACGGCGACCTGTGTCGCCGCATTGCCAAAGTGTTCGCTATTGATCGTGGCCAAACCCGTGATTACACCATCGGCTGCGGTCTCAGTTTTTAAATTCTCGCCACTGATCCTATCGCGCTGAGCGGCCACTGCAAGTTGACCATATTCAACGAAAGAGTCAGCATCACATAGTTGGGTAAGATTCTCACGAGCGGTTCGATAACCTTTGGAATGACGTTTGTTGACTGCTGTTTCGCGTCCACTATCGAGGCTGTAATGTAGCTGCTGATTAAGCTTTTCAAGGGGACCATCAGATTGCGGTTGTTGATCAATAGGTGTTTTTTCGTCTTCTATCGGCGCATCAACCTCGGTAATCTTGCACACCACATGTCCTGTCTGGACCGTCTGGCCCACAGCCACCCCGATCTCCAGAACAACCCCAGAGACAGGTGCAACGAGTGCGGTCTGCATTTTCATAGATTCTAAGGTCGCGATAATCTGATTGACTGCCACCGCCTGACCTAGCTCAACATCAACACTAATAACGGCCGCGGCAAGTGGCGACACAACGGACTGGGCAGAGCCCTTCAGGCTTTTTTTCACAGGTTTAATCCATGACAATTAGTTACTATTTTTAGGCTGGATCAGAGCTAGCAGCAATCTCACTAGTCGACTCTGTTCCAATACAAATCCACATTAAACTGGCGCTCATAACAAGATAGGCAATAGCGTAATACAGCCAATCCATACCCATTAAATTTGCGGCAAAGGTACTGTACAGGAGTGCTGTCATTACAACCCATCGAGATAACTCTAACCCCTTAGCAAAAGGTTTACCATCTAGCACCGCACCAATAACCACGAGAGTGAGAATCTGGGCAATCACCACGACCCACAACAACTCATAAGAAAGTGTTGTTACCTGGCTCGCACTCCACAGGTGAAAAAAGGTCAGCAACAGATATTGTCCGACCATTGCAACCTTAGCCCTAGCGCTGAGTTTGGGGTCATATCTTTTAAAATGATTTAAGTCAGATTTACTCGCAGGGTAGCGTTTAGCCACATCGTCAGGCCGCCAGCCAGTTTTAGACCAAAGCACCCTCACTTTGTCTGTCCAAGCATTGGCCCTCCAGGCATCCCGTGCCATATTGATAAATATATGCACGTTGGCCCACAACGGATTCCAACTTGATAGTGCTACTCTAATGCCATAGATAGGTTTTTGTTGCTCGTCTTCTTCTTGGAAGGTACCAAATAGCCGGTCCCAGACAATGAGTAGGCCACCATAATTTTTGTCGATGTAATCAGGGTTTTGTGCATGATGTACGCGATGATTAGACGGCGACACAATAAACCACTCTAAAAAACCCAATTTACCGATATGTTGGGTATGTACCCAAAACTGGTAAACCAAATGAGCGGTCGCAATGCTGACATACATGTAGATCGGCATGCCCAAGAAGAAGCAAGGAATAAAAAATACCCAGGTGGTTAAAAAGCTTGTACTCGTCTGACGCAGTGCCGTACTTAAGTTATAGTCTTCGCTCTGATGGTGCACCACGTGAGAGCCCCAAAAAAGTTGGCGCTCATGACTGATTCGATGGTACCAGTAATAGAGAAAGTCATAGAGTAAAATCCCCAACAGCCAGTGGCCGGTGGATGTCACATCAAAGGACCAGATAGCGTAATTTTGACCAATATTAGAAAACACCATCAATCCAATATTTAAAAATACAAACTTAGTGACGGTGCTCAACAACCCAAGACTCAGGCTGTTTAAGCTGTCATTAATACGATAGGTATTGTTGCCTTTTAGCCATCCCCAAGCCAATTCGGCAAGGATCAGTAGCAAAAAAAATGGCACTGCGTAAGGTACAAAATTCATAACAATCTCACCTAACCTACCTCTTCACTTGATTCCTACCTTAATTTGGCTTCAATTAAGATCTATTGGCGATAATTTAAGGCAATAGAGCATTAATGGCAAACGAACCTAACCAATGACCACCCTCGTAACTGTCACCCACCAAGTTAGGATACGAATACGCAACGTGACGATCTGCGAGATTATTAAGATGCCCAAGCTCGGGATACTGTTCGGCCAACGCATAAAACACCCAAGCCCGACTAAAGTTAAGCCCATCTAAGTGTACTAATTTACCATCGGTTCGATCAAAAACCTGCCCTACAGGCAAGTCAAACCTTGGTGACAGTAATTCAGGCAAAAACTCATTTAGCCACACCATAAACTTTCCTTTAGACAGCACACGCCGCATCAAGTCCACCTCCTCTAGGCAGGGAGATAGAAAATCATAGCCACTAGGTTCCCAGCGAATAGGACAATTTTTATCCTGTAGATAGAAGTCTTGCGCTCTCTGCTTTATTGCTACTTGCAATGGGATATCGTCAAAATGACGCGCGTAATCCAATGCAAAGGTCAGACCAAAGGCAGTATTAGCGTGCTCGCCAACTCTAATGGGATAAACTAATTTTGGTAAATGAGCAATGTACATCTTTGATAATTCTTCCGCCAGAGGCTCTAGTGCTGTGGTTAATGAGGCGGCCATAGGATCGTTCCAATCCTGCAGTTCAAGCACCAACTTTAACAACCAAGCCCAACCATAGGGACGCTCCCATGAGATATTGCCTCTAAGGTAATCGATATCTTTAACGACATTTTCGGGTGTTATGTGACGCTGTAAGATAGCTCTGGCTTGAGCGTTACCCACCACATCTGGAAATTCTTTTAAAAGACGCACCATTGACCAATGACCATGCACCGCTGAATGCCAGTCAAAGCATCCATAAAAAGCCGGGTGTAAGTCCGTCGGTGATGCAAGATCCTCTTCACTACGCAAGGTTTGACTTAACTTATTGGGGTATTCAGTCTCGGCGCAGGCCAAGGGCAACTGCATTAGATTAGCCGCTTGCTCCAAAGAAAGTTCTGTACGGTTCGTCTCACGGTCAGCCGCCGTAACACTGGTGGTCAGGGTAAATCCAACAATCACCGAAAGAGCGATTAATGAAAAATGAGAAAATAAGCGATACTTCATTAGATTATTGCTCAGTTAAATGAGCTGCCAACAGTCTGGCGGCTTTGAGTTTAGATTGGAAATTAGGGTCTCTAGCAGCCGATGCTCCTGGCTGACTTGAGAACCACACCATTACCGTATCGGCTTTGCGATTAATGTAAATAACCTGCCCATGAATACCCACTGCACAATATTCGCCGTTGGTTTCATCCAGCACCCACCACATGTTGTGGTAGGCGCTCCAAGGCTCATCGCTGTACTTTATATTTGCCCTCATATTGGCCCGCAATTTGTCAGTGATAACCACATTAGCGTCGACCCATGCTTGGGGTATTATCTGCTCACCGTTATATTTACCTCGATCTCGAATCATCATGCCAAAACGTGCCGCATCTCGGGTGGTACTGTTCATCCCACCGGTCACCGCTGGCATATAAGCGCGGTCAACAGCGATATAAGCATCATGCTCCGCCCCTAATTTAGACCAGATATTTTGTTGTACAAAATCTTGAAATGACTGGCCGCTAACCCGAGCAATAATCCACCCCAGCACATCCGCATTGCTCGAGTTGTAATCGAAGTTATCCCCAGGTTCGCGCTTGGGATCGGGCTTTATAAAGTTGGCCAAAAAATCATGGACGCCATATATTGGGGTGTCTTCTGGTTGTACATCTGCTGCTCCCCGCAACCAACCTAAATTAAGTGCTGGTGCATAATGGATGGCAAAGTCAGAGTCGAGATTAGTGTACGTTTCGTGGAAATCTACCGAGCTCGCCATATCTAGTACGTTCTGGACGGTCACCCTCTCAAAGCCACTACCCTTAAGCTCTGGAATATAGGCTGCGGGTGAGGCGGACAGATCAACCTTACCCTGCGCCACTAGCAAGCCCAAGGCGGTACTGGTCAATGATTTGCTCATAGAAAACCACAGGTGTTGTGCATGAGCATTGAACTGATGAAAGTAGTGTTCATAAAGCAGCTCATCGCCCTGAACCACTACGACGCCATCGGTATGATTAGCGCCAAACAACGCTTGAAAACCCATCGTTTTGCCGGCCACATCGCTGACACTATGGTTGGCCAACCCGGGTTGAGTCGGACCAGGTAACTCTCTAATTTTACCCTCTCGTGGGATCATCACTACATTTAGAGGGGCGCCGGCATTACGGAAGGTCCACTGGTTAAAGGGATGCTCACGATAGTTTTTCATGGTTGCTTGCGTCTCACGAGCAGGCGGAAAGCCCTGCATCACGTCTAACTCTACTTGCTCGACCGCAACAACGGCAGACCCTATGGTGAGTAGATGTAGGGTGGTAACGATAATCGTTATAGCGCTTTTCATTTTAATACACCCCCTTAAATTACTAACCAAGAATAACATCTCCTGCAATACTAAACCTCAATATTACCGTATTGTTTAAATGGCAAAATCAAAGCAATCATAGGGTTATTTCGTCGGGAGCTCTTTAGGTGTAAGATCATATTAGTTGTTCAATACGAGTTGCAGATGAGCACTCAATCTGAGGGCCTAGGTATCGGCTCTGAAACACGTCCAGACTACTCATCAACTATGACTGTTTTATGCCTAGTTGAGAACAATAGTCTTGGTATCAGTACAAGGAAATATGCATGGCTATAATGTCGCGGTTACTCAATAAGATAAATCCCAAAACCACCGAAGAGCGAGTGGCTGAAATCAGCCAATTATCGATGGACGCTTTAATCGCCGTCATCGCCAGTGAAGAACCTGACATTGTGCGTTCCGCAGCGATTAACCACCTCGATTATGGTATCCCACTAACCGATCTCGCCCTAACCTGTGAGACTCAGGCTCTCCAGCAGCAGGCTCGACACCGCATTGCTGAACTCATTGATAGCGACAGTATTAGCTTAAAACAGTTGACCACTGATGGCATGGACATCATGGCTCAGTTCTCGATAGTCGGATTCTGCCAACGGCCAGAGTTGTTAGAACAACTATTGAACGTGAGTGCTGATGCCGATTTTTTTTACAAAATAGCCATCGAGGGTGTTTCTGCTCGCCTTCGTGAATTAGCGGCAGACAAAATTAATGATCTTGCAACGCTAAAAAAACTGCTTAAAGATACCCAAGGTAAAGACAAGCTGGTTTACAACATTGCCAAAGAGAAGTGCGACGTATTTCGTGAGACTGAAAAAAAATCCGCGAAAACCAAAGCCGATATTGAAGCCCTTTGCGAGCGCTTGGAAGTCCACAGCAAAAAGTCTTTTGACCAGCAATTTACTCGCAAAGCAGACCGTTTAATCAAACAATGGCAATTATTGGAATCACAAAGTGCCAAGGTCATTACTGCAAGAGCCCAACAAGCCATATTAGATTGCCAGCAACGCATTGAAGATGATGCCAAACAGCATGCAGATCGCGCCGCGCAGGACAAAGCAATAGACTCAGCTGCAAAAAGCCTTCAAGATATTATCGCTGAACTGTATCGCTACTTAGCCCAACTTTATGAAATTGAGGGTACAGATGAGCAGTGCAAAACGATCGAATCGGCGCGTGCCAAATGCCAACAACGTCACAAAGGCGCTCTTAAATTGGTGCCTTCTGATCCTGGCGATGAAAAGGTATTTACCCAATTAAATGAGAATATTGCATTTCAACTACAACAACTGGCTAGCCACGGAAGCCTAACCGCTCACGCTGCATTATTGATGACGCCGCAACCAGGCGATAGTGGCGTGCCGAATGATCAGCGCGCGCCACAGCATGAGCGGTTGTATGGCGAAATAAAGGCAAGACTGCGTTCAGCCCGATTACTGCCAACGGAAACAGTTCCTCAAGCGGTTAAGAATGCTAAGGGATTAATGGCCGACCAAGAAAAACTCTGGGCCGATCAAAAACAGACCGTTACTAATCAGTTGCGCCACATAAATGCATTAATTGGCAAAGCCAATGGCGTGCTTAAAGCAGGCGAGTCTAGACAAGCAGCAGGCATAAGACGCTCTCTGGATAAGAAACTGCTAGAACTGTCCAAAATTCCAACCTCGGTGTCTACCCAACTAGAGCAATTAGATGCTGCACTAGATAAATTACTCGACTGGAAAAACTATGCAGTAGAACCAAAGCAACAAGAACTGATTGATCAGATGGGAGCATTAGTTGATAGTCAGGAAGGCCCAGAGGCGCTAGCAACCAAAATCAAGCGTTTGCAAGAGGAATGGAAAACTCTGAGTAAAGGCACACAGGACCAAGAGCGATGGGCGTCTTTTCATCAATTGGCCGAGCAAGCCTATCAGCCCTGCAAGGAATATTTTGCCGCACAGTCTGAGATTCGACGCAGTAATCTGGATAAACGTCGCCAGCTCGTTGCTCAATTAACCGAGTATTTTGATGCTCAACCTTGGGAAGGCGAAGGATTCGATAATATAGACTGGAAATTTTTTGAGAAGTTAATCGGTACTGGTATTAGAGAATGGCAGACTTATGCGCCTACGGACCGAAAGGCCAATAAGCCTGTGCAGCGGGATTTCGATCGTATATTAGATGCCATGCGAGAAAAGCTCAGGCAACAACAGCAGAAAAATGCTTTAGCAAAGCAAGAATTAATCAAACAGGTCACTGGCCTAGCCGAGCAGCAGGATAACCGTAGAGCCGTGGAAAAGGTCAAAGACCTCCAGGCCCAGTGGAAAAAGAGCGGAAATGCATCGCATAGAGATGATCAAAAACTATGGCAAACGTTCAGAGTTGGATGTGATGCTGTTTTTGAAAAACGCCAGCAGCAAGCCAAGGAATTTAAAGCTGAGCTCCAGGTGCATAAAGCCCAAGCCCAAGCATTGCTGGCTGAAGTCGAAAACTCTACTAAATTAACCGGTAAAGCACTACTTGATGCACGGACTCGAGTGACTGAGTGTCAGCAAGAGTTTCGGATGATAGGTAATCTACCTAAAAATGCCTCAACCGCCTTAAATGAGCGCCTCTATACTGCAATCAAACAATTTGATGCCGCTGTGGTAACGCAATTAAAGGCTGCGAAGGCTCAGGTATGGGTAGATTTATTAGAGGCGGCCGACAAAATTCGCTTGTCCCAGCTAACCACCAAGGACGCAGAAAGAGCAGCTCTGAAGCAACAAACAAAGGAATTTATGGATGGTGTTACTCAATGGCCTAAAAATGGCCTAGCGGCTCTAGAGCAAAAACTTGCTCTAGAGCATCCTGTCGACGCACAACAGCAGGATGACAATGAACAAACACTTAAAACGCTTTGCATTCGTGCTGAAATTCTCACCGACCAAGAAACCCCTGCCGAGGACAAAGCCTTGCGTATGCAATATCAGGTATCTCGTCTACAACAGGGTTTTGGTCAGACTACTTCTGCTAATGATCCCAATATTCAAGATCTCACTCTCGAATGGGTTGCGGTCGGGCCTGTCCCCACCGATATCTACCAGCCGTTGTTAGAACGCTTCCAGAGGTCTCGCTAAAAGTGATTTTGAGTGCACCGCAAAGGTCGGTTAAAACCTTTCATTACCGCTAGCGCCCAAGTTATTAATTTTAATTCTGCCTAGTATTTTTAGCAGCAGATTACGGCACATTTTGAGTAATGGGTAAAATAGTCGCGAGACAGTCGCGGAGCGAAAGCCCCAATAATTTAAGCGATTAAAAAGACCTCTGCGGCTGCTCATTAATGCTAATACATGCATAGCATCAGCACCGTAGTGCAGCTGACCATCGATTTTCAACACCATGCCCTGATCAATATCTAAACCCTGAGCAGTAATCTCTGCAAGCACATCACTGGGCTGCCTCGCATCAATAATCCGCAACGAACCCAAGGGCCGCTTGATGCTCACCCTCTGGCAATAATTATCACAGGCTGGGCACTGCTTGTCATAAACCAACAGAATCTCTTCAGATGACAGATTACCTGTCATATTGATCGATGAACTAAACCGTTGGTTTGATATTTGCATTTAATCTAAATAAGTTAGTTGGATCATATTTATTCTTGATTTGTACGAGTCTTTCATAATTACCTAGAAAATTAAGATTGACATCTTTTTGACTTTCAGAGAATTCATCATTTATATAGAAGCCGTCAGTATAAGGAGACACTTGCTTCCAATA
>OCVR010003653.1_pt1 | contig 10715 bp, 17 predicted proteins | sample 1539091 | NCBI WGS metagenome assembly OCVR01 (sample SAMEA3355530, study PRJEB22509) | marine metagenome | biome: marine; feature: coastal ocean; material: water | place: USA | collected 2010-08-07 | depth 16 m | reverse complement strand
TGAGAGCTTTATTCATATGTGGTATAATAAGGTACATTTCACTATTGATTATTATATATTATATATGACACTGTTAGGTCAATTGTGTTAAATTGTCTTTCTATGTTGTCTAGGACTAGTTTAACGGCATAGTCAATGATGTGTGTTTTAATAAATGTTTTGATCATTTTATATGTTTATCTGCTAGATTTCGTAGTTCAGTTAGGTTTTCGTTTCTCATATAGTTGATCACTTGTAGGGCAATTGATTCATAGTTATTGAGTCTATTGATCTTTACCTTAATATTTACAATTGGGTTAGTTGCAGTTATATTCGATTTTAGTAGTAGATATGAGTATTTCATATTCTTGTTTACACTATAAGCATATCCATTTTTGTATCTAATGTACATTATGATGTGTGTATCTGGTATAGCTACTAATATATAGTTATTCATAGTCATCATGTATATACAGTGTATATTAATTTCTTTCACACTGAATTCATTCTGATACTTCTCTAAGATCAGGTTCAGTGCATAGTCGATGATATATGATTTGATGATTGATTTTAGCATCTGTGTATTCATCCCTTTGTAGATTATACAAAAATAATAAATAGTAATGGATCTGTCTACAAAAAAAGAGAGCCAATTGATGACTCTCTCTCTTTTTGTTTCATGTATGATGTGTCATATATTTCATTATTTGACCAATCGCAGTACCCATCATTTGTGTTTTGTCGCCTAGTGAAATTCCACTGCACCACCATTGGATGCTAATTCAAATGATTTTCGCCAACTACCATATTTTGCCTTGAAGTAGTCATCGTCAATTTCATCAACAACTGCTTGGTGTTCTTTGAAATCACTAGCTAGTTTGATTGCTTCTTTACCAGTAATAGTTCCTTCACAATCAGAGAAGTTGATTAAATGATAAAACGACTTATTCACATATACTTCTGGATTATCCCACATCACTGATGGTTGGATATCATGTATCAACATACATAATTGTGCTCTCCATTGATTATATCCACTATATGAACCAGCTCTAAAGTGAATATCATGTTCTTCGTTTGTGTCAGTTTTTCCGTATGCGATAATATCTAGTCCCATTTTATTACCCTTTCATTGTGGTTATCATTCAAAGTCCCAGTATATAGCAACTTCTTTTGCTTCATAGTCTTCATCTAAACTGGCTTGTTTGGCATCCCAAATAATATCATGGTACTGTACACACTTATCAGTTTCATCATACTCTCCTTCTTTGGTGAAATCACGATGAATAACTTCTTTATCTTCAGGAATAGTTCCAGTAATACGATTGATTGTGAGTATATTTAATCCACTATCTTGAATGCCTACTATATTATTATACTCTGTTTCTATCTCATCAGTAACTAGATTATCACTACATTTATGAAATATATTGTTAATTTGACCTTCTGCTGAGTCAATACTGTGGGCACTAAGATTAGTCCAAGTGGGTAGTATATATTCTTCGTCTTCATGGTCTACAAAAAACAGGCTATATTCAATTTGATATTCATTCATTATTATGTCCTTTGGTTTAGTTTAATTAATATAACAAATAAATAAAACCTGTCAACACATTTTATACTAATCCAATATCAGATGGTTTTAGATCACCCGGAACATAGCCGTGTTCATTTGCTTGGTATCCAGGTACTGGTTTTGCTTTTGGATAATGTGAATCATCCCCTTGATATCTACTTACACGAACAGGGACTTCACTCATACCTAGTTCTTTGGCGATCCTTAGTCTATGGTTACCTTCAACTAATAAAGCAGTCTTACTATACTGGTAGTATGCAATTATCAATGGTTCTTTAATTCCATTTTCTTTAATATCTGCTTTTAGTTCTTGGAATTGTTCGTTTCCATGCATTGGTACTTCACGAGTAAATTCTTTATATCTATCGATCACTTGGACAGGGACTAGTTCAGTTGTAGAAGCATAACTTTCATATATAGCACTATATCCATGTTGGATTGCTTCTAATAATTCTAGATTATCTTCCGTTTTCAAGTTATCTGTAAATTTAATGAATTTCATATTATATCCTCGTCTATATAATTAATAACTAATTCATTGAAATATTCATAGTTATCATCGGGATACACATCACGTATTTCTGTATCAATATCTACACTAGGCATTTGAAAATCGTTATCGTAATCATATGAATCTTCATCTTCAATAATTTCACGCACATCACCAATTAATGCATATTCATTATTCAACTTAATAACTTTGAATTTATCTGATCCACTTGCTACTACATCCATTAATTCACTAATATATGCAGTCTCATACATACTTGGTAAATATTTGTTATATACTTCATTAAGGAATTCAAGTGCTTGTTCGAAATTATCACTCATATCTTCCCAGTCACTAAATTGTTTAGGTATATCACTAGGATTTAATTTGAATTTATTAACTAATGCAAGTATTGATTTTTCGGTTAAATCACTTAAATCAAATGCAGTATCTTTAATATCATAATTATTATCCATATACCATTCATATATTTCTTCTTCGGTGAATTTCACTATATCATATTCATTAAGTAACTCAATAAATGTATTATTTCCTGCACTATCTATTACAAAATACTCGGTATCATCTACTTGAATTATATCCTGTACGTTATATTTTGATCTAATTTTCTCTTTATCGAGTTCATTAAACTTAACTACTCCTCGTTGTTCATAGAAATACTTCAGATTGCCGTTTACTGCTTTTACCAAGTCATCTCTACTTAGGTATTCTTTAATCTCGGTTGTATCTAAAAACTTAATAAGAACATGGGCAATTGATTTAAGTGCTTCTTTATTTTCATATAATATTTCAGGTATTTCATCAATTTCACTATCGTGTATATCCATAAATTGATCACTTTCAGGGTGAAATTGATATCGTTCATCTGCATCGTTTTTATCAATTACTATATACAATGGACCATCTGCGTTATATTGATTAAATGGATTTGGGTTATTACTAGATGCAGTGCACCATTCTGTACCCTTTCCATATAAACAAGCAGCTCTATGTGTCTTAGGAGTTAACACTAATATATCATCATTCTCATAATGTTTAACTACTTCGTTTTTGATTTCTTTCTTAATGTCATTTTTTGATTTCATTTCTTCTGGTATTTCATTATTACCAGTTGATTCAGTATCATTCACCATTACTGGTTTTATTAGTTTAAGTAGTGCAGTTAATGACTCTACTTTATTGATATCACTTTGTGGTAATTTCTGTCTATACTTAGCGTATACAGTTAAATACTTGGTGGCTTTAGATAAATCTTCAATTTTAAGATTACCATTCATCCTAAGTTTAAGTAACCAAGGTAAGAATTTACCTTTCTTATTACCACCCTTTGATGTAGGATCTGCTTTATTTATCGTAATAAACTCATTCTTATCAAACTTAGGATAATATTTTTCGTGTATCTCGTCAAGTGTTGCTTCAAATAATAGAGAATATCCTTCAAGGATAGTATCTAATACTACCTTGTTTTTATTATTTCTCAATGATTCTACAAATATTTCAAATTTCATTTAATTATATCTAGTTTTCTATGTACCTAGTTTATATAAGTAATTACAATATATAACAAAAAAGAGAGTCACTATGGGAATCTCCTGTAATTAAATTTTATCAATATTACAGGTTGAGTTAATAATTTCCGTTAGTCTACTGAACGGCACCATCCTACTAGTAACGCTACCAATAGTAGTCGTTTGGTAGATTGATTCATTTAACATATACACTAATACATTCTTAGCTATTTTATTATTATCTATTGTATATGGCATAGTAATCATAAATTCATTTTTTATATGTTGCTCAATCATGGGTGACATTTTACCAATTACTTTAAACCGAGGCTTAGTGTATACATTGCGTACCATAAAATACGATTTCCGTATCTCCAGTATATAATCACCTACATCTGCATACACATATATATCACCTAATTCACCTAATATAGTATATATCTTAATTTCCATATCTGGGTATAGTCCTAGATTATCACAGATGCTATCAATTAATTTATCAACTGCGTAATTAACTATATGTGTTTTTATGAATGTTTTAATCATATTAAATTACCACAAAGTTATTTATGTTTGGAACTGGTATATTATGGACATCAATGGCTGCATAGAAAAAGTCAGTAGTAGTATACATTTTATCTTTAATTAATGTAATTTCTCTTAGATCACTATCTAATACATATACATTGTTATTATTGACTACATGTTTTGCTACTTGTGGTCTACTTACATATACCATATTTTCAGTACATATATAAGTTATGCAGATTGATTTATCTGAATTTATTATTTTTACATTAAATGCACTCGTAAGGTCAAATCCATCGGTATTCATATCTTCATAGTATGTAAACCAAATAGATTCAGGTAACATTTTAAAATTATAGGAAAAGTTATCAAATAATGTATTGATTGTAAAATTTACTATGTGTGTTTTAATTAATGTATGTACTATCATCATCTATTTCTGGGTCAATATATTCTTCATATTCGTCTTCATATTCGTCTTCATAATTTTCAGTAAACTCTTGCTCATCCATTAAGTGTAATGTATCATAATATACTTTATCTGGATCAATGTTAAAACTCAATCTATATTCACTACATATGACGTTAAATAGATCTATTAAGCTACTATATACAACATCTGTTAATACAACTGATCCACCATTGACCCAATGTTCATCAGTGTGCTTATCATACTCGGCTATATCAATCCATAATGCACTGGCTTCTTCATCAAAACTAAATGAATAAATAAGTGCATCCGTAGTGTTATATGCATTTATAAAATAAGTAGCACCACCACCAACTGATATACTTGATATTGCTACATGAAACGTTAATCCTGGACCAATTGATAAGTTATCACTTAAAGTAGTAATAAATCTATTGACTGCAAAATCAATTATATGTGATTTTATTATATTCTTTATAAATGACATCTATAGATATATTGGTTGTTTCTTTATTAATTCACCATTAGCTACTCGTCTAAGACAATTCTTACAATTAACTTCATCTACTGACTCAGTGACTTGACCATGTATTAAACATAGTGCATAACCATCACCATTCTTTGCTAGTTTACCGCCAATGTATTTTTTTAAATGTATACTACGCTTCATTTTGTATTCCTTCACATTTAGTACAAATTGTTTTATACCAATGATTAATTAATTTTCGTTCAACTAACTCGTCATCTGATTCACCACAAGTTTCACATATAGTTAATGATAATTCTTCATAGTAATTAACAATATTGCGTATTTCTTTCCAATTAGAATCATTTGTACCATGTAGATATATACGTAACAAACCAAACTTTTCTTTAATTTGTTCGTATTGAATAGTTGGATATAGTTCGGTAAGTTTAGTGGATAATTGATCAATTAAATCTATCCAACCATCATCACATTCAATACCACGAAAACAAGTTAAGTTTTTATCTAACTCAGATCGCTCAAATAGGAACGGGTGTTTTTTATATAATTGGTCAGTTGTCATATTATTCCTTTTTTTATTAATGTAGTTAAAGAAATAATTAATGTCAATTAATATTGATGGATTTTTACTCTTAGTCCATTTCGCATAGCATACTTAATCATATTGTGAGTACCTTTACTCTTACCATCCCAAAAGGCAATTAATGCATCAGCATAATCACCCATCTCGGCATTCCTGCGAGGTCCAGCAGATGCACCATATTGTTTCCAATTAGCCGGAAAATACTTTACTTGATGGGATCGAACACTTGCGTATTTTTCACCAAGTGTATCTGCACCATCTGCACGACCTGATACTATCTCAACATCATCTTTATTCTGTAGATAATAATCACATACTCTCTCAACTACCGAGTAGTCATCAAAGTCACGACCACCTGCTATAATTACTTTAAATGACATATAATATTAATTTATCCCCAAAATACTAGTGTCATCGTATTTACCTTGATCACACTCAATTAGTAATGAGTTATATTTAGTTAACCCACCATATATGATATACTTATCAATTACTTGTAGTTTACGTGCCTTATGAGTTGGTTCTTCTTGTATGTGACTTGACTTTTTTTCATTAGATGTACAACTGATAAGTAATAAACTTATAATAATAAATAATATCATCCTAAAATAGGTCCATTCTGTGATAATACACTCAATGATGCATCATGCTTACATATAATCTTCCATTCATTATAGTCATTATGTATATCAGTTATTAGTTTATGTATATTCATTAATGTTGTCTTTTCATCAGTAGTAATATTGATTACATTGTTGTTAAAATCATATTCAATTTTCATGTTGTTCTCTCCTCCCCTAAGGGCATTTAGTTTAAAATAGTTCCATCATTGTATCTCGTTCATCATTTTCTAAGTCAGTCGACCAACCTACTGACGAGAATAGTTTACCCATTGCATTACCATATGTTGTAGTCCATTGACTTTCCCAATTTACATTAAATATTTCTAACAATCTAGGTGGAACTTCGCGTCCAGTAAATGCAACCTTGTTAGCACCATATTCATTATTAGGTGTAATATTAATAAACTTAGCTTTAGAAGATTCGTGAATCGGTTCATAGAATTCTTTTGATAACACTGGATCAGTTTCAATCAAGTGATTCCATATCATTCCACATTTAACACGCCAATCCAATCGGTCAATCTTCTGTTGCTCTGATGATAATTGTGACCAATAGTTATAATCAGGTGGATCAGAACCAACACCAGATGGAATACATATATCATATGCATTTTCTGATCTAACAACATCAAAGAATAATTTCTTAACTTCTAAGTATGCATCTCTAGTTCTGTTTTTATCCATACCATCTAACATAACGTCGATGATACCCTGGATATGTTTGCGAGAGAATGGTGTAGTTGAACTTCTAATAATTTCCATACCAGTAACGGCATAGTCCAGTTTAGGGGTCAGTGTACCTTTCTCATAGTATCTACTATCTTCATTTGACTCAGTTAAACAGATGTACTTTTTCTTAGCAACAACAATTGCCTGCATAATACATTTTTCTCGTTTAAGGAAAATAGTATCATGCATATAGTTCCACTTAGATTGGTACTTCTGCATAATCTCGTCAAGTTTGTCTTCCATTAGTGCAGCATCAATGATACGACTATAGTCAGTTAAACCAAACTTGTTATATATTACACGATACTCACCATCAATGATAAGACCATCAACGAAGATTGATTTCTTTCTCTCATTCTTCATATCAGTCCATTCTTCAATGTACTCATGGCACATCTTATTGAACTGTTGTTTAGAAGCTAGTTCACCATCTGGTAAATCAAATCGTGACTTACTTACTAGGTCACTGCCTTTAAATACAAGTACTTCAATATGCTTATCAATGTTTTGACCGAACTCTTGATAAATATCTTCATATTTTACGAAGAATGAGTCAGTATCACCATGCGAGATTCTGTTATATACTTTTTGACCAGACTCATTGATGTAGCTACCAAATAGTTCTTTACTAAGTTTTGGTTTAGCACCAAATACTTTTTCGTATCTTGGGTCATTGACAAATTCAGTTTCCATATACTTAACAAGATCAACGATAGTGCCTGTAATCAAATCAACACCATATGCTGTAATTGATGCAGAGTTATCTAGATCATAAAGTTGGAAGTGACTATTACCAAGTAAACCATACAATGAATTACCAAATAATTTGTATGCTTGTTGCTTCATATCGTAGTATTCAGCATCGGCAATATTACCTTCCTTCTTAGCTTCTTTCATTAGGTTTTTAAGTTCAGTACGACCATCAAATAGAATCTTAACAACTTCTGGTACAATACCATCAATATCTTTTCTATAATAGATTTTCTTAGTACCCCAAGCATCCCACGGAGACTTGACTAATGTTTTAACATATTCTTCTTCTTCAGGAGTGAATACATGGTCAATAGGGAATGTTACTTTTGTCTCAGGTGATACATTTGCTCCCATCATAATTGATGGATACATTGAACGATAATCATATGAAACAAGATACTGATAATATCCTGGAGTTGAGTATACATAAGCACCAGGGAAAGTACGAGATTCGTGCTCTTTCAGTGGTGGCATTACTAAGCCTTTTTTATGTAAGAACTTTAGTACGAAACCAACAAGCATTTTCTTTGACTCAAATATTGCACTAAATGGCACATTCGCTTCAGCACACGCACCAATTGTAGTTTCAACAAATCGCTTCTTAGCATCGATCTTAACAAGTAACTCGACATCCTTAATGTTATACCATACATAGTCATCCCAATAGTTTTTATACGATTGGTAACCATCTGGTAATGGTGCTTTTTCATCGTTAACTTCAAATTTACCAATGGTATCTAACTTATAGTCATCTCGTTCACCACGAGAGAATGATTTGTATAGCTTATAGTAATCTAGATTCTCTGTACCACCGATTTTAAGCATCCTTGTACGCTTGTCTTCGTATGCAGATTGGTGTTGGGTAGGTAATCTAGATAGTATCTTAGGATTGATCCCTAGAATCTCTGCTCTTCTGATTAAGAAAGGATTATCAAAGTAATCTGTGTTCCACCCAGTAATGATGTCTACATCAGATTTACCTATCTTAGTAAATAACCAAGTAATTAAATGTTTTTCAGTAGGACAGCAGATATATTCTGCATTGATTGATTTAAGTTTGTTATATGTTTCTGGTTTGATGTCCTTCTCTAATCCATATACATAGTACTTCTTCTCTTTACTCATGTATATGGTCACACAGTTAACTCGCTCGGCAGCGATTTTAGCTGTTGGGAATCTGTCACCAGATTCAACTTCAATATCCAGATAACATACATTAAAGTCAGTCATCTTAAATCGTGGTTCTTCTGACTTTGAATAATAATTTTCTAAGAAACGTGTTCTAAAATCAATATCAATTTCACATAAGTAGTTATGTGGACCAGCGAACGCAGACTTAGTGTCATATTCTTTTTTTTGATCCATACCTGGAACAATATATACATCGTTTCCGTATATATCTTTCTTACCACAGGGCATAGACCCTAGTTCACCTCGATTGGGTGTGTAGAACTGATGTGTGACCTTCTTAGCCACTTTCGTACCATCTGTATGCCACATAAATATCATGTTATTTCTAGTATCGTGATGGATACCTCTATACATAGGTATCGTAGCTTTAATATCAGTAGTTGACATCAACTCTCCATATATTTTTGGTAAACTTATTAATTATATGCACAATCGTCAACTACTTACTGATAAATGGTTATATTATTAACAATATATTTTTTTTTGACTATAACTTCGGTTGAATAATCAAATGTGCATCCACTAATTGTGATTTGTTTAGGTTTTATTGTATATGTCACATCATCAGAAATAATGACTTCATTACTTCTATATATGATTAATTCATCGTCATTGGTTCTTACTTTAATTTCGGGTATTATAGTTCTCAATTGTTTACCTTTACATGTCCGGTTTCGTTGCTATAATAACAATTTATTTCAGTATATTGTACTGATGCTTTATAGTTATTATATGTATGTGAACTTACTAAATAAATACAATTACCATCATCGTCAATTACATGACAATCCATCATAACGGCTCGTGACGTCTTTTCAGTAGTATAGTCAATTACAATATATTCAATATATGTACCAATTGGTGGTATTTGATTATTTATCTGACCTGATATAATTATTGGTGAATATAGATTACTAATTAAGCCATCAATTAATATATTAATTGATTTATCAACTATAAATGACTTTATTATTGTGTTAATTACGCTCATATAAGTTAAATTATTAATAAGTGAGTTAATTGTCTATATATTTATTAGCTGACAAATATATTTATGTTGTTATGTTATATATAATGGAGAATTAGTATTATGAGTAATTTTAAGGGACATAAACAAGGTGCCATAGTCATTGCATCAATCATTGGCATGTCAATTATAATTGCGATGTCATTTAGTATGATAAATGAAATAGATCCAATTTATTTATTTATTTCTCCAATCATCGCATTTCTATTTGCGTTGTTTCCTGATCTAGATACTAAATCAACCCCTAGTAAATACTTTTACCGACTACTTCTCATTTATCTAATTGTTTCATTCTATTATGGTGAACATTATATATCTCACATTATAGCTACAATATCAATAATTCCACAGATATTAAAACATAGGGGAATCTTACATAGTATATTTGCTGCCATTATATTACCCGCAGTTGTATGGTATCCTTTTTATATAGGTATATATAATTGGTATGAAGCACTTATATTATATTTAGCTGGAGTACTTGGTTATATTACTCATTTAATTCTAGATGATATTATTTAATTTAATCTGATATGCATAAATGATTTATCTTTAATAGTAAATATACTAAGTGAAGTATTGATGCTAAGAAATATTATTAAATACCATATTATTGATAAATGTGTTGATATTTTCTTCACAAATATTATTAATTCGTTTAGTTCATTTTCATTCACTCCATTGATTGAAGTCGGTAATACATATAAATCAATACGCATTAAAGTACAATTTTATAATGGGAAAGTTGATACTATCGTATTTAATAATGTACATATTGATGATAAGGTAG
>OCVR010003650.1_pt1 | contig 10721 bp, 12 predicted proteins | sample 1539091 | NCBI WGS metagenome assembly OCVR01 (sample SAMEA3355530, study PRJEB22509) | marine metagenome | biome: marine; feature: coastal ocean; material: water | place: USA | collected 2010-08-07 | depth 16 m | reverse complement strand
GGCCCATGGCCTGAACCCGGGCGAGAACAGGGTCAGAATGGCACTGGTCGCCAATCTGGATGATTGTATCGAGGCAGCACATCGAATCACACGCTATCTGAGCAGGCTATAGGCATGCTTAAAGCCGAGCGCACCGAGTACATCCTGCATCGCTTGCAGGCGCTGTATCCGGAAACGCCTGTTCCGCTTGATCATAAAGACCCCTACACACTACTGATAGCCGTTCTGCTCAGCGCACAGTGCACCGACGAACGGGTAAACAAGGTGACACCGGCACTGTTTAAGCGCGCAGACAACCCAGCAGAGATGTCCCGGTTGAGCGTGAAAGAGATCGAGGCACTGATCAAATCCTGTGGACTTTCGCCGCAAAAAGCGAAAGCCATACAGCGCCTCAGTGAAATACTTATTGAAGAGCACAAGGGCGAAGTGCCCTGTGACATTGATGCACTGGAGCGCCTCCCGGGCGTGGGTCACAAAACGGCCAGCGTGGTTATGTCACAGGCCTTCGGCGTGCCCGCATTCCCCGTCGACACGCATATTCATCGCCTGGCCCAGCGCTGGGGGCTGACCAGTGGAAGAAATGTCAGCCAGACCGAGAAAGATCTAAAACGCCTATTCCCAATGGACCAGTGGAATCGATTGCACCTACAGATTATTTTCTACGGTCGCGAATTCTGCACGGCACGCGGTTGCGATGGGCGGGGCTGCGACATATGCCAGGCGTGCTACCCGAATCGTAAATCACCAAAGAAGACCAAAAAGGCCTAGCGACAACCTGAACAGTGGCTGTTGTGCGTCCATCGATGCGTTCGCCGACGCTCCCCGCTGCTGTAACTGGCAGACGGTATTTGCTATCCTCATTGCCATTGTGGAAAGCGGGTTTTTCGGGAGTCTTGCTGTGGTCACTCTTTACGGTATCAAGAACTGCGACACAGTGAAAAAAGCGCGCAAGTGGCTGGACGCGCACGGTATAGAGTATCGATATCACGATTTTCGCGATGACGGTCTGGAAAAGAGCGCACTGCAAACCTGGGTCAAGGAATTGGGCTGGGAAACAGTGATCAATCGTCGCAGCACCAGCTGGAGAGCGCTGGATTCCAGTGCACGTGACACCATGAACGACCAGTCCGCCGCAGCGGCAGCACTGTCCCAACCGACACTGGTTAAGCGTCCGCTGCTCGATACAGGAAAGCAGTGCCATACAGGCTTTACTCCCGCCGACTACGAAAAAATTTTTGAGTTACACACCCTATGAATTGCCGTCTGATGCAGTCACGAGCCTGCCGCCACAAAAAAATAGACAAGCCCCCATCGCCGCACTCTTTGTGATCCATGGCAGAACAACTTGCCCCAGACCCCCTAACACCCCGATAATGCGCAAACTTTTTGCGGCCCCTCGGAGAAAAGAGCTTCTGTGAGGGGATATCACTTCCAAGGGTAATAAAGATGAGCGATGACGTGTTTGCGTTTGGCCTGGGTGTAGGCACCCATAACAATGGGGGCGAATGGCTCGAGGTCTATTTTCCCACCCCCGTCCTAAATCCGTCCCGGGCGCTGGCAGATGCTGTGCGCGAATGCGACAACAATGCCGCGCTGAGCGGTTCCGATCTCGAGGCGCTAGAGACTGCGCTGACGGCAGCCGGCGAGTCCGCTCAGGCAGACCTGGCGGCCAGATTTCGCAGTACAAAGCAGCCGGTCGTAGCTGTATTGTTGGCTGCAGATGAACAACCAAAAAACGTTCCGGAGGCCTACCTCAAACTGCAGTTGCTCTCCCACAGGCTGGTAAAACCCCATGGCACGAATCTTGAAGGCCTGTTTGGCGCACTCCCCAACGTAGCGTGGACCAACGAGGGCGCAGTGGACATCGAGGAACTGCCAGAGCGACAACTGGCAGCTCGTTTGCGTGGTGAGGTTCTTGACGTGAGCTGTGTCGACAAGTTCCCCAAGATGACTAATTACGTGGTGCCCACTGGCCTGCGTATTGCACATACCGCGCGCGTGCGACTCGGCGCCTATCTGGGTGAAGGAACAACCGTCATGCATGAGGGCTTTGTGAACTTCAATGCCGGGACTGAGGGGCCGGGCATGATCGAAGGCCGCATTTCCGCAGGCGTCATGATTGGAGCGGGCTCGGACCTGGGAGGCGGCGCTTCCACTATGGGCACCCTGTCCGGGGGCGGCAAACTGGTCAACGGTATGGGCGAAGGCTGTCTGGTCGGGGCCAATGGCGGTACCGGCATCCCACTCGGAGACCGTTGCACGATCGAAGCGGGGCTCTACCTTACCGCAGGCACGAAAGTTGCTATGCTCGACGCAGATGGTGCAGCCGTGGAAACAGTCAGGGCTAGCGATCTTGCGGCCAAATCTGACCTGCTGTTCCGTCGCAACTCGACCACAGGCGCGGTAGAGTGCCTGACTAATCGCAGTGCCGTAGAGCTCAACGAGGAGCTCCACGCGCACAACTGAATCAAGACGGGCAAGATTGATGGAACGCACGCTAGACATATGCAGTGAACTGATCCGACGACCTTCGGTTACACCTGAGGATGCTGGTTGCCAGGCATTGATGATGGAGCATTTACAGGCTCTCGGTTTCGAGTGCACTGGCTTGCCCTTCGGCAAAGTGAGCAATTTTTGGGCGCAGCGCGGTGACTCCGGCCCCGTACTTGCATTCGCGGGCCACACCGATGTGGTACCCACCGGACCGGTCGATGCCTGGGATACACCCCCTTTCGAGCCCACACTCACCGATGGCGTTCTGTTCGGTCGCGGCAGTGCGGATATGAAAGGTAGCCTGGCAGCGATGCTGGTTGCCTGTGAGGAATTTGTCGCAGAACACCCCAACCACCGGGGCAGAATCGGTTTTCTCATCACCTCCGACGAGGAGGGCCCGGCCGTGGATGGCACGGTTCGCGTACTAGAATACCTGCAGGATATCGGCCAATCCATCGACTGGTGTGTGGTCGGTGAGCCCTCCAGTTCAGCAACGCTGGGCGACGTGATAAAGAATGGCCGACGGGGCTCACTGGGCGCTACCCTGACTGTTCATGGGGTACAGGGTCATATCGCTTACCCCCATCTGGCAACCAACCCAATTCACGCACTGATGCCGGCAATACATGCACTGACCACGGAGACTTGGGACGAGGGCAACGAATTCTTTCCCCCGACGTCTTTCCAGGTTTCTAACATCCACGCCGGTACAGGTGCGACCAACGTTATCCCCGGAGAAGCCAAAATCGATTTTAATTTCCGCTTTTCTACCGAGGTAACGGATGAAGAACTGCGCAAACGCACAACCAGCATACTCGAGGGTTTCGAACTGGATTACAGCCTTGACTGGAACCTCAGTGGCCAACCTTTTCTGACGCCAGCAGGCGAACTGGTGCAGGCCGCAATAGACAGCATCGAGCAGGTAACCGGGTGCAAGCCCGAACTATCAACCGCAGGCGGCACTTCTGACGGGCGTTTCATCGCTCCCACCGGAGCACAAGTAGTGGAAATAGGGCCGAGCAATGCCACTATTCACAAGCTCAACGAACAGGTGCTGGCAACCGACTTGCCGCGCTTGGCTGCTATATACAAGGGTGTTATGAGTAGACTGCTAGTCGAGTAGCGCGAGCTGTTGCTCCAGTCCTGACTTGGCCATAGCGCAATTAGCGGCGCCGGGAACCACAATCACCCGGCCGCTGCCAAGCGCTGCCAGGCTTACCTCTACTACCTGCTCCGCCGTCTGCCACATCGACTCTGGAATCCAGTCGCGGTCAAAGCCCTCAGAGACCATCGCATCGTGGAATTCCGTACGAGTAAACCCGGGACAAAGGGCTTGCACCTCGATACCTGTGCCCGCCAGCTCTGCCTGCAGGGCCAGCGAAAAATAATTCAGAAATGCTTTGGTCGCACCGTAGACGGCCATCCCCTTTCCCTCCACCAGACTACCCAACGAGGAGACATTGACGATTTCGCCACCGCCCTGTTCACGCATAAAGGGAATGGCTGCCCGACACAGGCTCATCGTCGCATCCACATGTAAACTCACCATGGCGCGCTGCGACTCAATCGCAAGGGAGTCAAATTCGCCCATTGACCCCACACCTGCATTGTTCACCAGCATCGTCACCGGGCCCCGTTGTCGCAGAGCCTCCATGGTTCTCGAAACCCCCTCTACAGTGGCAAGATCCGCTTGCAAGGCATGAAATTCCGCCGACCCGGCGATCTCAGCGGCCAGCGCATCAAGCCGATCCTGACGCCTGGCCACCCCAATAACAACATCACAGCGAGCGGCTAACTGGCGACAGAATTCAGCACCAAGGCCTGCAGATGCACCGGTAACCAGTGCGATGGTTTTACTGTCAGGCATATTTTCTCCCGGGGTATTGAACGGCTAGATTCAGCGCTGTGGCCTGCACCATCAAGCCAGCTTGCGGCGCACATGCACATCGAATCGCACGGTCTTACCGACGACACTGTGCGAAGGCAATACTGCGCCGAGGTGGGGGGCTCGCAGGGGACGTTTGACCACAATCCTGGCAACATCCTGCTGCAATGCCCACAACAGCAGTCTATCAGCATCGCTCGGCACTGTGTGCTGCAGCAGCGCCTGAAAAATGGCCATTTCCTTCTTGACGGCCGCGCTCTTGGAACGCTGCGGAAACATAGGGTCCAGATAAATCACATCCAGTCCATCCAGCTGGCCCGCATCCAGTGCAGTCGAATCAGAGGCAAATAACTGCAGACTCTGCGCCGCCGCTCGCAGCTGCGGGTCGCGCGCAAGGGCAGCACGATCGAGCGCATCCCGCAATAATTCCGCCAGTAGTAGCTCACGTTCACACAGGCGGACACGACAACCAATGTCTGCGAGCATGAAGGCGTCGCGCCCCAGACCAGCGGTTGCGTCCAGCACATGCAAAACGGTTTTTTTACCGTGGCCAACCGCCTTACCCAGCAAGCGAGCACCGCCCGTACGTCGACGGTGAAGCATATCGCCGCCTTCAAATGCCACCCTCACCGGCCCCGGCGCGCCCATCCCCGTATACTGCAGCGCCAAACCGTCAGGCTCCACAAACAACACCACCTTCCCGGCTGGCATCGCGGTGAACTCCGCGCCAATGGGAAGCAATGGCAGCTGCAAGCGCCGGGCAAGATCCCGGGCGCGCTCCGCCTGACCACCGCCTGCGGCCAGAACAGCGGGAAATTCAGGAGCAGCCTGGTGCAACATTTTCCGGACGGCATACATGGGTGGTCACTAACGTAGTTGGACGCAGACGTTCATCACGCTGCTGGTCTCGGGACAGGCACAGGAGGCCTGACAGCATTTCGCCAGCAGATCGCCGCTGTGGCTTCATCATTCTTCGACAATCGTCTTCGGTTTTTTCTTACCGAACATATCAGTCAAGTCGTCCACCAGCTCCGCGGTACTTTGCACGGTGTCCACAAGATCCATCTCTCCCGCAGAAAATTCACGACCCCCGGGCAACTCGCTTTCAGGCAGACCAAGGTGCAGCTCGGCACCTTCCAGTGCGATATCGATCTGCAAATTGTATACAAAGCGGGACAGCCCATGCTTGTCGACAACACGAAACCGCCGCGGCCTGCGCTGACCGTCCGTCTCAACGCCTTCCGTTAGACCACAGGCGATGTTCTGTATGCCTTTCCCTGACAAGGGGATACCGCGGAACGAGGCCAACCCGAGACTACAGGCGTTGATAAATATCTCTGCCGATACGGGTGCTATCGACTCCGACTTGCTCGCCGGCTGACCCGCCTGTTCGCAATGAAACTCACCAATAAGGACTTGACTGGGTAGCGCCCTGTCCAGCATGCGCGCAAGCTCTATGGTCACATCCCCAACGATATAACTAAAGCCGGAAGGATTGACGCCCTCGGCCAGATACATCTCGTAGTGACCGCCGATATGGTAGCCCGTTCTTACCACAGGAGCCGTGTTACCCTTGGATGCGGCTCTAGCCACAGCGTTATCTGCCACCACCAGCAACATGAAAAGAAACAAGTCCCTGTTGGCATGGGCCCCAAGGTCGCGATTCCAGATGTAATATCCGTCTCCCGTAGTTGTACGCGAGAAGTTCACCTCAACCCCCTGGGCCGACAACTTGTTGTAAGCAGAATTGAGTGAGTAGGACAAACTGTTTAACTGGCTGGCCTGCTCGAAGGGCGTGTGCAGTGAAAAGTCCACAATATCGAATAGCAGTACCGCTCTGCTATCCACATAACTCAAACCATAGCGACGAATAATTTGTTCCACCGCATCAATGACCGGTGGCTCCTCGGCCAGCCTGGTCTCCAACTTGATAAAGGTGGGGGCAACATCAAGACGCTTACTGATCGAGAAAAGCTCCTCACGGGTTTTCCGCCGAACACCGGAAATAAGGGCGCGAATAAAACCCTCATTATTCTGCTCCGACCGTTCGGGCCCATCTGCGACCGCGCAGTAATTGCCCAGGAAATAATGGGGCACCAGTATCACCAGGACACCGCGCTCATCCGCGCTCCAGCACAACACGATATTCTGGCCCGTTCGCCACTGACGGCGCAGCGTCGTCTCCAGCGCCTTGAGATTGCCACGCTGCACAATACTGATTGCATCCCGGACAATATCGTCTCTCGGGGCACCCGGAGGTGCACCCTCAAGGCTGCCTGTGTCTAACGTATCCGGCATAGACTTGTCCCGCTAACGCGAATATCCCACTGTGGTGGTGATCTGTGACGCAACAACTGGCATTATAAGACCCCTACGGCGTGGTCGCCACGCCCCTCTAACAGCGAAGTTAACAGGTGGGAGCTCCCGATATGCTCAAGCGACTCGTTTATATCTTGTTTATTCCAGCCATATTCAGTCTTGGCGCTTGCCAGGACTATGATTTCAAGGTGAACGACAAGGTGGTCTATTCCCCCGCCCTGTACAGGGAGTATACAACACCGGATCAGGGCCTGCGGGAGTGCCTGCAACAAACCATCAAGGACCGAGGCGTTACCGAGCCCCAGCAACTGGACATTCTCGATTGCAGTTCCGCGGGTATACAGAGCCTGGAGGGCATCTCGGTTTTCACCGGCCTCAAGGCGGCTCGTTTTTCGGATAATGAAATTCGCAACCTGGTGGAACTGGGCGCCATGGATTCAATCGAGGTGCTCTATCTGGATGACAATGAAATAATCGACCCTGTTCCACTTTACCGGCTACCGGCACTACGAGAACTGGAATTGTCGGGCAACGCCGCCCTGCAATGCCCGAAGTCAGGGAGCCTCGAACAGGTCGCGACCCTGGTCTTACCAACGCACTGCAACTAGTTGCGCTGCCACCCGCCGCGCAAGATTAACCTCGCTTCAAAGTCAACCAGTCAAACCCCCCGGCCTGCGCGGCGAATGTCACTGAGTCAAGTGAACCCAGCGCTCCAAGTATGGCATCTTGCGCCCGTTCCAGGCTGTTGTTCTTCTCGCTGATATGCGCCACCACCAGGTGTTGTAAGTCGGAACCTACCTGCTGTAAAAAATCAGCTGCCTGGAGATTGTTCAAATGCCCCCAGTCACCACCGACACGCTGTTTGAGATGGTGCGGATAAGAACCCTCCTGCAACATTACCTCATCGTGATTAAATTCCAGCAACAGGCTGTCGCAGTGACGAAAGTTATCGATAACATGAGGGGTTATGCTGCCGAGATCTGTGAGAATACCCAGGCTTAAATCTGCCGTGGACAGCCGATACTGGCAGGGCTCCACTGCATCGTGAGGCACCGCCACAGCCTTGATCTGTAATTCGCCAATGTCAAAGGCCGCCTCACAGTTGAACAGGCAGTAGTCGTGAGAGCCACCGCAACGACCCGTACCCGCTGTACCGTGTGTGAGATACACAGGAATATCGAACTTATTCGAGAGAGCAGCCACGCCGCTGCAATGATCGCTATGCTCATGAGTTACGAGAATCGCGTCAATTTGAACGGGATCTACGCCGAGACGAGCCAATCTGCGCAGCGTTTCTCGCAGAGAAAAGCCGCAATCAATCATCACGAGCGTCTCACCAACCTGAACGAGAGTAGAGTTGCCCTTGCTACCCGAACCGAGAGAGGCGAATTGCACCAAACAGCTCCTCTGCGCGGCTAGTTGATATTGCCCTTGATGGCGACTAGCAACTCCTGCTGTTCCCGCTTATCGAGAACAATAGCGGCATCCTGCGGGTTCATCCGGATGCTCATGGACTCCTCGGACAATGGCTCCATGGAGACCAGTAGTATTTGGTCTTCATCAATTACATCATCCTGATTTTCCCACAACCTGGACCACCATCCTGTTTCTTCATCACTGCCATCTGCACTGAAGCGAACATAGTAAAGTCCCTCACTGCGGTTTCGGTCAGAGATTATAAAAGACGATTTCTCCAGTGCGCGGCCGAGGGAGGCCCAGGCGCGATCATAGGGGAGGTCTAAGCGAAGGTAAAAGTAGCCTTCGGGCGCTTCGACCAGAGCGATCTTACCAGTTGCCCTGATGCCCTGCTCCGCGAGCATTGAAACGGGCGCGGTCTCAGCGCTATCGGCCATGTACTGAGCGAGTGCCCTCAACATCTCCGCTTCTTGGCTAGCGTCATCTGACTCCGCCGGCCAGAGCTCTTCGCCGCCTCGTTGATTCATTTGTAATACGTGTAATTCACTGGTACCACGCTGCACGCCCTGCTCCATTCGGAAACGAAAGCGGCTGGACAAAGGTCGCCCCTCCAATGTCACCCAGTTGGATTCCATAGTGCCCGCTCGGGCATCTGCCCGCGCAACCTGCATGCCCGAGGCGGAAATAAAATTCCGCACCTGCGGCCAAACTTGCCCGGGGGCAACGCCCACCAATATCCAACTGTCCAGGCCCAGGCGCTGAATCCTGACCAACTCCTGCGTCGCGCTACTGCCAAGGGGCGTAGGTCGCGGCACCTCAAACTCCTCGTCGTCGAGGTAGGCGTCCTGCACCGGCGGGATGACGTAAATATCCTCCATCTCCGCGCTCTTCATACCATCGGGAAGTTCAACCGGTGCGATCTGGGGCGCCTGCTTGTAGTCCTCAGAGCGATCGCGGAAGACACCCTCATCACCGAAAATAGAACCGCATGCTGATAGAGACAGTGTCAGCACAGCCGCTGCAATACGGAAAAAATGTTTATCTACCTTGCTCATCAGACCCCCGCCGCTTCCAGTGCTTCACGAACCCGGGCATGGTACTGATCATCCAGCGCCGTCAAAGGTAGCCTGATGCCGTCCTCGATAAGACCGCGCTCAAACAGCGCCCACTTCACAGGCACGGGGTTGGGTTCCAGAAAAAGCACCTCGTTCAGATCAACCAATTTTTCATCGGCCAAGGCGGCTGCATCTTCATCCCCCGCCAGCGCACTCTGGCACATTTGAGCGACAAGCAGCGGAGCGACATTGGCCGTCACAGAAATACTGCCTTTGCCACCCAGTAACATCAGCTGCCTCGCCGTCGGATCATCACCAGAATAAATAGCGAAATCTTCGCGACAGCGCTGCACCAGCTCCCCCGCACGGTCCATCTCACCGGTCGCATCCTTCAAACCGACGATATTATCCAGTTCCGCCAGCCGAACAACGGTGTCGTTGGCAAGGTCGACCGCAGTACGAGCGGGCACGTTGTATAAAATCTGGGGGATATCGACGGCCTCAGCTACGGCCCTGTAGTGCTCAAAGAGACCCCGCTGCGTGGGCCTGTTATAATAGGGAGTCACCAGGAGGCAGGCGTCAGCGCCAGCATTGGCGGCTGCTTCGGTAAAGTAAATGGCCTCACGAGTAGAATTCGAACCAGTGCCTGCCACGACTGGCAAACGGCCCGCCAGGTAATCGATACAGTGCTTGATTACCTCGCAATGCTCTGACGCATCGAGGGTAGCGCTTTCACCTGTGGTACCCACAGCGCCGATGGCCGCGGTACCCGACTCCAGATGCAGATCCAGCAAGCGCTCCAGTGCCTTCCAATCGACACTGCCATCAGCGTGCATAGGGGTAACCAGGGCGACAATACTACCGATAATCATTGACGGTCTCCGCTTCTCGCGCTCGCGGGATGACAGCATAGCTCAGCCCACGGGAAAGCTGGTCATTATCCATGACGCGAGCAGGATGACAACCATGTGGGCTAAAATGGAAGTCATGGCAAATGGCCAGGCATTCAATGCAGACACAATTGGAGTTAAGAATGGCATTAAAACACCCACTAACGGTATTCCTGCTACTGATCGCCAGCTGGGCTCACCTGGCACTGGCGCAGCCCTATCCCCGCATTGAGAACCTGTCCAAGGTTGACCTGACCTACATGGAACAGCAGCGCAACGACCTGAGAGCTATTGCCGCTACCAACTTGGGCAGACAGTTCAGCGGCCAGAGAGAAAGGGACATCGCCCTGTTGCAAAACATGCTGGAACAGGGGCTGGTAGGACCCGACCAAGTCAGCGAAATGCAGGCAATGGGTATCATGATGGGCGACCTGCTGGCCGCAGAATTCGATATGAACTGGGTCGTATACACCGATCAGGCCGGACGCAGCCGCGCCCTGCGTTACCAAGACAGCGATTTCTTCCTTTACCCCGTCACTATGATCTCACGGCGGCGAACCGCGGGAGACATGACCGCGGTGAGCGGTATTTACGAGAGGGCAGCGAGATTAGTAAAAGCAAACACGCCCGCACGGCCCTTTCAATAGCACTTGGCATTTGCGA
>OCVR010003639.1_pt1 | contig 10751 bp, 8 predicted proteins | sample 1539091 | NCBI WGS metagenome assembly OCVR01 (sample SAMEA3355530, study PRJEB22509) | marine metagenome | biome: marine; feature: coastal ocean; material: water | place: USA | collected 2010-08-07 | depth 16 m | reverse complement strand
TAAATACTGCTCCGTTTTCGGTATGAAAGAGACCCCACTCCCGGTCTTGGGCAGTAGATTCCAGGAATGCTACGCCACTGCTTATACCGTCTCGATGACGAAAACCATTGGTCTTGGTAAATAAGAGTATTCCCGGGGAAGCCAGGCTGGGGGGCAGTTTCGGGGCAACTGTATCGTGATGCGCAGACGGAAAAACCAGATTCCATGCGCCAACCTGCCAAATTACAGCAAGTGCTATAATCGCCATAATGCACGCCACCAGGACCAGTATCTTCAAACATTTGAACAGCATCTTTGCTCTCTCCTAGCCCATTCGAACGCTACTTTTCGCTTACGTTGCACTTTACAGCCCTGAGCTAGCAGGCTGCATCGAACCAGTCTGAGAAGCCAAAAGCTGCGGATGGTCCAATATGCATCTGCTCCAACACACCGTAGCCCACGTTGTCGCCGCACGTTGCCTTGACTATCTGCTGAACGTGGATGTTCTCCAATGCAAGTGGATCGAGGTCTGAATCTTTCCAGCTTTCACCGGCAATAACCAGTTCACCATGCCACTTTCCATGACCCCACTCGGGGTGCTGGTAACCCAAGCCCTTCATACGATGAACCATAACAGGCTCCAGATGGAGTTCCATGCTTTCTCCGGAACGGTCATTCATGGTCACCACTGCGGAACGAGCGCGACGCGTCCCCGGAACCATCGTAATCCGATGGTCAACCCGGCCTTGCCAGACACGAGCAGACGGATCGAGCGTACCGGGGATATCGCCCATCTTGTCGTAATGCGGCAATCGCGCCTGGTCCGAATGCCACTGGTAGCCTGTCTCGTCCTCAAACCATCCCGCGAGTGTACACTCGCTCTCCCAATGAATTGGAACCCAGCAAAAATGTACCGCCTGAAACTCTGACAGAGGTGCGCCACCTGTATAGGCATCTCCTACGGGTCGTATTCCCCAGGACCGGTCCTTAAGGCCATACGTCGTCTCACCATTCACCTCGAGACGCTTACCGTCGTAGCTAATCCAGCCAGACCACAAACCGAACTGATCCAGGCGCGTTGCGTCCATCACAATATGCCGCTCGTTACGCAGGGTCTGCCGACCCTCTTCAATGCACGCCGTGCGCGGAGTAAAGACAATGTCGCATTCTATACCGGTTTCGTTTGGTGCTATCACTATCCGGTGCCGCCCCATAGGCTCGAGGATTTGAAGATCAAAAGGTCCAACCGAGGTATCCGTGGGCTCGTCGGGCGCGCGACGGGAACCATGAAAAGCGAACTGGTGGCCATCAATTGCGAGACTCAGGCTGCAGTCCAGGATGCCAAGATTGGCGTAGCGGCACATCCCTACGCCAAAATAGAAGCTGCCATCCCGCGCGTGCCCGTTATACCAATAGCGGTCGTAGAAAAACCGGTCGCTACTCGCCGTATGGATCACCGGCTCAGCGGTCTGGTGGACAGGATAATCGTCAAACTTCGATAGCATCGCTCAAGCTCCGATCTTATTCTAGACCCAAAGAATGGACTACGAACCTGCGCTCAACAAGCACGCTCCGCAAACATTGCCTCCGCGTATGCTAAATCAAACTGATCAAGAACACCGTGGACCGATGAAACGACCTGCAGGACGCTAGACTTTTGAGAGTGCCTGCTCTAACGTCATGGCTTCAATTCTGGACGAGACATAAGCCATGTCACAGGCCCTGCTAGGCCTACCTTTAATTGTGTTGCTCGCTTGGCTTACCAGCAGTAATCGTCGCCGCTTTCCCCTGCGACTGGTAATAGCGGGATTGCTTGCGCAATTATTGCTAGCGTCCGTGCTCCTCAAGGTGCCCGCGCTGCAAAACGCCTTGATGTTGATCAACCAGCTGGTACTCATGCTGGAAGCCGCCACGCAGCAAGGAACCACCATGGTCTTTGGGTTTCTCGGGGGTGGTCCAAGCCCATTCCAGATAACCGAGCCACAGCAGAGTTTCGTTCTGGCATTTCGCGCCCTACCTATTGTTATCGTATTTGCAGCGCTGAGCGCACTCTTATGGCATTGGCGCATCATCCCTCTCATTATCAGTGTGCTAGCACGATTGCTGCAAAAATCCTTGGGGCTTAGCGGAGCCATCAGCGTTGGCGGAGCCAGTTCGGTTTTTGTCGGCATGGTTGAATCGCCATTGTTAATAAAGCCACACTTACGCACCATGTCTAATAGTGAGCTTTTCATGCTAATGAGCTGCGGCATGGCTACCGTGGCTGGCACTGTATTGGGTCTGTATGCAGGCATCCTCGGCAGTACTATTCCTGCTGCACTGAGTCATATCCTTGTCGCCTCGCTGATCAGCGCACCGGCTGCAATATTGCTTGCGGCAGTCATGGTACCCCCCGATAGAACTACACCAGCACCTTCGGTATCCCTGACGTCCCCCTACGGCGGCAGCATGGACGCATTGGTCAGGGGTACCGGTGAAGGACTGCGGCTGCTGGCCAACATTATTGGCATGCTGATCGTGTTTGTTGCGCTGGTCTACCTGGCTGACCGAGCCCTCAGTGTGGTTCCTGTAAGCGGCGAACCTCTGACATTAGTCGGTGTATTCGGTCAAATACTTGCGCCGCTGGCCTGGCTTACGGGTATTCCGTGGCACGAGGCAAGGACTGCGGGGGAGTTGCTGGCGACCAAAGTTTTCATTAATGAACTAGTCGCGTTACTCGATCTCGCTGCGCTGGAACCCGGCGATTTAAGTGCGCGCAGTCGCTTAATTATGACTTATGCTTTATGCGGCTTTGCCAATTTCGGCAGTTTGGGAATCATGATCGGCGGACTAACAGCGATGTGTCCCGAGCGCACTGCCGACATTCTACGACTTGCGCCAAGATCAATCTGGTCCGGCCTTCTCGCCACCTGCATGACTGCCTGCTTCGTCGCGCTGATACTGTAAAAGCGAAGGCCAGAACGCATGCATCAGACTTTGCGATACTCGACGACACGCTGGTCTCTCGGATGATTCCAATCGCCGATGTACTCTGCGGAGTAACCGTTGTCCTCTCCAAACGCTAGCATTTCTTGCTTGGTATAGGCAAAGTACCCGTGATCATGCGGTTTATCGGGGTTTTTCCTCGCGGTAGTAACCTCAAAATACGTGGCGTAAAAAGCGCCGCCGTCCACGAGACAGGCATGCAGATTCTTAAAGCAATGATTAATCATGTCCGGAGGCAAATGGCTAAACAGTGACTGAGCCATTGCAAAATCCGCTTTCTGTTCCAAGCGGGCGAATTCAAACGAATCGGAAATAATAATGCGTGGCGCTTTCTCGGCCTTCACAACAGGGTCCATTTCTTGCTCCAAACCCGCTTTGACCAGCCCGGGTTCTTTTTCTATACCCAGATAATGGCCTGCCTCCAAATAAGGAATTGCCTTGACGCCAAGCCGCAGGGAACCGCAGGCTATATCAAGCAAAAAACTTTCTGGCTTCAGCCCTTTCGATACAAGGAAATTAAATTGTAGCGCCCCTATCTCGTCCCAGTTCCCGCCAATGTATTCGCGATGACCTACGGCTTCGATACCCTTGTCTCCCTCTGGATAGAGAAAAGCAAAGGGGTTGATTTTGCGTATCAAGCGAATAAAAAAATACTTCACGTATAAAAGCCCCGCCAGTTTATTGTGATTTAGACGTGCACTATCTATCGATAAGGTGTTTCCTCTTTAGTTTATCCTAATTCAGCTGGAATTGTCTCATCGAAAAAGCAAGAACGCGGGAAATTGAGCTTGAGTAACATACCGCATTTGTTACTCTGGCCGTCTAACAATAAGCGACGCGGGCGTTCATCTCACTATGAGCCAGCAATACGACATCCACCCTGACTTCAGGAAGTTTCCGAAGATAACGATCGGTTTCACTGCGCCGGTAATGTTTCTTGTAAATTTACTGATGAGGTTGCAATGTTTTTTTGCAGTTCGAAAACTTTCATTAAAGGTGAATAAATATCGCTGCCAACGGGACGATAGTAGCCATCTAGACATACTGACCATGACACCACCCGTTATCGATAAATTGGCGCCTGCGCTAATTTACTACCACGGCGGTGGTTTCGGGATAAGCTATAGCAGTCTTCACCTACAAAACTGTGAACGCTACGCTATAGAGGCAGGTTGTATCGTGGTGTTCGTGGACTATCGTCTGGGGCCAAAACATCCTTTTCCCTTTGGTTTCGATGACAGCTATGACGCCTTGCAATGGACAATTGACCGTGCCGAGGAATTAGGGATTGATCCCAGTAGAATCGCGTTAGGGGGCGATAGCGCCGGTGGCGCACTGGCCGCAGGGGTCGCACAGAAAGCGAGGGACACAGGCCTGACATCGCCCTGCGCGCAACTGCTGATCTATCCGGTAATGGATAACTCCTGTTCCACACCCTCAGCGACTCAATTTGAAGACGTGCCTCTGTGGAATGCGAAATCCAACCGCAATATGTGGCAGATGTATCTGGCACATTATCCTCAGGGCGAAGCGCCGCTCTACGCCGCACCCGGCTTTGGCGATGTGCAGAGCCTCCCGCCAAGCTATGTCGAGACGGCAGAATTCGATCCACTGAGAGATGAAGGCAAAGACTATGCCAGGAAGCTGACGTCCGCCGGTATTGATGTAGTCCGCAATGATACCTTGCAGACCATTCATGGTTATGACGGAATGGCAAAAAATACGATAGCGAAAGAATCCATGCTCCAGCGAATTGCGTTTCTCAAGGACAATTTCGGGCACTAAAGAATCAGGCACTTTGACGACTTGTCTTCATCTATCGATATCTCAGGAACATTCTATGAAAGCGGCGGTATTCGAAGAAACAGGTAAGCCCATACAACTCTATGACAATGTCGATATCATTGATCCACGCGCGGGCGAGGTTCGCGTTAAAGTCAAATATTGCAGCGTCTGCCATTCGGACCTCAGCGTCATCGACGGCAGCCTGCCCGCCTTCGGACCTACCATATTGGGCCATGAGGCATCTGGCATCATAGAGAACGTGGGAGCCGGAGTAACCAGCCTGACGAAGGGCGATCACGTAGTGTTGACACCAGTACCCCCCTGCGGCACGTGCTACTTTTGCGTTCGCGGGGAAGCGACGCTCTGTGCAAACAACACGAGCCTTTATACCTATGCGCTCGCGGATGGCAACACGGGGCTCTCCCGCAACGGTGAAGTTATTTACCGTGGACTTGGCGTTGGCGCATTCGCCGAATATGTCGTAACGCCGGTCAACGGCGCGGTAAAGATATCACCGGATGTGCCACTGGAACTTGCGGGTTTGCTCGGCTGCGCGCTACAAACAGGTATTGGCGCCGTGCTTAATACCGCTGATGTTGAGACGGGTGCGACTGTCGTCGTGATGGGGCTGGGTGGTGTTGGCATTGCTACAGTACAGGGCGCCAAGCTGGCCGGCGCGTCTGTTATTCTCGCGTCGGATCCTGTTGCTGAAAGACGCGAAATGGCCAAAGCCTTCGGAGCCACTCACATTATTGACCCGCTTAACGAAGACTTGGTGGAATACTGCCAAGCGTTAACCCATCAGATTGGAATGGATTACGCGTTCGAAACCGCGGGAATAGCCAAGCTTGTTGAAGTCGGCATCGCTGCCACACGCTCCGGAGGCAATACGGTATGCGTTGGCGCTCCTCCACTGGATCAAAGCATCGAAATCAGCCCCTTTGTCTTATTCAGTACTGCAGAAAAGAAATTGACGGGCTGCCTAATGGGCAGCTGTAATTCCCTCAAAGATATTCCACGGCTTATCGGGTTGTGGGAAAGCGATCAGCTGGATTTAAAAAGCATGGTGACCAACCAGCGCCCCATCGAAGAAATCAACGAAGCAGTCGACGACCTGAAAGCGGGTCGCGGACTACGGACCGTTCTCACCCTCTGATCAAAAGAAACCCGCACAACAGTTGCTATAATTCACCGACAGATTTCCGGACTGCTCATCATGTTCCAGCGGCATTATTCAAGTTTCCCGCTCGATACCCGGTTTTTGACAGCCTCCGAAAGTAGCATGGGCATGAGCTTCATCCTCAAATCATGTCACGCCCGGAGTTGGTCCAAAAAGCGCCACACAGACCACTAACTGCCGGTAAGACGCAAGCTTTTCAGAGGCCCTGCACTATCTCTAGCACGGCAGCATTACTGCGTAAGTGATCTTGCATCTCTATCCCGGGAATACCCCCCCGCAGGATAAGATGACTAATGCCCAGTCGCTCCACGTATTCCGCCAGTTTGTCTCTCACCGCAACGGCATCACCTACAATGGCAGGGCCGTCAGCTGTGCTGTCTGCGGCCTGCAGAGAAGTCGGCACTAGGCGTTCAAGAGAAGCTCGCGCGCGCGCGGCGAGGGCCGTATCTCCGGTGACAAATACCGAACGCATAACAGGTACTGTTTGCACCGGTGGGTGTCCTGCTGCCGCCAGCCCCTCGCGATGGAGACGATAGTTTTCTTCCAGAACAGGCAACGTTTCTATCGGGGATGCGAGGTAAGGCATACCAAGCGCTGCGATCTGTTGCAGCGCCAACGGCCCAAATGCAGCGACCCAGATCGGGGGCGCAGGCTGCTGCAGTGGCAGAGGCGCAAGCAACAACGGCTTGCCGCCCTCTTCCAATGCCACAGGTTCTCCGCGCCATGCGTTCAGCATGATATCGAGGTTGGCCCGGAACAACTTTCGCTTCTCTTTGGCATCGATACCAAATGCGCGAAACATACCTCCCGATAGACCCCGTCCCACGCCCAGAATCAATCGCCCACCACTGAGTTGATCCAATACCGCCACATCCTCGGCTGCCAGCAAGGGCGGACGTATCGGCAAAAGAAAGGAGGTAGTGCCAAGACGAATGCTCGATGTGCGAGCAGCAACGGCTGCGAGCAACAGCAGAGGCGACGGAATCACACCCCGCTCACCAAAGTGATTTTCAGGCAACCAAAAAGAGTGAAAACCCAGACGCTCCGCCTGCTGCGCCTGCCCACACAAGCTGTCGGGCGCATCGTATAAATCCCAGCTCCAGGGCGTTGTACCGACTTGAATAGCGCTGGCCACGTTAGAAGCGCTCCATGCCAAAGGCAGGTGACACTCCGTTAACTGACTTTTACCACCAGCTTTCCGAAATTAGCGCCGCTGAACAAGCCAAGGAATGCCTCGGGCGCGTTCTCCAGCCCCTGAACTACATCTTCCCTGTACCTGATCTGGCCCGCCGCCAACCACTGGCTCATATCGCCTATAAAAGCAGGAATGCGGTGACGATAGTTACTAATAATGAACCCCTGTATTTTTAAACTACGCTGCAGGATCAGACCCTGCATGACAGAAAGACGGTCAGGCCCCGGCGGCAGCTCGGTTTGATTGTAATGCGCAATCAAGCCACAGATGGGAACCCGGGCAAAATTATTCAACAACGGCATAACGGCATTCCAGGAACTGCCGCCGACATTTTCAAAGTACACGTCGATACCGTCCGGACAAGCCTGCGCCAGTTGCCCCGCCATATCACTGTCATAGTGACTGACACAGGCGTCATAACCCAGTTCCTTGACCGCGTACTCACACTTTTCCCTGGCCCCCGCAATACCGACCACACGGCAGCCCTTTAGCTTGGCGATCTGGCCGACCACTGAGCCTACTGCCCCCGTGGAGGCCGCCAACACCACCGTGTCACCCGCCTTGGGTTCTCCGATGTCCAGTAAACCCACATAGGCCGTCAAGCCAGGCATACCCAAAACGCCCAGCGCATAGGAGGGACTGGAAATACGCGGATCCAGCTTCATCAAGCCGACACCATCGGACAACGCATAGTCCTGCCAGCCTGAGTAGGCACTGACCAAATCGCCAACCGCGAAATCACTATGGCGTGAGGCCTGAACCTCACTGACAGTTCCACCCACCATGACCTCGCCCAGCTCAACCCGGTCGGCGTAGCTCTCTCCCGCATTCATGCGGCCCCGCATATACGGGTCCAGCGACAGGTAACGGGTGCGCAGGAGCACCTCCCCCTCCGCGGGCTCTGGTACAGCTTGCTCCTCCAGACGGAAATTCGTCACAGCTGGCTCCCCCGCGGGACGCGAGGCCAGCACAATCCTGCGATTGACTGAATTCTCCATGGCCCAGACGGGAGTCGCAGCCAGTGTGCTGAGGGCGGCAACGGATGACAGGGTAAATTCACGGCGGTTCAAGGTCATGGCTCTAGCTCACTTATCGTTGTAACTGCATTTCATCACGCTCATTCACCTTAATATACGCCCCTTCTTGTCCGCCCAAAAGGGCTGGCCTCCAAATTTAAACCGCGCCCCTCAATCGACCGCTATGGACTAGCCCGCTTCCGCCGATTATGAGTACACTTCGTCCTCGCAGCAGGAGGAATTTGGTATGTATGATCTGGTCATTCGCAACGCACACATCGTGGACGGTACAGGCAAAGCGACGTTCAGCGGCGATCTCGCCGTGTCCTCGGGAAAAATCGTAGCAGTGGGCGCCTTCAATGGCGCTGGCGAGAAAGAGATCGATGCACAGGGTAAGCTTCTTACCCCTGGTTGGGTCGACGTACATTCGCACATGGACGGCCAGGCCACCTGGGATCCCCTGTGCAGTCCAGCAGCAAATCACGGAATTACCACCCTGATCATGGGCAACTGCGGTGTCGGTTTCGCTCCATGTGCAACTGACGATAAGGCACACGACCGCCTCATCTCTGTGATGGAAGATGTCGAGGATATTCCGGGCGCGGCATTGCACGAAGGCATCGAGTGGAACTGGGAATCGTTCCCGGAATACCTTGATGCCGTTGAAGCGATGCCTCGAGCAATCGACGTTGGTGCGCAGGTGCCGCACTGCGCGGTGCGAACCTACGTCATGGGCGATCGCGGCACGCACAATGAGAAAGCCACCACCGAGGATATTAAGGCGATGTCGGCTATCGTAAAGGACGGTATCGCAGCCGGTGCGCTAGGTTTCACTACATCTCGCACCGAACTGCACACCACCCGCGAGGACGAGGCCATGCCGGGCACGTACGCAGACGAGGACGAACTCCTCGGTATCGGCAAGGCGCTTGGCGAAATCGGTAAAGGCATATACGGCGTGGTCTCTGACTGGAACAACTGGGAAGAGGAGATGGGATGGATGAAGCGTCTGTCTATCGATAATAACTGTCAGATCAACTTCATTCTCTTCTTTCGAGAAGAAGAGGACTGGGAGCGGGTACTGAAGCAATTGGCGTTCGCTCGGGAGGCAAACGCTCAAGGCGCTCAACTCATTCCACACGTGGGGGCGCGACCAGTCAATATCCTCCTCAGCTGGGATGGAACGATTAACCCCTTCAGCTTCCATGCGAACTATGGGCCACTCTCAGTCATGTCGCATGAAGAGCGCTTGGCGGAACTGCGCAAGCCGGAGGTTCGCGACGCTATCCTCGCAGAGGATCAGCCACTGATGGGCGACGACTTTATGGATACCATCATCGGAGGCTACGACAAGCTATATCCACTGGGGAACCCGCCAAACTACGAGCCCGCCCCCGAAGATTCCATCGCTGCAAGGGCAGAACGTGCAGGCATTTCCTCTGCGGCATTTTGCTATGACTTGATGATGGAAAATGATGGCAAGGGCGTGGTCTACTTTCCCTGTTTCGGCTACGGTGCGAACGATCTCAGTCGCCAGGTTGCCCTGCTGGAGGAAGACTCGACAGTCATCTCTCTGGCGGACACCGGTGCTCACTGTGGCGTATTGTGCGATGCCAGCGTACCCACACAGATGCTCAGCTACTACGTTCGGGACAGAGAGCGAGGACACCGCTTGCAGCTGGAGGACGTGGTAAAGATGCAAACGCGCGACACCGCGCGCTGCGTGGGTTTGCAAGATCGCGGTACACTCGAAGTGGGCATGAAAGCCGACCTTAACCTGATTGATTTCGACCAACTGCAGCTGGAAGTTCCACGCATCGAGTTTGACCTGCCCGCCGGCGGGCGGCGCATGTTCCAGGGCGCGGTCGGCTACGTCGCCACCATCGTCAATGGCGAGATCATTATGGAGAATGGAGAGTACACGGGCGCGGTACCGGGTGCACTCATCCGCGGCACCCAGCCCGCACCTCAGGAAGCTGCCTGACGCGGGCACCGTGCTCAATATCAGCGCTAATCTGCGCCTGAACCTTACCGGGGCCGAAGCCGACCCCGCACTGCGTTCACTGCGTTATCGAACAGCGCTCGATATGGCCGAGTACGCCGACCGTAATGGCTTCTCCAGTGTGAATGTGGAAGAGCACCATGTGGCGGACAACGGCTGGCTGCCTTCACCTCTCACCATGGCCTCCGCTATTGCCGGGCGCACAGAACAGTGCAGTATCGGCGTCATGGCACTGCTGGTAGCTCTCTACGACCCGATTCGCCTGGCGGAGGATATCGCTGTTGTGGATCTCCTCAGTGAAGGCCGCCTAAATTTTGTCGCGGGCATGGGCTATCGCGAGATCGAATACCATATCGCCAACAAGCCCTTTGCAGAGCGCGGAAAGTGGATGGACCACGTGCTGGAAACTCTGCTGCAGGCTTGGCAAGACGCACCTTTTGAATACAATGGCAAACTGGTCAACGTTACACCCAAGCCCTTCAGCAGACCCCACCCCGTTTTCCTCGTAGGCGGTATGAGTAAGCCCGCGGCCAGGCGCGCAGCGCGCTTCGGCCTCCCTTTTGCGCCGCCAGTAGCCGAGCCAGAGCTAGAGGCCTACTATTTTGAACA
>OCVR010003635.1_pt1 | contig 10760 bp, 2 predicted proteins | sample 1539091 | NCBI WGS metagenome assembly OCVR01 (sample SAMEA3355530, study PRJEB22509) | marine metagenome | biome: marine; feature: coastal ocean; material: water | place: USA | collected 2010-08-07 | depth 16 m | reverse complement strand
ACTTATGATGGCAAAATGTACATCAAGAAAAGTGTGGGCGGCACTGAAAGCGTTGTAGAAGTAGGAGGACAAGGAGGAGGAATTGCTTCCTCTTTTACTGTTTACGAATATACTGCGACAGCTAACCAAACAACTTTTAGTGGCTCTGACGGAAACTCCAATACTCTTGCCTACGATACAGCAACTCCTCCTAAAATTCTTGTATACCTTAATGGTGTACTTCTCGATTTTACTACAGACTATACAGCTTCCAACGGTACTAGCGTTGTTTTTACAAACGGGGCGGGTGCTAATGATCTTGTACAAATTGCCGCATATAAATCCAGTGTATCTACCAGCTTAGATATTAGTCTATCTGACAGCCAGAAGCTTTTGCTCGGCAATGATGACGATCTAGAGATTTTTCACGATGGCTCACACAGTAGAATAAAAGATACAGGTACTGGTAATCTTATTCTTAATACACAAGCTTTCCGTGTAAATGGTGCTGATGACTCTGAAGGCATGATTAAAGCCACTCAAGATGGAAACGTAGAATTATACTATAATGGCTTGAAGAAGATAGAAACGACTACATATGGAGCAACAGTAACGAGTACTCATGGTAATGTTACTATTGGAGCTCAAAATACTAGCGGCCTTCATATCTACACAGATAGACCTAGATTCTACCTTAATAAAAGACTTAGTTTAATTGAAAACATACTAACTTCATATGATAACAATCTTCAACTTCAAACACAAGGTGTTACTAAGTTAACTCTAAATAGTGCCGGTATAAACGTAACAGGTAGCGTGACAGCCTCTGGAGGATCAGTTTTAGCCCGCCCCGTACTTGTAAATGGAGCACATGATAATAGTGGAAATGCAAACTTTGCTGTAGACGGCGGAGCTTACCTTAGTTTCTATGACAATCAAGTTCAGATTGGCAATAGTGGCATAAACTGGAATTTAAAAATATCGCATGATATGTCCTCTACTGCAAATATGCAGGCTTGGAATAGTAATATAGTAATAGGTAGCAATGCTACTAATACAGGATCTGCAACAGCTCGAGATATTATATTCTCTCCCCAGATTTCTGGTACCGCAGTTTCTACGGAAAGAATGCGCATTAAGGGTGACGGCAACGTTGGTATTGGTACTGCTAATCCGGGAAGAAAATTAACTGTACAAGGCGCTACAGGCGACAATTTGCCTGCAAGATTTATTGGTGGAGCAAACACGACTCATGGATCTATTGAGTTTCAAGACCCTAATACAACAGCAGATTATAAAGTTACACTAGGCTCTAAGGGAGACGATCTATACTTTCAAGCAGGTGGTAACGAAAAAGTAAGAGTTAAATCTACGGGCAACGTTGGTATCGGAACAATTACTCCTCAATCTAAATTAGATGTTAAATTAGGAAACAATGAAACCGCGAGCATTGGCGGGACAATTTCTGTTGGAACTTATGCGGGTTTACGCTTTGGTTACTCAGAAACAGGCAATACTAATTATAGACATTCGGCAATAGTTTTTGAAAGAGATGATGCATCCTTTGGTGATGCAAGAGGCAATATACATATATTAAATAGCCCTTCAGGATCTACAAGTGCAGATCTAGGTGATGCTAGGCTAACCATACTTCCGTCAGGCAACATTGGTATTGGAACAACTTCTCCAGATTATAAGTTAGATGTAGAAGGCTCAGGAAATGGGTTAATTGTTTCAAGAGTTAGAAATACCACAGCAGGAACTACTGCAAGAGCAGATATGTTAGTAGAGTCAGATGCGTCTGACATTAGAATGATTGCGACTTCTTCTCAATATACTGGTGTTGCTGGTTGGGCAGATACGGGTATTATAAGTACAAGTAGTGGTACTAGTGGTGGTATGCTATTTAATGTTCAGGGCAACTATCCTTATAGATTTATGCAGAATGCTACAACTGAGAGAATGCGTATTCATACGAATGGCAACGTTGGTATCGGAACAACTTCTCCAGCAGATAAGCTTCACATATCTGGAGGTAATATACTTCTAAATAACGCAATAGAGATACGAACTAAAGATACCGGCGGGACTATTCGTACAATCATGCGGGTAAACAATTCTAATCAATTGGAATATGGATGGAGTGGTGCAGGTCCTGTCAAGTTTATGGGCGGTGGGTCTTATACCGAGAGAATGCGTATTCATACGAATGGCAACGTTGGTATCGGAAACACTGCGCCAGGCTATAAATTAGATGTAAAAACAAGTGCTACAGGAATTATTGCAAGAATAGAGGGAGAAACAGGTAGATACATATATACTGGTACAGACGGTAGTGGGCACTATATCGAGCAAGTAGGTACAAGCACTGCTAACCGCAGATTAAGAGTACAAGCAAGTAACGGTAGCGGTACATATACACAATTAAATATTGAGGGCGGAAATAGACGTATATGGACAAATTCCGGAACTAATGTCGGTATCGGTACGTCCTCGCCACAGACTAACATGGCTTTAGATGTTAGAGCTAATGGTAATACTGCAGGCAGTACTGGAATCGCAGCCTACGGATATAATGCTACCGGACGAGCTATTTTAGCAAACGGATACGCCACTTCAGGTACAGGAACTAACCGAGGTATCGAGGGTATATCAACAGGGGGTCGATCTTCTGTATCTGGGAGCATTAACGTAGGAGGGCATTTCTACGCTCAAGGTGCAGAGACTAACTATGCGTTAACTACAGGGGCTGGCAACGTTGGTATCGGCACTACTGCTCCACAAGCCAAGCTTCAAGTAGAAGCATTAGGAATCGACACAACCACAACAAATACGAGTGCAACCACACAGGTAGCAATCGACACATTTGCAGCAGCAACTTTCCGTTCAGCACGATACACGATTCAAGTTACAAACAGTACAGATAATACTTATCATCTTACAGAAGTTCTGTTGATTCATGATGGCACAACACCGCAAATTACAGAATATGCAACAATCTTTACAGGTAGTGCAGAAGCTATATTTGACGCAGATATTTCTAGCGGAAATGTAAGACTTTTAGCTACACCTGCTTCAACTGATAGCATGGCTTTCAAAGTAGTAAGATATAGTATACTAGTGTAATATATAGGTTGGAAAAATAAACCTTGACAAAATAGTTAAAATTTTCTATACTTATACAAATCAAAATTTAGTCCGAAAAGACAAGCCAATTGGGGAGATGTGAACCGTGGCTACAAATCATAACTTTAGAATTAAAAATGGTCTGGAGGTAGGAGGTACTGTAATTGTAAGCTCCAACGGAGTCATGACCATACCTACTAGCTCTACAGGATCTACACAAGTAGGTGGTACCAATAATACTAGTCTTGCTACTACAGCTTTCGTGCAGCAAGAAATTACTAGTTTAGTGGCTTCTGCTCCTACAACTCTCAATACTCTAAATGAACTCGCGGCAGCTTTGGGCGATGACGCTAACTTCTCGACCACCGTAACTAATTCAATTGCTCTTAAAGCACCTTTAGCATCTCCTACTTTCACAGGCACAGTAATATCCCCGACTATTAAAGTAGGTGATGGCACTGATGGTCGTTTCTTTAGTGACGCGGCAGGGCGCACAGCGTTTGCGGACGGCGATTTCTACATACAGACGTCCGTAAATAACTGCTACATATACGCAACTAATACTTATCTTGGTAATTCATCGGGCGACACTATTCGCTTTAGAGGTAATGTAGTAACAGCAAATAACTGGGGCATTACTGCCGCGGGCGTTATAACAGCAACCGGCGGAAACTCTACCAACTGGAACACAGCTTACGGTTGGGGCAACCATGCAGGGCTATACTTAGGTGCTACAGCCAAAGCTGCAGATTCAAACCTATTTGATGGTGTAGATAGCACCCTCTTCCAAAGGTACAGAGGTGATATAGGTAGCGGTGTAGACCTTAATACTTATACAACAATGGGTATCTATCATCAAAACAGTAATTCTCAAGCAGGAGCGGGCTCTAATTATCCTGTAGATTACGCAGGTATGTTGACCGTAACGGCAGATGGGAGCATGGTTTATCAGACTTATCAAACTTATGCAAACCACGCTACTTACGAGAGAAAAAAGTATCAGTCAACATGGGAGTCTTGGCACTTAGTCTATGACAGTGGTGTTTTTACGAATAACTCATCTAATTGGAACACAGCTTATACCGTAGCAAATGCGGCTTTACCAAAAGCTGGTGGCACGATGACTGGCGATATTGTCATGAACTCCAGTATTCAACTTGGAGCAAACCATAGAATCCTTGGAGGGACGACACATAGAGCCCTAGAGGCAAACACTGGTGGTACACAGTTACAGCTTGGCGAAGGTTATGGACTAATTAATTTGTTTAAAACGCAGAATGCGGTTAATGAATTAAAGCTATATAACAATCGTCAAGATTTAAGCAATGTTCCTGTATCTAAAGTTTCTGGGTATAACGGTGTAGAAAGTTCTAACATGACATTTTATCGTGGTAACGGTGGTAGCTCTGGTTATATTAGATTTCAAACTAAACCCACAAACGCGGCTAGTCTCACCGATCAATTCCAAATTGGAGATAGCAATACTGTTGGTTATGGCGTAAATGTTCCTGTTGGTGGCTATAGAATTAATGGGACAACCGTAATAGACTCCTCTCGCAACCTAGACAACATAGTAAGTGCAACTATAGGTAATATTGAATTAACTGGTAATGGCATTGGTAGCCAAGAAGCAGGATTACTATTTCAACCAAATTCTGCCTATAGATGTATTCATCCTACAAGTATGACTACAACTTCTCATACGAGTGATATTAGTTTAGGGTGGAGTAATAATAAATGGAAAGATATTTACCTTGCAGGTTTTGTAAAAGCAGACTCAGGCTATCAAGTTGGCACTACAACCGTAATAGACTCTAACCGAAATCTAACAAACATTGGTACAGGTGCGTTCTCTGGAAAGCTGACTATAAGTAATGCTAGTTACGCGAATCACTTAGAACTTGTACGCGGTAGTGAAACTCAATATATTACGCCAAGCGGCGGTCAACTGCTTACCGATGGCGGCTTGTCCCCTGCTACAAACAACACATTTGATCTAGGTCGTTCAGATAAATACTGGCAAGATTTATGGTTGAGCAATTCTTTGAAAATGGGCGGCACTACAGTAATAGACGGTAGTAGAAACCTAACCAACATCGGCACAATCTCAAATACAGGCAAACACTCAAGCTCTATCGGCTCAAACGCAACATATTCACGACCTCTTCTTGAAATTACGTCTAGCGGTACGCCTACGCAGATCAAAATAACTACCAATATTCCGTACACGGGAACGACTCACGCACATTCTGTTACTATTAGAGGCTTTCAGTACGGTAGCGCAAATACCGTTGATCTCCAGATTTCATGGCACGTTTATCAAAATTCCTTTTACAACAGGACAGCAACAAGTAGCGGATCTTGGACGCCTACTATTACTCTTGCCGTAGAGAATAATAAAGTTGTTATTCATCTGGCAGGACCTGGATATTGGCCGAAAATGTACGTTGAGAGTATGTACAATGCTTATGGCGGTGCTAGCCAGGCAGAAAGTTGGTCTTGGTCTGATGCCGCAATTAGTGCAGATGCAAATACTCCGAACCAAACTGTACTTTACAAATCTACTTTTGGTAATGGCATTAGCATGAGTTCGTCGGGATTAATTGCAGGTAGAGTATCCGCAACTGAATATGATTTGCCTTCAAGCGGAAAGCTGGATTGGGCAAACGGTGATGCTCGTATCCAAGAAGGCTTGGTTAATAATTATTCTTTATCTTTTCAGACTTATGATGGTTCTAACTTAACTACAGCACTTAGGCTTGATGGTAATAATCTGGCTACCTTTGCAGGCAGTATCAACGTAGCGGGCGATGGATTTTTTAATGGCACCAAATTGGAAGGTGACAGTAAAGAAATAATTAGATATAATGACAGCTGGTTAAGACTAAATCCTGCAGATGAATTTAGTAGCGGTATATATTGTGGTAGTGGAATATTAAGAACAGATGGAAATTTCCAAGTGGGGAGTAGTGGAGCCTATTTTAATGTAACAAGTGCTGGCGTCGTGTCTAGTGGTTCAATTACAAGTACTGGAAAGGTACAAGGTAACTCACTAAAAGCACATGTCGGAACTGATGATGGTTCTCAGCTAAATCTATTTGCCGACTCTTCGGGACACTGTTTCATAGCAGGACATACGCTTAGCTTTAATACGGGATCGAATAGTGCACGAACCACTAAATTGTTAATTAACTCAAGTGGTAACGCAACCTTCTCAGGAAATATCTCTCACCAAGGTCTCACCCCTACTGCGGGAACAGATATTGATCAGATATATACTGCTGCTAAAACTTTAACAATTACTACTTCGTTTGCAGACACAGGAATAGACGCAGGTGACCTTGCGACAGGAACTTATTTAGTTCAACTTCAATGTAATGATCATGCAGTAGGAGGCGCCTATAGTATGATTTACAGCGGAACTATGAGTTGGGCGAACAATAATACAAACGACACTGCAGTAGACGAAATAGTACTTCATCGGGCAGGTCATGCAAGCGTTGGGAAAAATCTATTTTTAAGAGTGCGGTACACAGTTTCTGCGGACGTTAATAATCTTAAACTACAAATCAGAGGAAACTACGCCGCAACCGGCAGTAGTACATATACATTTAAATTTAGGAGAATGATATGAGTAAATTTGGCAACATAATATTAAACAATGAGCATTATCCTGAATTAGTGGCTATGGCAAATGTGGGCAGCTCTGGAATGCAGTTAAACACTGGGTCTGGTTATCTTCAATTTGGGCCTCTCAACACCTCTCATTGTCATTTTCAAACAGATCGTAGTAACTTTTACTTTAATACAGAGTTGCGTGTAAATGGTGGTATTATCGGCTCTTACGATGAAAATCTAATTTTGCGAAGGGCGAGCAACAGCGGCCATCAAATTGAAATGAGTACGACTACTATAACTAATAGTTTACGCACTAATATGCCCCAACTACAAGTTAAAAATGGGTCGAGTGCTAGTCTTGCTCATATTGGCAGAGCAACAGCGACTGGGTACGCTACAAACGATGGTAGTTGGGGGGCGCGTCTTCAAGTTTCTGATACTGTACATGCTAAAATTGAAGTATCTCAAGAAGCTAATAGCATGCGCTCTCTTTGGTATGCACATACCGGCCAGGATAGTATTAAGTTTGGTACATCTACAGATCATGACGTAGAGTTTCAACGAAACGGCTCAACTAGTTTAGAAATAGAGGATGGAGGTATTATGGCGAACGTTCCAATTCGTCGTAATTCTCACCATGCAAGCGGTTTCTTAGAGGGTTCTTATAATAACGTTGGAACTGGTGGAAACGGCACTAAGTCAAACCCAATTTATACAATTGGGTCGAGTTATAATCCAACTGAATCTGCTTTAAGTAATATGTATGGTATTGGTTTTTGTTCAAGTGCTTCAAGTTTTGTAACTTTTACGGGAGCCTCTAATTGGGGGATGTATGTCGCCGCCGATGGGGATGCTAGAGTCTTCTTAGATGGAAGTAGTGGTAATATTTGCGCGGGTGGCCAAGTTTTCGCAGACGCTGGGTCTGGGGGAGTAGCTACTCGAATAGGAGAAGATGGAACATATGAAAGTTACGGTGTATTAGGTTTTGGCGGTGATACAAATGGCTATAATAGAGTATTTGGTGATAACGGTACCTCTGATGGGTTGTTTTTATGTTCGGCAACAGGGCGAAAAGTTTTTGTACGGTCTAATGGTTTAGGTACTGATTCGCTTGCACTTGGCGAAGATGATAGCTATGGAGGCTATAGTGCCATAGGATTTGGAAGTCTTGTATCAAATGGGTACAACCGAGTATTTGGGTCTAAAACTCAATCTGATGGGTTGTTTTTATGTTCGGCAACAGGCAGAGATATTTACTTTAGGAGTAATGGCAGCGGAAGCAATACGTTTTCCATGACAAGTACGGGTATTCTACGACAAGCAGGAGATACAGTCATTGCAGCCAATGGAGATATTGAAATTCGATCTCAGTCGCAGAGCAAGAGTAAGATTCAACTTTGGGGGGACTCTACTCAGTATGCAATTGGTATGACAAACGGTGTTACGTATGGCGGCATAAATAATGACTACTGTATGACGTTTATGTTTAACGATGACAATGATAGAGGTTTCTGGTGGGGGGACGAGAATCATTCAAACAGCCAAGGAGCAATGGCACTTACTACCAACGGTAAACTGACTGTTGGGCATTCTATACGTGCAGGCTATGGAGAAGGTGATACTACTGTTCCCGGCTCTGCATATAGATTAGACGTTAATGGGCATGGTCAAGTAGTAGGACGATTCTACGCAATAGATGGATTACTAAGAACAAATCGCAGAATTAGCACCTCTCAAACATCTCCAGTTGGACACTTTACCGATGGTGAGCAAGTATTTGCTCTCGATACAACGTGGACAGATGCAGAACTTCAAGCTTATTTTAATAGTAGTAACGTATCGTGGAATAACCAGTCAGACGCTCCAGGAGGTTACGCTATCTATATCAATGGCGGCGTTAGTGTCGGAGGGGTATACGGCTCTGGATTTCCTTATATTCCAGTACAAGAAGGCGATGAGTTCTATATGGAGTGTTGGATTAAAAATGCCGGTGTTTCACAGACGCACTATATGGGTTCAAACGAATTCAACTCTGGATTTAGTAGCACTGGAGGAAACCCTGGATCCTACGGTTACTGGACTATGTCAAACTATAATCCAGGAACAAGCTGGACAAAAGTAACTGGGTATCTAAGAAATACAGGAGGTTCAAGTACCATCGGAGAGTTTGAGTCGGGGTCAAAGTATATGACTCCTTTGGCTCTTTTTAACTACGGGGCGGGATCAGGAACTCGTGCGTGCTATATCTCCGGTTGGAAAGTTATTCGAGTAAGACATCAAGGAAACCGCACCTTTGCAGGAAATGTAACATTAGGTGTTGGAGGTAGTACGGGAGTACTAAGACTTAAAACGTATGACGATGCTACTAATGAGTGGCAAATGTACACTTGGACCGATGATACTTTTAGATTAAACTACAATGGTTCTGGCGGCGATGAAATGATTATGGATTCTAGTGGTAATGTTGTCTTTACTGGAAATGTTACGGCCTATTCCGATGATCGTTTAAAAGAAAATATAGAAACTCTTGACGGGTCAAAAGTATTACAGATGCGTGGCGTTTCCTTTATTAAGGATGGAAAAGCGGGCAGCGGTGTCATAGCTCAAGAGCTAGAAAAAATAGCGCCTGAATTAATACATCAAGTAGATGAGTACAAATCCGTAGCCTATGGTAACCTTGTAGGATATCTCATTGAAAATGCTAAGCAACAACAGAAACAAATTGAAAAACTTGAAGAATTAGTACAGAGACTAACGTCTGAAAAATAATTCTTGACAACGAATGTGGGCGGTGGTATACTTCTATTTAAATCCAACATACCCCACCCCCAGGCCTTAAAGAGAGGAATATGTCAAAGTCACGAGCACGATTACTCGCAGAACTATTAAACAGTAGCGGACTTGTAAAGAAGTCTAAATCTGCGCTTTCTGGTGCGGATGAGGTCATTGATTTATCCGCTCTTCCTACAATTACAAACGCAAAACTAGAAAATGCAAGTATAACTATTGCTGATCATGTTACCGCACTTGGAGGTTCCGTAACTCTAAATACAGGTGATATTGGCGAGCATACCAACTACAAATATTATACCGATGCTCGAGCAGATGCTCGCATAGTAAACGCAGGTAGCGCAAACTGGAACACAGCCTACGGCTGGGGCAATCACAGCGGTGTTTACTTACCTATAGGCAGCAAAGCTGCTGACTCTAATCTCTTAGATGGCATTGATTCTACAGGATTCGTAAAACAGCTTGGCAATTCTACTTCTGGACCAAATTACTTTACCCCCTCTAGTAGACGAGTTGACCCAAACGCGGCTAATCCTACAAACGCACACTACGCAATCAGTACTTTTGGTAATGGCGGCAACGTCACTGGTCAATTAGCTACTCATTTCCAATCAGGGCAAGCGTACACAAGAGGCTATAACTCTTCTTGGTCTGCTTGGAGAACGCAGTGGGACAGCCTCAACGACGGCTCCGGCTCAGGCTTAGACGCTGATTTACTTGACGGACAACACGGTTCATACTACTATAGTTCAGCTAACCCACCGCCAACTTATTCAAAGTATTTGCGCGCTGATGTGTCAGACGTATACAACGGACGAGTATTATCGTTTGGTACAGCAGGTAATGGTACTAACACTTCAGGTGCATTCTTAACCATTGAAGGAAATACTGACAGTTCCGGTGAGGGCTCAGGACGATTGTTCTTCCGAGAACACAATAGTTCAACAGCTGCCGCTGACAACTACGGCATGTCGCTAGGATACCGAGGCGGCGCCGACAGCGTAACAACAGCGCGTGGCAATACTTGGACAGGGCTTACGGCCATAGGAAATGGTGAGTGGGGTATGTGGGGGCACGACGGCAGCCAAACTGGCGTTCTCGCTATGCATGGACCAAGAACCGGAGCGTATGTTGATTTTAACAATGCCAAAATAGCTGGAAATCAAGTTTGGCACGCAGGCAATGATGGCAGCAGTTCAGGTTTAGATGCTGATTTACTTGATGGACAACATGGTTCATACTACCGC
>OCVR010003623.1_pt1 | contig 10798 bp, 9 predicted proteins | sample 1539091 | NCBI WGS metagenome assembly OCVR01 (sample SAMEA3355530, study PRJEB22509) | marine metagenome | biome: marine; feature: coastal ocean; material: water | place: USA | collected 2010-08-07 | depth 16 m | reverse complement strand
TCCATTTTGGAAGCTTGAATCAGAAATCAAACCCAATGGGCATCCTGAATGTCCACGGCCCCTTGCAAATCTGTGCGTCGTTAGGATTTTTGGAACCATTAACTATTCGAACGCCGCGAATATCTAGGCTCATCTGATTGTTTTTATTATGCGGTTTGTTTGCGATGTTACTAGCGCCTCGCATTTAACGTGTTTTTTTTGATCCTTTCCCTTTGTTGTATGATTACTTTGTCACGTCCAGAGTAGACATCAGACGGAGTGACGTTGTTCAGGCTCTCGTGATAACGCTGGTGGCTGTGGTGATCCACGAAGGCTTCGATATGAGCTTCAATATCACCGGGCAGGAAGTAGTTTTCAAACAAGATGCGGTTTTTGGCTTCATCCCAACAAAGTTCGTGCCTGATCGCAGACCATAATGTCGGATGCTGCGACGAACACGAACAGCCTATCACAGCACCAACCTGCCATTGAGTATTCTGCTAGGTTCTTGCATCCTCGTATGTGAACAATTTGGAATAGACATGACTAAGAAAGCACTCTTTCCACCCGGCTCCAAAGATCAAGCAACCCAAATCAAGGTTTCTCCCGGCATTGTGTCTGGCGACCACGTCTTCCTGACGGGTGTAACTGGAAGCCTTCCCGATGGCTCCATGCCTGAAGGCGTCGAAGAACAAGTTAGGTCAGCGTTTGAAAAGATTGGATCGGTCTTGGCGGAAGCGGGCCTTTCGCATGACGCGATCGTAGAGATGACTACATACCACGTCGGAATCCATGAACACTTCGATCTGTTCAACGAAGTCAGGTGTGAGTATGTATCTGATCCTTTCCCAGCATGGACCGCTGTTGAGGTTGCCGCACTTAGGCGGACAGGTGCGGTTGTCGAAATCCGAGTAGTCGCGACCTGCGTCAAGCAGCCGTTGAAATAACCAGTGTCAAGGGCAGCTCCGTCCCGCATCCCAGACATTCGAGAAAGAGGGTGCCTCTCGGCTCGCTACGGTGATTCTTGGCGGCAAGGAGGGTGGTCCATGTCACGTCTATTTTGGTTTACAGAAGGACAGATTGAACGGATTGCACCATTTTTTCCAAAGTCGCGTGGTGTCGACCGCGCTGATGACCGCAAGGTTCTGAGCGGGATTATCTACATCATCAAGCACGGGTTATAATGGGCCGACACCCCCACTGAACACGGTCCCTACAAGATGCTCTACAACCGGTTTAGGCGGTGGTCGGAAAACGGTGTGTTCGAACGCATCTTCGGGGAACTGGCCAAGCCGCAGGACGGAGCTGGCAATGTCCTGATGATCGACGCTACCCACCTAAAGGCCCATCGCACCGCCTCCAGCCTAAAAAAGGGGGCGACGAGCCAAGGCTGATCGGGCGGACCAAAGGCGGCCTGAATACGAAACTGCATACCCTGTGCGACAAACTTGGGCGACCTGTGTGTCTACACCTGACGGAAGGTCAGGGCAGCGACTTCAAAGGCGCAGATGTTCTTCTCAAGGAGTTACCAAAGGCTTAATCCCTGATTGGGGATCGCGGATACGATAGCAACAAAATCCGCAAGATGCTGGAAAAGCAGAAGATTGAACCCTGTATTCCGCCAAAGAAAAACCGAAAAGAAACAATTGAATACTGCAAGACCACGTACAAAACCCGTCACAAGGTGGAAAACCTGTTTGCAAAGCTCAAGGACTGGTGGCGCATCGCTGCGCGCTATGACCGATGCGCTCATACATTCCAATCCGCCATCTATCTCGCAGCAACAATCAACTTCTGGTTATGAGCCCTGACCCTAAGTGGCGATGAACGACAGTTGGTTCGATCTCTACGTCGCGGTCCGGTTGACACGGTCCCTGCTTTACGGCGACGTCATTATCCGCGACAAAGGGCTAAGGTTCATAAGCCTAACGGCATTCGCTGCCATGATGTGTGTTGGCGAAGGAATGTTATTCCTTCTCTACCGATATGGGCCCGATCGAAATGGCGGTTGCAGAGCTTAAGCCTCTGATCTGCAGGACTGATCCGCTTGTTTATGTTGCATTGGGAATGTGCTGACGGCCGTGACCCAGATTTCTTGACTCAGTAGAAATGTTTGCGGCTCTGTAAGGCCTTAAGGTATGATGCCGGTTTTAGGCGGCACGCTTTACGGCGAATAACCACGATAAAAGTTAGTTGTGCGCGAACCTTTCTGGGGGCTAGATACGATTGCATATCCAGCAAGGCCCACAAGGAATACAATCATCGCGCCGAAAATAACTACTCGCATCATTCACTGCCCAAACTAACGCAGCAAAATGGTACCATTTCTGAAATAAGGACGCAAAATAAATATTTGCCCGTTCGTGCCGTGTGTCACTGCCTTTGGCCATAGTTTCCGTATGTTGCTAAAAAAATTGTAAATTATCCATGGCGGTTTTAAGAGCTCTCGAGGTAAACCCAGTTTCATGTGAATTAGGGTAGTAGTGCAGCGAGTAAAAGAAACATTACTCGGGACCGGGCTGGGAAATAAGCTGAGTATTTTGGAAAAAAATGCCCTGAAGGCATCAAAGGCTGTGTAGTATCACGTAGTATTTTAAAATTATGAACCAGCGTATCAAAAGAGGGCACGACTTAAAGCCATAAAGATAATGGGTCGGCTTGATAGTTTGAATTCTTAGGTACCCGACGGACTAGGGTCCAGTAATTACCTAAAATTATATATAGCGTTAAATTTATCATCGCTTTTTCATCAAAACCTATTTTAACCTAGAAAAAGAGCTAATGTTCAAAAAAAATGATAATATTTCATAGGCTGAAACTGGTTACAGAAACCCTCAGTACATAAAAATCTGCCTGCAGGGCGTTGAATTATTACAAAACTGTTACTTTTCAATTGATAGACGCAAATGATTTGATAAGCTGCGGATATAACGAGAATGTTGAATGGTGATTAAAGAACGCCTGAGCAGGAAAGTTTATGACCCTGTTTAATCGAACTGCGGCAATCAAATCTCATTATATTCGACGTTTCAGCTTGTGTGATTCCGTGCCAAATCAAAGGAAACAGAAGATGGTAATCAAATCAAAAAATAAAATCGAATTCCAAAGTAATGCAAAGTTTAACAAGGCTCCTGAAGTTTTTAAATTTGTTTTGTCGGCCGTTACGGCTGCTTGCATTGCCGCACCGACCCTTGCGGGCGAATTGCTGGTATATTCAAGTACGGACGCAGATAACCTCAAATATTATATGGAGGAATTCCAGAAAGATAATCCCGATATTAAAGTCAATGTTGTGCGCGAATCTACGGGAACAATGGCCGCAAAAATGATGGCTGAGAAAGATAACCCGCAGGCGGATTTTCTTTTTGAAATGGCGGCGACTGTTGCGCTCAGTATGGAATCCCAAGGGATGTTTCACGAGTATACGCCCGTGGGAATGGACAAGATCGATCCCCGTTATGTTGACACCAAAGAACCTGTCACCTGGGTTGGTAACTATGGCTGGGCCGGTTGTATCTGCTGGAACAGGATCGAAGCGGAGAAGCTTGGCTTGCCAAAGCCGAAATCTTGGGCAGAGTTGGTAAATCCAATTTATAAAGGTCACATCTCAATGCCAAATCCAGCCTCATCCGGCACAGGGTTTCTTGACGTGTCCAGTTGGATGCAGATTATGGGCGAAGACAAGGCATGGGAATATATGGATGCATTGCATGAAAATGTTGGCATTTATACGCATTCAGGATCAAAACCGTGTAAACAGGCCGGGGCAGGAGAATTCCCAATCGGTATTTCATGGCCGGGTCGCGCGATCAAAATCATCAAGGCGGGCGCGCCAATTGATATGATCATTCCTGAAGAGGGCATCGGTTGGGAAATGCAGGTTGTTGCCATTATGAAGGGTACGGATAACCTGCCGGACGCAAAGCGGTTAATGGACTGGACACTTGCCCGTGGGATGGAACTTTTTGGGGAACGTCAATCTATCATAGCCGATATTTCCAAGGTTAAAAAAGACCCTGAATTGCCTGATTTCTATGATGAGGTTGTGGCCAAACTGATCAATAATGATTTCGTTTGGGCGGCCGAAAATAAAACTGAGATCGTTGGCGAATGGAAAAAACGCTATGACGGCAAGTCCGAGCCAAAAAAGTAATTGGCAAGTCGTAGCTTGAAAAGATCGTATGTCAGCAAAGTAGAAAGAGGCGATATCGCCTCTTTCTGGGCTGCTCGCATAATCCTTTGTTAAAACTGATGAGTGTTGGCAGATAAGGGTTTCCATAGATGAGGCGTTCGCGTCCGCCGCTTTGGAGACACTTACATAGATGGGGACTCTTAGGTCTTTATATGCGAAAAATACGCGTGCCAGCAAAGGCAATTGTACGAGCTTTCTGGGTGTCACGAATGTCATATTTTCGGATGCGCTTGCGAACAGAAAACTTACCTATTGATTCTGCTTATAATCGACGGATTGAAAATTAATGAACGGAACACCCCAGATGACACAGACGGCAATTGCACCCGATGACACGTATCTTGAAATTAAAAACCTCTCAAAGAGCTTTGGCACTTTTAACGCTTTGGACAATATTTCGCTGCGTGTGAAAGATGGTGATTTTGTTTGTTTTCTTGGGCCTTCTGGCTGTGGTAAAACTACGCTGTTGCGGTGTATTGCGGGCCTAGAAATCCAAAGTAAGGGTAATATTTTTCAGCGAGATGTCGACATCTCGACACTTCCCCCCTCAAGCCGTGACTTCGGGATCGTTTTTCAATCCTATGCACTTTTTCCCAATCTGAGTGTTTTTTCAAATATCTCATATGGTTTGATTAATAACAAATGGACAAAAACCGATATCACAGACCGGGTTAATGGCTTGCTTGAGATGGTGGGGCTACAGGGGCATGCGCATAAATATCCCAGTCAACTGTCGGGGGGCGAACAACAGCGTGTCGCTCTGGCACGCGCGCTCGCAACCTCTCCGGGATTGTTGTTACTGGACGAGCCGCTCTCCGCACTTGATGCCAAAGTACGCATTCATCTGCGAAAGCAGATCAAGGACTTACACCGTGCTTTGGGGCTTACCACGATCATGGTAACGCATGATCAAGAAGAGGCTCAATCCATGGCAGATCTCATTTTTGTGATGAAGGATGGGGCCATTATCCAGTCTGGCTCCCCGCGAGAAATTTATGAACACGCAAACTCGCCGTTCATCGCGGATTTCATTGGGATCACCAATTTTATCGAAGCAGAGACTGCTTCCTCTGATCACGTACTCATTGGTGACACGGTCCTGCGCTGTGATGCGTCAGACTTTAACATTGGGTCATCCGTCAGACTGGCGGTTCGGCCTGAGTATATCAGGACGGTTGTCACTTCCGTTGATGCGGACAACCGTGTCTGTGGAGAGCTGAAAGATATCGAATTCCTTGGCTCTTTTCAGCGGCTCCATTTTAATGTGCCAGGTCTGCAAAATACGGTTTTGATGGTGGATATAAACACTGCGCAGAGCGACGGGAAAGAGTTTGAAATAGGTCAGAGTTTAACGCTTGAGTTGCCGAAGACCGCGATTACCGTGTATGCCAATGTCTGAGTCTGGCGCAGCAACCAACCGTCTCATGCCTTTGCAAAAACGCGATAAGGATCTCAGTGACCGGGTCGGCAAACTGATGTTGCTTGCCTATATTGTGCTGTTTTTCCTGTTTCTTATACTTCCTCTGGGCGCTTTGATCATTAAAAGTCTTCAGAATGCTGATGGAGAATTTATCGGGCTTCATAATTTTTATGTCTATTTAAGGGAACCCGCGCTGTTCCAATCTTTTTTCAACTCTCTTTTTATTGCCATAGTCTCGACAATAATCACCGTCGTACTCGCGTTTGGTTTTGCGTTTGCCCTTACCCACACCCGGATGCCGTTCAAAGGATTTTTTCGACTTATTGCCTTAATTCCGCTTCTCAGCCCATCTATTTTAGCGGCCATCGCGCTGGTTTATTGGTTTGGCAATCAGGGCGTTTTAAAGGAATTGCTGTTCGGATATTCCATTTATGGTCCGATCGGGATTGTCATGGCCTCAGTTTATTGGACATTTCCGCATGCTCTGATGATTTTGAGCACCTCGTTGTCGTTGTCTGATGCGCGGCTCTATGAGGCTGCAGATGTGTTGCACACAAGCAAATTGCGCGCATTTTTGACCATCACAATTCCCGGAGCGCGCTACGGTATCATCAGCACGACCTTTGTAATATTCACACAGGTTTTTACAGATTTTGGCGTCCCCAAAGTGATTGGTGGAAACTACAACGTGTTGGCCACGGATATTTATAAAGAAGTTGTTGGGATGCAGAATTTCCAGATGGGTGCTGTCATCTCGTTGGTTCTTTTACTGCCAGCAGTTTTCGCTTTCTTCGTAGATCAATATTCGCGAAAGCGGCAAGTGGCGCTGTTGTCATCGCGATCTGTTGTCTTTGAACCAAAGAAAGATAACCGGCTGGACATGGCCATGTTGGTCTTTTGTGGATGTATTGCAGTGATTATATTTATGATGATTGGCATGGCGCAGTATGGCGCTTTGGTAAAATTTTGGCCTTACAATCTATCGATGACTTTAAAACATTATAGTTTTGAAGTGGCGGGGCTTGGTTGGGAATCCTTTTATAACTCAGTCAGGTTGGCATTTTACACAGCTGTTTTCGGAACTGTTATCATTTTCGTAGGGGCTTACATCGTCGAAAAACTGCGCACGCAGGAAAAGCTGCGAGGTATTTTACAATTGTTTGCACTCCTGCCAATGGCCGTCCCAGGCTTGGTCCTTGGACTGGCGTATATATTTTATTTCAATGCCAGCGCCAATCCATTGGGCTTTATATACGCAACCATGGCAATTTTGGTCATCAATACAGTCGTACACTTTTATACTGTGTCTCATTTGACGGCCGTCACGGCCCTTAAGCAAATGGATAAAGAATTTGAAGCGGTCTCTCTGTCCTTGAAGGTGCCAGTATTTAAGATGTTTTGGCGGGTGACGATACCAGTGTGTTTACCAACCATTCTCGACATCTCGATCTATCTGTTTGTCAACGCTATGACGACCGTATCTGGTGTTATTTTTCTCTATACCTATGATACAACCCTTGCCTCGGTATCGGCTATTCACTTGGATGAGCAAGGCGATGTCGCCGGCGCGGCAGCTATGGCCATGCTGATTGTTTACGTCTCTGTGTTCGTCCGTGTTTTGCACACGATTGTGACCAAAGGCATTCTTTGGAAAACGCAGGCTTGGCGACATCGTTCTCTGCTCACTTGATCGCGTCCCGCTCGCTAGCTGTGCTGCCACCGCCGATAACACAAATGGCGACAGTTGGTTTGACCGACTGAACTATGGGACAAGGCGATGTGCGCTCTATAGTATTTGGCTGAGAAACTCTTTGGTACGTGGATCGCTGGCGTTGTCGAAAAACTCTGATGGCGGACCGTGCTCCACAATCACGCCTCCGTCAGTGAAATAGATATGATCGGCGATTTCGCGGGCAAATCCCATCTCGTGGGTCACGAGAATACAAGTCATACCGTCCTGTGCCAGTTCCTTGATTGTCAGAAGAACCTCTTTGACTGTTTCCGGATCCAGCGCCGCGGTCACCTCGTCAAACAACATCACGTCGGGGTTCATCGCCAAAGACCGTGCAATGGCCACACGTTGTTGTTGGCCGCCCGATAACTCGCCAGGAAAGGCGTCTTCCTTGCCATGCAAGCGCACCTTGCGCAATAACTCGCGGGCTTGTGCACGCACTTCGTCCGGGGCCCGGTTCAGTACTTTTAGCGGCGCCATCATGATGTTTTCGAGTGCGGTTTTATGTGGAAATAAATTGTATTGTTGGAACACCATTCCCACCCGTTTGCGCAGCTCCAGTTTGTCTAAACCGCTTTGGGTCAGATCAATGCCACACACGGTGATCGAGCCAGACTGGATGTCGTTAAGCGCATTCACGCAGCGGATCAGCGTTGATTTCCCAGACCCCGACGGGCCAATGATACAGATCACTTCGCCTTTTTTTACATCCAGAGAGACACCTTTGAGCACTTCCAGATCGCCAAAGGATTTATGCACATTTCGGATCGAAACAATCGGCTGTGTATCGGTCGAAGTCATAGTCCGATCTCCTATAGTTGAACGGCGTATTTGCGTTCCAAGCGTACCGTCAGACGGGCAATTGGATAGCAATATAAAAAGAACAGGCAGAGGGCAAAGCTATAGAACGGCACCAGTAATTCAGGGTGGTTGTCTTCGGCCTCCATCGCTTGCCGCGACAGGGTGATGACCTCTTCCACCCCCAACAGCGAACACAGCGGTGTCGCCATGGTTAGAATGGCATACCAGTTCATCCACGGTGGGATCATGCGCTTAAAGCACTGCGGCAGAATAATACTCCAAAGGATTTGATGGCGTTTAAATCCAAGACTTTCAGCCGATTCCCACTGTGCCGTCGGTACCGACATCACCGCGCCACGAACAATTTCCGAAATATTTGCCATCACCGGCAGCGACAGTCCGAACACGGCTTTCATCCAGTCTGGGATGCGGATCACTGTGTCAAAGATGACCACTTCAAACGGAAATGCCAGCAAGACGATAAATAAGATAACTAACCAAGGTGAATTGCGAAACAACTGGGTGATAAACCAAGCCAGTCTGGAAATCGTATTGACCTGTGAGATCTGCGCCAGCCCCAGTGCCGCCCCGGCAACGGTGCCAAACAACATCGCAAAAAGGGAAATAATGATGTTAAACAGAAACCCGGATTTCAACAGAAAGGGAATCCATCTCTGCAGAGTGGCAAACGCATCTAGCATTGAAAAATTGGTTGCAGCCATCGCATAGCCCGGCCAAAGCAGGAGCGGAGAGGCCAAGACAAGAATTGTCCAAGGTGGCAAAGAGGCCAGCCACGCGCTGGTGCTCGGCCCGCTGGCCCCTGCCGGCAGCACAAACGGGTGCATCACTGCCAACCGCTGTCGCTTTGGCAAATTGGCGTAGCGGATTTTAAGTGCCATAGCCCGGTATCCTCATCTTGTGTTCCCAGGAATTCATACCTGCCACGAGGACACCCACCAGCAGAATGTAGACGACAAAAACCAACAGCATCGTCGGATAGAGGGCCGAGGGGTAATCGTTCCATATTGTGACTGATTGGTACAGCAGCTCGGGTACAGCAATGCCAAAAGCCTGTGTCGTAGTTTTGACCAGATTGACCAGATTATTGTTCAGGGCCGGCAGGGAGACCCGCACTGCCAGTGGCATCACAATATACATGTAAATTTGTGACCGGTTGAACCCCAGCGCATTGGCGGCTTCTTTGGTGCTCTCTGGCACCGCTTCGATACCTGCGCGGAAAATTTCAACATTGAATGCACCGGCAAAAAATGACAGAGAAATGATCGCCCAGCCGACGTTTGAAATGATCGGTAGCTCAAGCCAGCCATCGGGGCTGTAGGTCGGGGTGAACTGACCCAGCGCAAAATAGAAAAACAGCAATTGAACATAGGGCGGTGTGTTGCGGAAAAACTGAATATAGCCCTGCACAAAGGCGCGGAGCAGACGATTGCTGCTGCCTTGAGCAAAGGCGCCGGCGACCCCGATCACCACCGAAAATATCAGACACGCAATAGAGAGTTTAATGGTAACCCAGATGCCTGACAGGATTTTACCCTGCTGTACCGGTTCGTACATCCAGATAAAATTCCATCTTGGGGTTGTGCTGGCCAGATCACGAAAGAAATCTGCAATTAAATCCATGAGGATACGCCGTATATTAATCCGCCGCCAATAGATTGGCGGCGGAACATTAAAAGGATTAACAGGTTAGCTTAATCTGCCAGCCAGTCCCCCATACGTTCGTTGTATCCTGCCAGATACGAGGTGGCTTTGATGCCCCACTTGGCTTCTAGTTCAATCAGCGTACCATCCTGATGCCACTGGTACTGCATACCAGACATGAAACGACCAAAGACACAGTTGCGTTCGGCTGATGGGACGGCCAGAGCCCAGGGGTTGTCATCTTCTGAGGCCAGAGGCATTTCGAAATCATCCCAATTGCCAGAGCTGAGGTCAGACCCGATCGAGCTGTCATCATACACCCACGCGATGCATTTTTTGTCGCGCAACGCCTGCTTTGCTTCGGCGTTGCCTGTAAAGGCGATGATTTTCGCACCATACCGCTGTTCGACGATCTGGTTGTAGAACGCGCCTTGCTTACCGCACACCGGTTTATCGCGCAGGTCTTCCCACTCGGTCAGACCCAGCGCCTTTGGTGACATTACATTAGTGCCTGAGGTGTAATAGTTTGGTCCGACGATGCCGACCAACTCGCGCCGATCCTTGCGGTCCGACATTGTGGCAATCATCAGATCGATTTTGCCCTGCTCAAGAAACTGCATCCGGTTCGAGGATTGTACCGCCACCAGTTCGATATCAACGCCCATTTTGGCGGCAACATCATTGGCCATATCAATCTCCATACCGACAATATCGCCGTCGGTATTGCGGTATCCCCAAGGCTTGTAATCAGCCTTGACGCCGACCACGATTTTGCCACGTGACATGACTTTGTTCCAAGCATCGTTGGTACAAGCCGCACTTGCAGAACTGGCAAGCATGCCCATTGCAGCTAAGCCACTAATTGTAGATTTTATGATAGTTTTCATAGTTATTATCTCCCTGATGTATTGTATTTTAGGCATTTTTTGACAGTTAAGCCAAACTCTCTTTTGATAGCCCGGTGGAAAGAATTCTATACAAACAAGCGAGGTGGTCAACGCTTGGATGTCAC
>OCVR010003617.1_pt1 | contig 10820 bp, 9 predicted proteins | sample 1539091 | NCBI WGS metagenome assembly OCVR01 (sample SAMEA3355530, study PRJEB22509) | marine metagenome | biome: marine; feature: coastal ocean; material: water | place: USA | collected 2010-08-07 | depth 16 m | reverse complement strand
AATCTCCAAATTATATGATAATCATTATTCAGGTTGGTTGTCGTCCTCATTATCGTCCGGATCAACCTCACCACTTGCAATTTCTTTCTCGACAGCGACTGCCATTTCTGCTGCTTCTTCGTCAGTGAATCGGAAAACATTCTTCATCACCCACTCTTTACTTATATACTCTCCAACATACTGAGATGCTTGGTCCATAAGATTCAAACGCTCACGGAGGACTTCGCCGTCCTTCAACTCAGTGTAGTGATTGTCTTTGTAGAAGTCTACGCGGACACGGTTGTGGAACAAATCAACCCAATCGCTATCAGTAATTATACCTTTCAGAACTAACTGTTGACGGAGTACACCGATAAACAGTTTGCTGAAACGAGCACGGAGTCGAGTAATAAACTTCTGGAACTTGATCTCTTCTCGGTTGATTTCAGTAGCACGACCCAAGGAGTATGCTGACTCTTGCTCAAGACGAGATACTGGAACGTTCAGTGCTTGATACACTTTACGCTGGAAGTATCGAACGTCATCGATCTCACCGAGGTTAGAACCGCCTGGAAGAGTAGTCACTTCAGTACCACGACCACCTTCACGACGAGGCAACCAGAAGTCATCCAGCATAGACTTATGCTTACGGGAGTCTTTCAATTCGCCAGTCGCCTGATCGTATACGAGTTTGTTTCTGTAACGAGTCATCAGAGAGTTTACATACTCTTCTGCTTTACCCTTCGGCAAGTTACCAGTGTCGACGTAGAAGATACGACGTTCTGGTGCACGTGCCAGACGGTAGATGATCAGAGAGTCTTCCATCATACGCAACTGGTTGATTGGACGCAGTGCCTTATGTAGATGGGATACGACCTTTGCTCTTTGGTCGTCGAGTAACCCAGAGGTCACATAACTGACAGAGTCGTTTGACAACTTAACAGCATTGTTCTTGCCAGCAGCATTTGCTGCTCCACCACTGCTCTTGTCGTTTGCTGAACGCTCGGTGTATATGTAGAACTCTTCAACTTTGTCTACAACAGTGACACCAGATGCCTTGTCTTCTTTTCGTTTAACGTTCTTGACCTTGCGGATCTTCAAGGAGTCGATACGACGAACTTCTTGGATGCCTTGCTTTAGGTCGGAACTTACAACGAGGTGATGGTACAGACGTCCGTCGATGTACCAGTTACGGAAAATGTCGTGAGCGTTCTCATTGAAAGAGAGCATGTTCAATACATTTTGGAATTCAACGTGAACCTTTTTCTTAATACTCGGAGAGAGTTCAACAGCGTCGAGGTTCAACTCAACTACGTTCTCATCGTCCGGAATTACGATTGCTTCGTTTACGATTTCTTCAATCGCCATGTCTACTTCTGGATGAGTAGATGCAGTGCGATACTTGCGGATAAGGTCTGCTTGATCCTTCACCTGAAGGTCAGCATAGATGTCCATGTGTGTGCCAAAGTGCGCACCAAAACCAGAAGAGGTCACATATCCTGCGCCGTCTTCGTCAGTAGGCGGTACTACAGAAGCAGCAGGTTGCGGAGTAACAGCATCCTGATCCTTCTTAGAACGCTTCACTTCAAACCCAAATAATTTAATGCCTTCTGCCATTTTTTAGTTTCCTAGTTGGTAGAAAAGGAGAGGGGGAAACCCCCTCTCCTGCTCTTACTTATACGACTTCTCCAACCCTTAGTTGGTGTTGTCGTTGGTCCAGTAGTCAAACTCGAGGGTAACAGTGAACTGCTCGATTTCTGCAACCTGTGCATAGTCGAGATCAATCGCTGAAACGTTTACAGGGAAAGCATTGACAAGAGTGTACTTCTTGACTTCACTTCCTTTCTGGTCGAGTTGAGCAACAGTCATATCAACAGCGTAGGTTGAACCTGCGTCGTTGGACTGTGTTCCTTCGTTTCCACGGTGGGAGTTTAGACCGTCCATCCATGCTTCAAATCCACTACGGACTGTGAAGTTGGTGTCGTTGTATACGGTGATTGTCCAAGGTTCGAACGTTCTATCACCTGCCAACTTGACGATACGACCACGGAAAGGAACTTCTACAAGTCCTACAGTGGACGCCGGTAACTGAGCACCGCGACACATGAAGTCAGTCATTTCGGTATCACCACCAGCATAACCTGGGAAGTTCACCTTGACTGAGAACATGTTAGCGCGTGCACCGCCACCGGTCAACTTACCGCGAAACGCATCTACATTAAGTACTGCCATTTTTATATCTCCTTAATTGCGAGTCGGGTTAGAATTGCACGCCAGAATTAACGATCTCTTCGAAAGACGCACCAGTACGAGTAGCAACAAAGTTCAGAGTAATGAAGTTGATGCTGCGTGCAGGTTTGATGAAGAGAGTAGCAACGAGTTCGTTGCGATCGATAACTTCTGGAGTGTTATTGGATTCGTCACACTGGACGAAGAAGTCCTGAATACCGCGACGTGCTTGCACTTCACGAAGAAGTGGTTCAACGATAGCGACAAATTCTGAACGAGTAAACTCGTCGTTGAATTCGAACAGGAAGTTTCGTGCAGATACAGCGACTGATTTCTCAAGGGCAAGGAACAGACGACGAACGTTGATGCGATCAAACGCAGACGGACGTGCCAGTTTAGTCTTGTCACCCCAAAGAAGCATGCCACGACCTGGATATTGTACGATTGGGTTTACGCCCTTCTTGTACAACTCGTCGCGCTCTGCCTTGTTAGGAGAGTATGCAAGGTTGGTAACACCAACGTATTCACCGCGACGCTCACCAGCAGGAGAGTACCATGGACCGAAGTTAGCATCGGTTGCAGCAAGGATACCAGCAGTGGTAGATGCAGCAGGAACGTAGATGTAGTTGTCGTTGTACTTATCGTACATACGGAGGTAGTTGTTATCAACGATCAAGTAAGAAGACGCAGAGAACTGGTTAGTAGTCTCGAGAGTGTCGTTTACTGGGTTGATGTTATTAACTACGTCGCTACGAGCAGGAGAAGTTACGACAACACAATCCTTACGGGTAGTGCCGGCGATTGCTGCCAGATCGTTTACAACAGTTACTTGATCCGTGGAGGTGTTCATTCCAGGAGCAATGAGGATAGACACGTCAATTTCTTCAGCGTCTTCGAAGTTATCAAAACCTACAGCGATATCGCCAACGTCAAGAGTTCCGTGATCCTGACCGCCACCAAGGGAAGCAGTTGCAGAGTCAGCAGACCAAGAAGCGTTTGCAGCATAGTCGGTAGATGCGCCGACTGCTGGTGCAGTACCCCAGTTAGTTCCCTTCATGAAGTTAGCGGAATCGAAATCGCCAAACCAAACAAAGTTAGAACCGTTATTCAGGACAGTCTTGATGAAGTTATCAGATCCGTCTACAGTCTTTGCACCCTTAGCAACTGAAAGGAATGGGAATGTCTCGAGGACAGTACCTTTAGTTCCGGTGATGAGACCGTCTGAATCGATAACAGCAAGGTGGATTTCGTCGTTTACAACAGAACCAGATTGGTTAGATGCCCATCCAGAAGTCCCTGGAATTGCGTCGAACTGACCTGCGTATTCCCAACCACTCCACAGAGAGTTGGTAACACTTGAAGTTGCAGACTCACCTGACTGGATCGCGAATGCGGATACAGCGATTGAGTTACCCAAAACTCCAGGATACTTTGCTACGAACATCTCGCTCAGTGCCTGTGACTCAAAGTGATCTTCGTTCTTAACTGAAGTCTTTGCGCCAGACAGAGTTGCGTTCAAAGCAGAGTCGCCGATAGCGACTGTTCCTGTTGGGATAGTACGGTTTACGATAAGGTTTCCAGAGTAACGCAAGTACTGCGCAGCGGAGAAATAATCCACTGAGCGTTCTGCGTCCGGTGTACCAAACTCGCTTGCGAGTTCATCTTCCGATTGGACGATAGTTGGTACATCAACTGGACCCCACTTGAATTGACCTACAAAACCGGCAAGTGAAGTATCGACATTTGGGACCACAGGGGTCAAGTCGAATTCACGAACCACGATTGCAGGAGACAGTGACGGTGATGTTAATGCCATGTTAGTTTCCTCTTTGCAAAAAGAATGATAAGGTTAGTATACATTATAAGGATGGCACCGAAGTGCTCATAACAGTTATTTATACTATTAATAATCTTCGTCTGGTCGGTGCATAGACCAAGGGTCGAGTCTATCCTCATATGTAATCTCGGGAACATGGTCTTGCTGGAAACCGAAGGGTGGTACATCTGCTTCAATTTCCTGCATCCTTTGTTCGAACATCATTTTCTTGACATCAATATCCGTCATCTCGGCAAAGAACGTTGTCTGCACAAAGTAACCCAGCATAACAAAGTTCATAACCAGATCGTCATGGTTACCAGAAGTTGCCTCGTAAGAAGCACCTTTTGCCTCAAACGTAGAGATCTCTAGTATAGTGTTCTCGTCTACGATGTCAAGTTTTTTCTCTTCCATTAGGTCTTTGAATCCAGAACAACCCAATCTCTTGGTTCGTCTGTTCATCTCTACACCGATTCCGGAAGATTTGGTACTGGAAGTCATGTGGACTTCCTCATACTCTAGTTCGTGGTACAACCCGTTACACACCAATTGTCCGGCATCGTTGGATTCAATTACCACGTGAGCATTATTGTAGGATTTCGCCCATTTATAAATAACATCTGGAAAGAGCAAAGGAGAAATAAGGTTATTGCGATAGACCGCGACCTGCTTAAAAGGTCTGCTAGAAATATCGATGACGTTGAACGTCGAATAATCCTGCCCTCTTCCCTTCGATACGTCGACACACATGACGTAGTTCGACCCTTTACGGGCATCATCATAGATCAAGAGGTCGCCACCCTCGAGTATTCGTAGTGGTCGGGCGGTCTTTAGGTTGAGCAAGCACTCTGGATTGATCAGGGTATTCCCAGTACCAAAGAACGTGTTACCGAATTCTTGGTCAAACTGTATCTGGGAAGTGTTCGATACCGTTTCCTCTTTCCACTTCTCGTCTCGTCCAGGTACATCCCACCAGTCAACACGGAACGGTTTAAACTCGTTCACTCCCTGTACCGCACCTTCCCATATCTTGTGGAACGGATTACCGATACCGTTGGCAGTAGAGGTGATGATCACCTTGGTGTCCTTACCGGACGATACAACTGGATAGGTCGAGGTGTAGAACTCGGCGGCACGTTCAACGAACGCAAACTCGTCCATGAACAGAAGGTTGACCGACTGACCACGGATAGAAGAACCAGACGTTGCTGCTGCGAATATCTTAGAGTTGTTGCTGAATTCGATGCTTCCCTTGTTCAACGTCTTACATCCAGGTTGAAGGTAGAAGGGAAGGTTCTCCAACATCAGAGTGATACGAGACAGCATCTCCCTCGCAGTAGCACCCTTGTTCGCTACAATGGCAATGTTCTTCTCTGGATTGAACAGAGCGTACCAGAGGAGGTATGCAACAGAGGAGATGGACTTACCAGACTGACGACAGGCGAGGACGATAGAGAAACGATTGTCGTTGAAGTGTGTGAACATCTTATCCTGATACGGATATAGTTCGAACGGCACCAGACCATCGTTCAGGTTAATTACTTTCAGGTGAGTGCAAGCAAAGTACGCGGGGTCTGCCATACACTTGGCATACTCGCCTACTTTCTCTTGAGTCCAGTCTTCTTCAACTCCGTCACGCTTAACGTGAGGATTTCCAAGGTAGGATGTATCCGACTTATTCTTCGTCGTGTCCTGTATGGTCGATTGCGTCATACTGAGGGGTCACTTCCTTCTCATTATTAATGTCTTTCAACATTCGCTGCAATTCAGTAGTTGATCCAACAAACACATTGTTTGTGGTTTGCCCAGCAGGTAGAGCAGGGACAGAAGTTTCTTTCTTGTCCAAGTCTTTCTTCTGCTTGTGGAGGGTCAACAACTGGTTGGAAACGTCCGATGTGTCCTTTATGAGTTTAGCGAGGACTTCATATGCACGTGGGTGCTCTGATGCCTTTGCGACTTCCAGCATCTCCTCTACACCGTCACGACCCTTACAGATCATATCGTATAGAGTTTCTCGGGCAAATGCGTAGTCGTTATCTTTATCGCTATCTTCACTCATACTTTATATAGTCAATCAAGAACGGTCACTATCGACGAAGGTGCAGGTCGAAATGGTATAGTCGGAGTCCGGAGAGACAGGGTGCGGGTTTGTTTCCACACGCAGAGTCTGGAGGTACTCGTCTGTGCCTTGTGAGTCTACATCCATATCGTACATATCGACATCGATACGAGTAATGAGACTGCTTTCTTGAGGTTTTGGACCATAAAAGTTGACCTTCATATCGAAAGTCAGAGTGTAGATGATAGTGCGGCGGTCTTCCATGTTGCCTTCAAAGTTATCACTGAATACAACAGACTGTAGGATGACAGGAACGTCTTCCTTAATGTCTGGGAATCCTTCGATTGGTTTGAAGGTTATGTTATACTGCGGGGCAAAGTATGGTAGGATCTGCTCAACGACCTGTAGTGCGTCGTTGTGTTGCTTTGCATATACATTCAACTCGAAAGTAATGATGTATGGAGTAGCAGTATGAAACTGTGCTCCCTTTGTATTGTCTTCGGTGCCGACCTTACAAAAGGTGTTCATCTTTGGTAACTGTCTTTGTGCGTCGTACTGGAGGTTTACCACCTCGAAAGACATACGTGGCAGTTTGATTGCGAGTTGCCTTTCGTTATCTTCCCCAACATTCATCTCAGCAATGCGCTCTAAGAACTTACGCTGAGGGGCATATGCCAGTGGGACTTTCATCTGGTCTAGGACGTTGTTACCAGACTTGCGGATAACATACAGGTTGTTGAACATCGAACCAAATACAGCAACGCACTTGCGGACTCGTTCGTGATAGAAGTGTGTGCCGAACATTAACTGAAGTCCCCAAATGGATTGCTTTCTGTGAAGTCAACGAATTCCAGAGCAGATACGTCGAAGTCTGTAGTGTTTTCAGTGAACCCGCCTGGAGAGTTTGGTTGTAGTTTCTGTAACTCTTCTATCAGGGTTGGGGTCGCCACTGCACCAGAAGTACCACCGACCACTTGTTGCGTGGTGGTGAATGCCTGATACTCTCCTGAGTTGTTTCCAACGTGAGTTAGTCTCAACACATTACCGATTAACCCAGAATCAGAGTCTTGCCAATGGACAACCTCTCCGGTCACTGTATGGTTATCGAATGCCTGTGAAATGGTTTCTCCGATAATAAACCCAGTCGAAGCAGAGTCCACAGTAAGTTGCCACTGGTACGAGGCAAAGTCTTCAACATCGTCGATTTCTGGCACGAGGGTGTCGAAGTCTTCGTTCGTATATTCGAACAACTCGCAACGCATGCGGAAGATTGGTAATTGACCGATCTGGTAGAATGGATTCTCGTCCTCGACCTTCATGATCTGGAAAGTGGAACCAGACATAGGAAGGTGAATCAGATCACCCTCTCTTGGGCGGTAGTATTTTTCTTCACCGTCGCAACTTTCTTGGTACTGTCGGATCTCGTTGTTCCAACGACGTCGGGACATAACCAGAGTCGCGGCATCACGGATCTCTACACCGAACTTACTGAACAAGTCTCCGTCACCGTCGAACCCTTCGACGTTCTCAACGTAGACTTCTATTCGATATGCATACTGAAACCTTGACAGAACTTCGTCGTTGAAGATCATGTCTTTGTGCACGACTTCTCTCGGCAGATAGTAGATGTCCTGACCGTAGAACTTTAAGGATTCTACAATCAGGTCTTCATACAGATTCTGCTCAGATCTGACGTTGTGTCTAAAATATGATGAGGTTGCCATAACTTTATTTAGACACCTTATCCGACGAAGAAATCTGGGGGTATTTCCTGCTCGAGTCGCATTCTCTCACGTAACCGCTCTTGCTCCTCTCTGCCTTCCTCTATGTAACGAGAACCGTTGATCGTGACACCGCCAGGTAGTTGCATACCCTCGAACTTTGACATGTTCTGACCCCACTGCTCTTTGATCAACGCAGTGGTGTAGTCCTTGAGGAACATATCGTTGTAGACGCTTGTGAATAAAGATGGGTCGACTGTCTCGTAACATTCAATTGCAACGTGGTCACCGGCGACGATCTGTCCGTCTTCGATGTCACTCCACAGATACAACCTGTTCTGTCTACGAGAGAATTGGACGATAGGCAGTCCGTTGATCTTCATGTCGATCAGAGCAAGGTACTGTTGCATTTGCTCGTAATGTGCCAAACCACCAGCACCTGCCATTCCCTGCATACCCATGTCACTCATAGCGAGTTGGTAGTTGAAGGAGAACATATTGGTGCTGTTTATCAGACCTGTGCTGATCGGCATCATCTTAGTTACATACAAGATGCTGTTTGGGATGGTTATGTATTTGTTGTCGAGGTCAGTCTGAGTAAGTTGATGCTCGTAATATGTGCGAGTGGTCGCATCCGAATGAAACTCTTGATAGAGTTGGATTGCGTCATCTACCTTATCTTCTAACTGATCTTCGTCAACGTTGACTTCTACAACTGGTTCTCCGAGTCTTCGGAGACAATAGTCGACCAGTCCTTGTCTTGATGCTATAACTGCCATGTTGGATTTCCTCTGTTATGCATCTATTTATACAGTTTATTAGAGACCAGATGCTACTTTGAACATTTGATCCATTTCTGCGTCTGTCCAAGACAAGGCAGACTTCATCAACTCTACAGTTGGGGACAACCTCTCAATCTTGGTAGCAAACTGCCACTCAGTTTCTGCATATACTTTTTGCTCCGCAGGAAGAGAAGCGATAGCAGTTTCTATAGTGTCCAACTGTCCAGCAGCAATCAGCGAGAGTCTTGCCTGTCTCATGGTGACCTCTGCGGTTTTTCTCCACTGTACGTCTTCGAAACTTGCCCAACTGTCTTCAAGCACCCACTCGCCGCCAGTGTACATGTACTTCCCTCCCGTCCAATCGTCAGGAGGAGTAACATTCTCCACAAGGGTGGCGTTGCTGCTGTTTAAGTCTCCGATGATAAGGTTCGGGGTGACTATGGAATTATCCCCAACCGAAACAATAGCGTCTTCTGGGAAGATATACAAGGAGTGGGAGGTTGAGTTTCTGATTATCGTCTTCATTGGGTATCCCCTATTCCTTTGTCTGAATTTTTGTAGATGAAAGCGCAGTTCCAGCGAAAACCGTGTCACCAGCAATGTCGCCAAGGTTATACGCGGTTGCCGTTACCGCACCGTCTACACCTACATAGTATTGCGCTGCAGGTGTCAATCCCGATTGAACAGAACTTACGAACCCTGATAATCCTATAGATGCAGTCTGACCATTAGTATAGTCGCCATCCGAAAATCCTATAAAATTGTATAGTTCTAGATTCGTGTTCTCGGTGAACAATGTGTCGACCACATGAGCATATGTTTCAGACGTAAATTGACTATAGACGACACTAACATATGTATTATTGGTGCTATCGTATACTATATCACTGGACACCGTCGCCGCGTTGATTGCGGTAAAACTACTTTGCTGTGAAAGAACTAATGTGGTTCCACTAATAGTGGCTTCAACAATTCTAATAGGCGCAGGTCCAGTCGAATTCGTATGTCCATATTGGATAACAATTTTGTTATCAGTGGTGTTATATACTGAATGTAAGTCCGAAGAGGTATTATCGGTGTTGGGGAATGTCGTCGGTGAACCAAAAGTTATTGTCGTTCCACTGACAGTACCCACCACCCCCTTAATTTCTTCCACGGTGTTAAGAGTTTCCTGAAAGAAAATTCCAACCTTTTGACTGGTAGGGTCATAAGTCGCTGAAATGGCACCGTAGTCCATGACTCCAGATTGCCAACCAGTTACTGTAGTACCAAGACTTATTGAGGTTCCACTAACAGTGCCAACCCTAACCTTTCCAACCGCACCTTCATTCCACGCAACAACTACCTTCCCGCCACCCACATATTCGAGAGCACCAATCTGGAAACCGCCATTCGAAGTGACCTCAACCTCAGTGCCGAAACTTATTGACGTTCCACTGACAGTACCGACGCTAATAAATTGTTTGGTTTCGTAGTAGCTGGGATAACTGATGACCCACTTGCTGTTAGTGGTGTCATATACCACGTCACTGTAATAGTTGGAGGCGTTTTTCGCAGCGATTTGTGTTGGGGTCCCGAAACTTATTGTGGTTCCGCTGACTGTACCGACAACTGCTGTTGCATAACTGTTATTGCTCGGATCAAAATAGGCGATAACCACCTTTTGTGCAGTAGGGTCGTACCCTATGGCGTATCCATAGGAAGCGAAGGTGACATTACTGTTCATTGCCACTGGAGTTCCGAAACTTATTGACGATCCACTGACGGTTCCTACGACGACTTGGGGGTAATTACTGTCACCATTTTGAGATGGATATATAATGACAACCTTTCCAGCATTTGCGTCATATGTCCCCTGTGCGTGGTTTCTGCTGGTGGTTGAGGCAGCGATTCCTGTACCCCAGACAGCGGGGGTGGAGCTACCTGATACAGCACTCACAGTACCGTCGGAATTTACAACTACCGTGTCTCCGTTAGAAATTGTTCCAGACGCAACCGCCTCATACATTACTGTGCCACTAACGCCGGACAGGTTGGACCCGTCCCCAATTATCGCGCCACTGAAGACAGCAGAGTCAGAGAAAGTCTTGATACCAGCGATAGTCTGGTCGCCAGTCAGCGTGACTGCAGTAGAGTTAATCTGCCCTTGAACTGCCACAGAGTCATATGTACCGGACAAAGTGGATCCATCTCCAGTAAACGATGCGGCGGTTAAATTACCGTTGACGGCGACC
>OCVR010003593.1_pt1 | contig 10848 bp, 8 predicted proteins | sample 1539091 | NCBI WGS metagenome assembly OCVR01 (sample SAMEA3355530, study PRJEB22509) | marine metagenome | biome: marine; feature: coastal ocean; material: water | place: USA | collected 2010-08-07 | depth 16 m | reverse complement strand
AAACGCGAAAGAGATATTGGCGGTAGCGACATGTATATCGAACGAATGGCCTTTGCCTTCGACGGTCTCGGTGGTGCAGGTTGTGATCCAGCGACGGGCACCTCAGGTGTAGGCCCTTGTGAGTACTACAACCCGTTCTCAAACGCGCTATCATTCTCGCCAGTGACGGGCGCGACGAACCCGCAATATAATGCCGCGGTTGCTAATTCCGATGAGTTGATCAATTGGTTGACGGCAGAAACGGGTTCGCAAACTGACAATGAACAGTTGGTGTTTGAGGCAATCTTGTCCGGCGACAGCAGCTGGGAACTTGGCGGCGGCAACGTAGGTTGGGCCGCGGGTCTGCAATACCGAAAAGACACCTTTGATTTCTCAGTTAAAGATGTCGCGAATCGCGCCATTAACCCCTGTCCGTTCAACAATCCCATGTCAGTGACATTGGGTCATACGGCAACACTTGATTGTGGCGCCGGTGGTGCAGGTCAGCTGGCATTTCTTGCAGCAACGGACGAAGAGAACACTGACCGAAGTGTTTACGGTGTGTTTGCGGAATTGGCATTGCCAATCACCGAAGCGCTCGACGTACAGTTAGCCCTGAGATATGAGGACTACGGCTCAAGCAACGGTGGCGACACAATTGATCCTAAAGTGGCATTCAGTTGGACGTTAACGGACGAGTTTAGTCTGCGAGGATCTGTATCGACAACTTTTCGTGGCCCACCGAGTAGCTTCTTGAGCGGCACGAGTACCTCTTTGCAGTTCATTGCGCCAGCGCTAGCGTTTAAAGCGGCGGATACCGTCGGCAACCCCGATCTGGATCCAGAGACAGCGCTTGCGGCTAACTTCGGTGCGATCTATCAAAATAACAACTTCTACGCATCTGTCGATTATTGGTCGTTCAATTTTGAAGACCCATTGCAGCTAGAAAGTGCTAACCAGATCGTAGCGGCCTACGGTGCTAATGGTTGTGCCGATGGTGGCGCGGGTGTGGGTTCCAGTGCTTGTGATCTGCTTCGCGGACGGATGTCACCAACAGGAACGTCTGTCGGGGGCGTCGAAAGAATCACGCGATTCGTCATCAATGGCTCCGACATTGACACTTCGGGTATCGACTTCGTTGCAAATTACAGCTTCGATGAGGTTGCTGGCGGTGCGCTGACATTGGGCGTTGAAGGCAGCTACACGCTCGAGTACGAGTCAGATGATTTCGTCACAGGCGATGGCTTCGTCCTAGCGCCGGGCGATGACTTCGTTGGACGCTTGAATGAAGGCACGCCTTTTCAGCCTAAGCCAGAGCTCAAAGCTTCGTTTATTGCGAAGTGGGCCAACGATGCTCACCGCGTGACTTATGCGGCGCGCTTTGTTGACGGTATGGAAGATGCCAACAGCCCGGTAGCAGCGCTTGATGATATTGATGACCACACGACACACGATTTGCATTACATCAACAACATGTTCGACGACATCACTATTTCACTATCAGTGCTTAACTTCACTGACGAGGATCCGCCTCAGGTTGCTAACGACTTGAACTACGATCCTTACAACCATAGTGGTTTTGGTCGCATGATTAAGCTCGGCGTGAACTACAGTATTCAGTAGCTAACGACTAGGTGATAAGTCGAAAAGCCGCATCTTTTGAGGTGCGGCTTTTTTTTTGTCTTTTTCTGGCTAAACCTAAAGGTTTTCGTGAGTCACTGCGAGGTTTAGGCCTTTGGGATGGATGATAAGTTTGGCTCAAGGGTATTTGAAAAAGATCATAGCGAGCATTGCAGCCCCTCAGGTTATCGAAAAGATATTGAACATGTTCTTCTGGATGAGTCATCACAGGTAAAAAATCGCTCACTGTCAAATGGGATTTTTAGAAATTCAGGACACCTTCTCTGACAGCAGGCGGTATAAATTCGGTCGCGAGGATACGTGTTTTAAACCAACTTTTTTAAAGAATGGTCGGGAACAGCAAGTGCTGAGTTAATGGTATTGCTCATATACAACTCACGGTCAGTAATCCTGCAGCCTGCCTGCCATTCTGGGAGAAGCTCTGCCACTTCCTTGAAATGGAGGCGTCAATTTTGATCCGGGGTCGAGTTCCAATCAACCAGTGTTGGTAAGAAGATTGCTCCTGTGCAGATCTTCACTGTTCAATGAACTTCTTCATCACCTCAAATGCTCCAGGGTCATCTCGATGCACTCCGTGCCCACAATTCTCAAACACTTCATACTGCACAAACTCTTTAGGAATGTTATCTGCCATTTCCTCTACTGCTTCAATGGGTGTGATCGGGTCGATATCACCTGCAGTGACAAGTGTCGGGCATCTAATAGTTGACAGCTGCTCCCTGAAATCGAAGCTCCAGTTTTCACCGCCTTCCCGCGAGAAATGAGAAATGACATCAGGGGCCATAACGGGTCGCCTGATAGTATCTGGGTCTTGTTCAACACGGCTGTACAGGGGCATGCATTCTTTCATGTAGACTGCCGTATTTTCGGTGCTGGGCCCGGCCCAGAAATCTTCTGCTGCCAATCTAGCTGAATCGCCGCCAAATTTCTGAAAAGCATCAAACACCCGCTGCGGAACCATCCGGGCTACCGTACTTGCCAGAATGAGTTTGTGTAGCCTGTCAGGGTGACGAATGGCGTAGTTCTGGGCGACAAATCCTCCAAAGGACAGCCCCAGGACGATTGGCTTCTCAACCCCCAACGTATCAATTAGGGCGCGAAGATCGTCTGCCCACTGGTTAAGGTTCCAGTTTTCCGGTTTGTCGTGGTCACTGCGGCCCTGGCCTCTATGGTCGTAGTAGACGAGCTGTGACATTTCAGAAAGCGGGTTGAATGCGGGTTTCATTGTAGAATGATCGAATCCTGGGCCGCCATGCAGCACAAATATAACTGGGCGCTCCACCATCATGGGGCCCTCAGCAACGAGACCAGATCCGACCACGTCCACATACAGTCGAGTGTTGTTAACTTCTATTCGCATAGCGATCCCCGAAATGTTTGATTTGATGCTAGCCTTGCATGTCCATTCAGCAGGAGCAATTAAAGAGAATAATCTAGATGAGCACAATCTTGTTAGTGATGCTTTAGCCACGCCGCGGGGACGAGGCGTTCTGGAAACCGGCAGCAGCCCGGCTCATTACCTTCCTCCGGAAGACACCATCGCGCCACGACATACCGCGGCCACTCGCTCGAAAGCCCTGTTATAATGCCTATCCTCTATAGCTGCACGTGATGCTCTCAACGATTCTATGTTGGGAGGGCCAATAGATTTAATCAGCGCCATCGGCATGAACAGGAAAATTTATCATGACTAAGAATCAATTCTTTGTTGGCCATCGTACACAAGCTTGGGTTTGCGTGGTACTCGCTTGCATATTCAGTATCCAGGTATCAGCACAAACATTTTTTGACCTTGTGATTGCGAATGGTCGTGTGATTGATCCTGCATCATCAACCGATGCCATGCGCCATGTGGGGATTATTGATAACCGAATAGTCGCTGTGAGCGAACGGCCTTTGTCAGGCAGAGAAACGATAGACGCGAAGGGCAAGGTTGTCACGGCCGGATTCATAGACTTACACAGTCATGCGCAAACCCAACTCGGTCAGCGGTATCAGGTAAGAGATGGTGTGACCACTTCGCTGGACCTTGAGGCCGGTGCGTACCCGGTGGCTGCTGTAGCGAACAATATTTCCGATCAAGCATTGATCAATTTTGGCGCGTCGGCGAGTTATGCCTCAATGCGTGCAAAGGTTCTCTCAAACACTGAGCAGCCTTACATTTTCTTCGCTGGTAAATCTTTTAGCTTTAAGGATGCAGCGTTTACAAAACAGATGGATGAAGTCGAAATAGCGCGCACAATGCGACACGTGGGCTTGGGTATTGATCAAGGGGGCATAGGTATCGGTTTGCTGCTAGATTACCTGGATGCTGCTGTGAGTGATGATGAACTCGAAGCATTGTTTTCCATGGCAGCTGATCGGCGCGCGCCACTGTTTATTCATATCAGGCGTGGAATAGCCGGCGACCCTTCAGGTTTGATAGAGGTCATTGAGTTAGCAAAACGTACCGGAGCATCAATCCACATTTGTCATCTCAGTGCGAGTGCGATGGGTGGTATCGACAACTTTCTCGAACTCGTTGATGAGGCGCTCGTCGAAGGGGTCGATATCAGTGCTGAATCCTATCCCTACAACGCGGGGTCAACATCGATTGGTGCTGATGTTTTTAACCGAGACTGGAAAAGCATATTTGGTATCACCTACAGCGATGTTCAACTGGCAGAGACGGGTGAATTCTTTACCAAAGCCCGTTGGGATGAGGTGAGAGCAGAGGATCCAGGCGCCACCATCATCCATCACTATGGCCGAGAGGACTGGACTCAGCGTGCAATGGTGTCATCCGTAATGATGATCGGTAGCGACGCAATGCCAATCTTCAGCAGAAAGATCAAATCACATCCGCGGGCTATTGGAACTTTTAGCAGAGTGCTCGCCGAGTATGTAAGAGATAGTAAAATATTGAGCCTCTCGGAAGCGCTTTCGAAAATGTCGTATCTTCCGGCGAAACGTTTAGAGGGCATCGCGCCTAAATTTAAGCGAAAGGGTAGAATTCAACCGGGTGCCGATGCTGACATTGTCATATTTGATGTAGATTCTATTCGGGATCGTGCAACTTACGATCAACCATATTCGCCCTCCACCGGAATCATGGCAGTAATCGTCAACGGCCAGTTAGTGGTTAATCAGGGCATCATTGTGCCTAACGTGTTTCCGGGACGTATAGTCATTGGTGGCTAGATATGCGAAGCAATTATCTTTACCTCTTTATAAGAGTTTCAGAAGCCTTTCTTCCGTGATGCCGTTTTGGATGAACCTGCTTAGGACATGGCGATAATCGACGCCTCATAGGCTCCATTATTTTGATATTTATTATTCCTCCTTTGATGATTGCATGTATCGCTATGAATCCAGGCGCAGGAGTTCACTGGTCTGTGACATCAAGGGCCCAGCGAGCGCCTCTGGGCTTGCTCATGTGCTTCATGGGTGTGGTTTGGGGGAGGGTAGGTGTTATAAACCAGCTTTCTCAAAGAATGGTCGGGTACAGCAATTGCTGACGCTAGATCGACTTTAAGTCGATGACGCTGGTTTAGAGCCGCCTGCCTGCATAATCTTCTGTAGCCCCTCGACCAGTAGCGTATCGACAAAATTTGCAATGCGATCGGGGGTTTCGCAGAAACCACGCTTTACCCATACCCAAAGTACGCCGTGTATGATGCTGGCGATTGCGGCAACCAAATAGGCCTGCTCGACCGGCTCCAGTTTTGGGGTCTGGTTGACCTCAGTGACTCGCGCAAGCATATGCGCAAGGACCTCGCTGAGTGGTTCCATAAAAAGGCTGGCTGAACAGCGACGCACGAGGGGTGCGAGGACTGCCTTATGTTCCTCGCACTGACCGAGGACCATTATCGAAAGCGTATTGCCCACGACCGGCATGATCAGCATACGATCATCAATTTGTGATGAAATCTCTTTGAATAAATCTAAAACCATTCGTTCAACTAACTGATCCAACGACCCAACCCGCGCATAGAAGGTCTTTCTGGTGACGTTCGCGTGTTCTGCGATCTCTGACACCGTCAGCGAGTTAAAATTTCTGCCGGACCTTAGCTGTTCGAGTAAAGCATTGCGGATAGCAGTCTCCGACCGCGCGATCCTGGGATCCAGGCGATGGGGGGAGTCGTCCATTAGGTGATTCTTCATCATTGAATAACGTTAAAAGGATCAACGCAGAAAGTAAACACTTGACTAGTTCTTGGGAATTCCACTAAGTTACCGGTGTTATTTCAAAACAGGGAAAAGTAGATGGGTATCGGTGAAGATATAAATGTAAACGACGTTCCGCTCGATGAAATCGACGTCAGCCGACCAGAGATTTTCTTAAACGATAACTGGCAACCCTGGTTCGAACGTCTGCGCAAAGAGGCTCCCGTTCATTACCTGGCAGACAGCGTAAACGGGCCCTTCTGGTCTGTGACCAGCCATGAAATGATTAAAGCGGTTGATACCAACAACGAAATATTTTCCTCAGAAGCTAAGGGTATAGCGATCGTCGATCCTTATGTCGCTGAAGAAGGACAAATGCAGGGCAAGAATTTCATCTCTATGGATGGGGACGAGCATATTAAGCAGCGAATGGCGGTGGCGCCAACCGTTGCCCCAAAAAATCTGGCTGGATTTGAACCTTTGATCAGAGAACGTGCTAGTGACATCTTGGACAACCTTCCTATCGGTGAAACTTTTAACTGGGTAGAAGAGGTATCCATTGAGTTGACGGCGAGAATGCTAGCCACCTTGTTCGACTTCCCCTACGAAGAGCGGCGCAAATTGGTTCATTGGTCCGACCTGGCGACCAATGTGCCAGAAGTGACAGGCGACGACAGTATCGATATGAAAGAACGTTACGATGAGTTAATGGGTGCCGCCGCAGCGTTCTATCAGCTATGGATAGCCAAGCAGGGGCAACCGCCTTCCTTCGATCTCATTTCAATGCTGCAGCATAATGAGGCAACAGCCCGAATGAACGAGGATCCTGAATTGTTTCTTGGTAACCTTTTATTGCTGATTGTCGGGGGCAACGACACGACGCGAAACAGCATCAGCGGTGGCGTGTTGGCGCTCAACAAATACCCAGATCAATATCAGAAGCTCCGCGAAAATCCAGACCTTATCCCCAATATGGTAGCCGAAATTGTTCGCTGGCAAACGCCGGTCATCCATATGCGCAGAACGGCATTGGCTGATATTGAACTTGGCGGTAAAAAAATTAAAGAGGGCGATAAAGTCGTCATGTGGTATCTCTCGGGAAACCGTGACGAGTCGGTTTTTGAAGATCCGGAAAAATTCATCATTGATCGTACCAATGCGCGGGCGCACGTGGCCTTTGGGTTTGGCGTACATCGTTGCATGGGTAACCGCCTGGCCGAAATGCAACTCTGTGTTCTTTGGGAAGAGATTATGAAGCGTTATGACCGGGTTGAAATCGTTGGGGACGTAGAGCGCCTACCTAATAACTTTATTAGAGGGATAAAAGACGTGCCGGTGCGGCTTCATCGCGTTTAGTAAGCCTTAAATAGCCCGCGCTTTACCTGGTAGATGTTGGCAAGCAGGGGGACATTGGTATACACATCAGGTCGATCTACAACCGCGGCACCTGGAGGTTATTTATGATTCTATATTCTGTGCCTGGGTCTTGCAGTTTTGCTTCACACGTCGCGCTTGAGATGGCCGGCGCAGATTACGAGGTACGGCTAGCGCCTAGAGAGCAGGGACGGACGGCAGAAGATTTTTTTGAAATTAATCCCAAGGGTAGAGTGCCTGCCCTTGTGACGCCTGACGGCTTGTTAACTGAGACGCCGGCTATTCTCTGTTATATCTCACAAACCTATAGTCAGGCGAAGCTGGCACCAATGTCGAATCCCTGGCTATTTGCGCAGGTGCAATCATTTTCTGCCTACCTCTGCGCGACTGTTCATGTTGCACATGCACATGGTCATCGCGGTTACCGATGGGCGGATCAAGAGGCCTCGTTTCAGGATATGACGCGGAAAGTACCGCAGACAATGGGTGCGTGCTTTCGGTTAATCGAAAAAGAAATGCTTCAGGGTCCCTGGGTGTTAGGCGAGGATTTTTCCGTTTGTGATATTTATCTATTAGCGATTGCCCGATGGCTGGAGGCAGACAAGGTGGACACGACAAGTCTCAGTAAAGTGTTAGATCATCGTGCTCGAATGTTGCGCCTGCCGGATGTTCAAAAGGTGCTGGCGGAAGAACAAGACCTGGCACTGTCAGGCTAAAGACTCATCGCAGGCACAAACACCGCTACCACTATTTTGATTCGCGCTTGCGAGTATTTGTAGAATTGATCCAGACCCCATCAGCGCTGGTCGACGTCAGAAAAGTCGAATTGGAGGGTAGGTGTTATAAACCAGCTTTCTCAAAGAATGGTCGGGTACAGCAATAGCTGATGCGTACTTGAATTTAGCGGATTGTGGCGGGGTGATTCTTTGCCGAACCTTCTTTGACTCAATAAAGGCAGGGCGTCAGCGCTTTCCTCCTAAGGTCTAAACAAGCCGCCCAATAATCTCGGGGATTGGGCGAAGCCAATCGCTGCAGCAACCTTGAGCGCTGTTTCCATCGGATAAGGCAAAGTATGAATACCGCCGTGAACGCGAATTTTTCCTGGTATGGCGGGGTCGGGGTGGCACCAATCGTGAACAGCTAAAAGCCCGTTAAGAGTTTGTGATTGCGCCGGCGTAAAGGTTTGCACACCAAGTGCAGCCGCACCGCCAAAAGCTGCATCAAAAATCGGGTGGGCGATGGATCGAGTCTGGGTAATGGGTGCGGTATTGGCAGACACGCGCAGTGGTTCCGTAGGATGCTGTCGAGACTGTTCATTTGCAGGCTGGCGTGGAGAGAGTTGCCCACTTGCGACCCACGCCTCAGCAGTCATCAATTTAGCAAGGTACTGGGCTGCCTGATAGCTAGCGCCTTGAATACTAACCAAAGAGCGGCTTGCACCAAGCGCCCCCTGCTGGACCGCGCCGCCACCCTGACCGAGCAATCCAAGACTATCCAACGCAGCTTCCCACCGTGGACGGTTTTTTTTGCGTGTCACCAGTGCGAGCAGATCTTTTTCATCGAGAGGTGTTGCCGTCGTGGGTGACAACAACAAGGTAACGCTCTTGACGATGTCGCGCGGTAGGGCGTTCACCTGAGCATTCATAGCCGCCGCCAGGCGCATCTCGCGAGCTTGGCCAGGCGCGTAGGCGTAAAGGCAAAGATCGAGTGGTTGGCCGTCCGCAAAGGCCAAAATGGTGGCTAATGTTTCTGCGGGTTGCCTCAATAGGTCGACGCCATTGACCGGATACTGCACGCCGCTACCGCGACACTGGCTCGCAACCAGTGCCGCCGGGGGGGCTAGGTCTAGCCAGAGTATTTCAGCGCCGGCAGCGTTAAATTGCAGGGTGGGCGCCATTTCGGCGCTTGCACCAAAGACCACGACCTTGCGTTGAGATAAGTTTACTTGGTCATCGTTCCCTAGGTCTTGCGCTAACCACGCCAATGCTTCACTCGCGGCCGGCGAAATGATGTTCTCGGATAATAAGGCGTTGCCCAGGCGCGTGAGATTGGGCCAGTCACGTTTTAGAAAATGTAACGAAGGTTTCCAACCGGGTTCGCAGTTAGGCGATAGACGCGCGATCTCCAGGGGTTTTGCAGGTTGCTGCAGGTGTTCCTGAAGTTGACGTTGGCCATCATGATTTCGGTAAATGATTTGCATCTGAAAGGCTTCTGCAAGCAGCCGGGCGATGTCCGCACGCGCGTGGCTGGTAACTCTTGCAGCCTCAAATTGAGGTAGGATACCAACATAGCCTTTCTTAAAATCTTCCAATTTTTCGGGAAAATTCACCTCATTAAAGACCAGGGGATAGGCCTCGACAGCGGCCTTCAGACTGTAGTGCATGATCTGGCTCGCCGAGCTGCCATCGAGAAGTTGAATGCCATGTTCTGCCATCGTTATAGTGTCTCATCTGCCTGGGTCAAAGTGTCGGGTAACGGTTTTTTAAAGCACCGCTCACCCATTTGGGCGTGTCGATGGGCATTCTAGAACAGATGATTTAGCATAAACCAGCTAAGTATCCGATACGGTCTCTTCACTGTTAATGTCAGGTGCAACCGAGGATAGGTGTTATAAACCAACTTTTTCAAAGAATGGTCGGGTACAGCAATTGCGTATGCTAACTGGTAATCAGCGACAATTTCCGGACGAACAAAGCACAAAATGTGCAAACGATACCGATTCCCGCCTAAAATCGTTCAATACGCTGTGTGGCTGTATTTCCGATTTTACTCAAGCCATCGTGACATTGAAGATTTGTTGGCACAACGTGGGATTATTGTCACGCATGAGTCAATCAGGTTGTGGTGCAACAAGTTCGGTTCGAAAAACACGTTGCACGGATGCCGGGGCAAAGACGATCCCGGCAATTTATGGCATGATCTTCTAAATCACCGCCCCGACAGGCCTCGAATGAATGATTTGTGGGCAGCGTTTCATACACGCAGCGAGGCGGAACAAAGCTAAAGTTTCCGTTACAGCGTACTACAGAAGAAAGGAACGTGAAAATGAAAGACGAGTTTGACGACATTGGTGGGCACATCAGCAAAGAGAATGACAATTACACCGTCAAAGACAACTTTGTTGGTGAAAACCTCCTCTTGAGCAGCACGCACCTTTTCCCGGGTAAGGAAACGGCTGGGCATAAGCACCTGCTACAAGACGAAATATTCTTTTTTACGCAAGGCTCCGGGGAAATCTACCTTCGCCACCCTGACGAAGGCCAAGGCGAGTTAGAGGAGATATACGAAGTCAATGCACAGGACATCGTTACGGTTCAAGCCGGTATTTTTCACCGCGTACACAACAAGGGCAAAACCAAATTAAAATACTTGCGTGTAATGAACCGTCCTTAAAAAGGGGTAGCACCATTACCCGCTACCCGCAGCAGACAACCGAGCTGACTCGATACTCAGACTTTCGATCGAAACGCGCTGTTATAATTCCTATCCCAGGGTGGCCTCGTCGGTGTGTTGCTGCTAAGTGATTACGGGCGAAGCGCTAAAACCAAGACGCTACTCGCCGCGGCCGTAGGGTCGATGGATTGATGGATAGTTTGCAGCGGGCTCATAAAGCCATTCGTTCGACCGTGGATGCCGCTGGTGAGGGGCCTCGCAGGACCATCACCTTATGGTTTCTGTGCACTGATTAATAACTCGTGAAGCGGGCTA
>OCVR010003586.1_pt1 | contig 10871 bp, 10 predicted proteins | sample 1539091 | NCBI WGS metagenome assembly OCVR01 (sample SAMEA3355530, study PRJEB22509) | marine metagenome | biome: marine; feature: coastal ocean; material: water | place: USA | collected 2010-08-07 | depth 16 m | reverse complement strand
GCCAAAATGATCGCCAAACCGGTCTTCAACAAGGTTAAGCACTTCATTTGTTATCTCATCAGGGACAAAACTAGTATGTTTGGGAACCTCAAGCCCGTCAGGTGCACGCCCCCGGTTTTCTGCATCATAGTTCCACTGACCACCAATCGGGTCATTCCCGGACATTAAAATGCCTGTCTTGCGCCGAAGCTCGCGGTAGAAATATTCCATGCGAAGCTGTTTGCGGCCATCTGCCCAGGTCGCAAACTCATCAAGGCTACAATAAAAACGGTCATCGTCTCGCAGCTCAACCGCACAAGGCAGGGTATTTTCCCAATCGCGCATTTCAGTTAAGACACGCCATTCAGAGGCAAATGTTGCAATCACGCTTTCGGGTGCATGCCGCTCAACAGCCCGCGCAACTTCGCCTGAAAAGCTGTGGCTATTGCCGTCCTGATCAAGACGGACATAATCAACATTCCAGCCCGCATCTGACAGGCTAGCCGCGAAATGCCGCATCGCAGAAAATAGAAAAGCGATTTTTTTCTGATGATGTTTTACATAGACGGCTTCATCGAATACTTCACATAATAATATGATATCACGTGATTTATCGGCATCTTTCAGTGAAGAAATCTCGGGACTTAACTGGTCCCCTAATATAAGGCGAAGCGTACTCATATCTGTTCTTCTACTGCGGCGTTGGCGGCTAGTTTGAGGTCAGCGAACGCATCAAGAGCGCGCAAGCGTGATGCCTTCAAATCAACAATAGGTTTTGGATAGGTAGTGCCTAATGTAACGCCAGCATGCTGGAGAATTGTGCTGGGCGCCTCCCATGGTGCAAAAAGATATTTTGAGGGCAGCTTGCTAAGCTCTGGTACATATTTTCGCGTATAATGCCCGTCTGCATCAAATTTCTGCCCTTGGGTAACAGGGTTAAACACCCTGAAGTAGGGAGCGGCATCGGCGCCGCAGCCTGCAATCCACTGCCATCCTGCCCGGTTATTGGCAAAGTCAGCATCAAACAGGCAGTCCCAGAACCAGCGTTCGCCATGACGCCAGTCCAATAGCAGGTTTTTGACCAGAAACGAGCCGACAATCATACGCACACGGTTATGCATATAGCCGGTCTGATACAGCTCACGCATACCAGCATCAACAATCGGAAACCCTGTCATACCTGTCTGCCAGCTTGTGAGGGCGGCGTTATCATCACGCCAGCCAAAGGCATCAAATTTCGTCTGAATATTTTTTGTTCTGATATCTGGGTTTTGCATCACAAGATTATGAGAAAATTCACGCCAGCCAAGCTCTGATCTGAATGTTTCACGTTGGCTGTCATGTTCTGGCAGAATGCCATCAGCCGCATACCATGCCTGATGCGCAGAAACCTGACCAAAACGCATATAGGGCGAGAGGCGTGAAACATGAGGCTTGTCGGGAAAATTGCGGCCCTCTTTATAATTGCTGAGGCCATCATCAACAAACTCTGCTAGCCGTTCATGAGCGCCGGCTTCTGAAATATCCCATCCGGCACATATCTCATCGCCCCAAGGGCGCTCTGGCAGCAGGTTTAGGCTATCAATGGCCAGCGCGCCAGACGGGCAGGCTTGCACAGGCTCAGCAAAGGTAATGTCAGGCGGCGCAAGCGGGAAGCGGGGCTGGGTAAGATTGAGGCACCCACGCCGATAGAACGGCGTAAAGACTCTGTAGGGCGTCCCATCTGCTTTTTGAACCTGTTCAGGCTCCCATAAGACAGAACCGCTTTCTTGGATAACTGTGACACCCTGCTCAAGTAACCGTTTTGTAATTTGAGCATCCTGTTCAACCTGCCAAGGGGCATAGCTTGTTGTGAAGGTCAGTATTGTTGCGCCGGTTTGCTCTATGATGCGGTGCAAGCAGGTTTCGGCGTCACCGCTCATCACAATGAGGTTATTTTCAACAGACACATTTAAGCTTTTCAGCGCATGATGAAGCCAGACTCGGGTTGCGCCGCCAAGCCTATCATCTCCTGCGGCCTCGTCATCCAGAATAAAGATAGGCGTGACAAGCCCTTCAGAAGCGGCTTTGGTGAGGGCAGGGTTGTCAGCAAGCCGTAAATCATGCCGGAACCAGTGGAGTGTGCGTGGTGTCATTCAAAAATACCTGAAAAAAAACAATGATAACTGCTCTTTATCCGTATGTAAGAGAGCTTCGGATTGGTTTCAGCAAAGTCTTTTTTACCGCAGCAGCTAAAACCCATCCTATCAGGCTGAAGCCAGTAGGTCCTGCATCATATGAATAATGGCTTTGGCTTGCTCATCGCTAAAAGGTTCTGCTGCCCCAACGCCCCAGACTGGGCCGGGCCAGGCCGCATCATCTTCGTGCCGAGCAATCAGGTGAAGATGAAATTGGGGTACCATGTTACCTAAAGAAGCAACATTGATTTTATCAGCATTTTCAGACTGTTTTAATAAATTGCTCATGCTTTTAGTGAGCGATAGCATATCCTGTTCAGTCTCATCAGGCAGGTCATGCCAGTCGCGTATCCCTGAGAGTTCGGGGATCAGGACAAGCCAGCGGTAGCGTGCGTCATCCATCAGTCTTATCTGACATCCATTTTGGCGCGCGATAAAAAGCGTATCTCGTTCAAGCCGGTGATCCAGTGAAAAATCTGACATAAAATGAAACCTTCATTGTGGGTGTCATTACCCTGTGATGTGGATATCTGCTGTTGTTTCCTGAAAGTCAGTCTGGCATATCTGTAGGGTATGACAAACAAAGAACCTCATTCTGATGATACAGCTTTATCACCCCGGGCCTCAACAGTGTTTGTTGACGCTGATGCCTGTCCGGTGCGTGATGAGATTGTGACCTGTGCCCGCCGGCATAATGTGCCTGTTATTATGGTCTCTAATGGCGGTATTCGGCCGGGGGCTGATCCCTTGGTAAGGTTAAAAATTGTCGCACAGGGCGCTGATGAAGCTGATAAATGGATAGCAGATGAAGCAACAGATGGCGATATTGTGGTCACAAATGATATTCCGCTTGCGGCCCGCGTGATAGAGGGCGGGGCGTGCGCTTTGCGCCCCGATGGCCGCCCCCTTACCAAAGATAATATTGGACAGGTTCTGGCAATGCGAGACCTGATGGCTGATATCCGCAGTGCCAATCCATTTCATCAATCAAGCGGATCATCCTTTGGCAAGCAGCAAAGATCAGCCTTCTCACACCAGCTTGAAATATTGTTGCGGCAGGTTGCAGGCTAGGGGAGTAAAATATGAATGATGTTGTACTGATTGACTGGGGAACAAGCGCGCTGCGTGCCGTTATTGTCACTGAAGCCGGAGAAAGCGGCGCTCGTTTTGCCTCGGATGCCGGTATCATGAATGTGCCGGAGGGTAATTTTGCTGCGCAGCTTACCGTAACCCTTGACGCGCTAGAGGTTGCTGATAATCCGCCACCTATTTTAATGAGTGGGATGATTGGCAGTACGCTTGGGTGGCGCGAAGCACCTTATCTGACTGGCCAGCAGAGTTTTGATGATTTTGCCAAAAACCTCTTTGTTCTGGAACATCATGATCTGGATATTCGTATTGTGCCGGGTATCGCAGCACCGTCTTTGGGCCTGCCTGATCATATAGATGTAATGCGCGGCGAAGAAACGCAGTTTTTTGGCAGCCTTATTCTCACCCAATCCCAAGAAAAGGGCAGGGATATAGGAACATTAATCTGTATTCCGGGCACCCATGCAAAATGGATTGCCCAGAGGGGCGGCGCTATTGAAGGCTTTGCAACTTTCATGACAGGAGAGCTGTTTGCTGTGCTATCTCGTTATTCGGTCGTAAGCGGGGTTTTATCTGAAGAACAGAGCACCACTCACCTCTCACCTGCCTTTTTTGACGGACTTGATATGGCATTGCAGCCCTTGGGAGTATTGCATCATGCGTTTTTACTTCGTGCTGGCACAGTAACGGGCGGCTTTGATACATCAACGAACAGAGACAGGCTGTCTGGGATATGTATTGGCAGTGAGATTGCCGCTATGCGTCCTTATATTGAGGCCAGTGGCCAGCCTGTAACACTGATTGCCAGCGCGGTGATGCGTATTGCCTATGAGCAGGCCTTTACCCATTTTAATATTCCCTATATTACGATTGATGCTGAGGCGGCGACGATTGCCGGCCAGCTTGCCCTTCATAATAATCGTTCTTAGTGGCTAGCGGAAGAGATAAGAGATGCATAGGCACCTGATTGCTATTTTGCGTGGGATAACGACTGATGAAGCCGCAGCTGTTTGTGACGCGCTCCTGTCTGCTGGCATTAGCCAGATTGAAATACCGTTGAACTCGCCGGATCCGATGTGCACAATCGAGATGATGGTAAAACAATATGGGGCTGATGCCCGTATCGGGGCAGGGACTGTGCTGACATGTGCAGATGTTGATATGCTGGCAGAGATAGGCGCGCATATGGTCATCTCTCCTAATATGAACCCAGAGGTGATTGCCCGCACGAAACAATTAGGCATGATGTCCTGTCCGGGCATTTTAACGCCAACCGAAGGGTTTGCCGCACTTGCAGCAGGGGCTGACATGCTAAAGCTATTCCCCGCAGATATTGTGGGGCCGTCCGGCGTGAAGGCGTTGCGTGCTGTCCTGCCGGCTGATGTGAAGCTAGCGGCTGTTGGCGGTGTTGGCCCGGGTAAGCTATCTGTCTGGGCTGAGGCAGGTATTACGGCCTTTGCAATAGGCTCCAGCCTTTATAAGCCTGGCATGTCATCGGCAGATGTTGGCGCAGTAGCCCGCCAGTTAGTCGCAGAATATGACGGGCTGGCGAGATAGCGCTGTTTGCCGGGCTGATGTTTTAACGCTTTACAAACCCTATGCTTTGTCTGACCATCATTTTGACTTAATGTAAGTTTTGACGTCGTCATACTCTTCTTGTTAGGCGTATGGGTCTAACAGAATGCTCATCAAACTAGAATCGCTCAAAGGTCGGTATCTTGGTCATGATACAGCCGGAGGCATTTTCGCTTCGGCTTACGCTACAGGTACCGTCTATCATGACACTTAAACCATCATCCAAACTCATCGAACCAACAGCACGTGATAACCTTGTTGGTATCGGGCTTATGTTGCTGAGTATGTTTGTCTTCTCGGCTGTTGATACAATTGCAAAAGTCTTAACAACAGATTTTCATCCGCTTCAGATTGTCTGGACACGCCAGCTGGGTTTGGTGGCAGGCGTGTTTGTTATGATGGCGTTGCGCGGGGCATCGTTATTTGAGACAAAGCATCGTAAATTACAGCTTGCCCGCGGTCTTATGGCGGCATTATCTGCAGCCTTATTTATCACAGCCATAAATTATGTACCGCTTGCTGATGCAATCGCTGTTACCTTTGTTGCTCCGTTTGTTGTGACGATGTTTAGTGCGCTATTGTTAAAAGAAAAAGTAGGTATTCATCGCTGGAGTGCGGTTATTGTCGGATTTTTGGGAACGCTGGTTATTTTGCGCCCTGGGTTTGATGGATTTGAGCCTGCGCTGTTACTCGCCGTTCTGGCCGCGGTTCTGTTTGCGTTTCGCCAGATAATATCTCGCTATTTGAGTGGTTCGGATAAAACTGAAACAACAGTTGCCTATACCGCACTTGTCGCTGTAATGGTGCTGTTCATCCCGTTGCCGTTTGTCTGGCAAACGCCAGTCTCAGGGTTTCATCTTCTTCTGATGGCCATTATGGCAATTCTGGCAGGTCTTGGTGAGTTGTTGGTTATCAAGGCGCTTGAAGTTGCCTTGGCTGTTGTGGTCTCGCCAGTGCATTACACTATCCTGATTTGGGGCAGTCTCTACGGCTATTTTGTGTTTGGAGATTTTCCAGACTATTTGACATGGATTGGCGCAATTATCATCATCCTATCAGGACTTTATACGCTCTACCGCGAGCGTAAACGCGCCGCCCGTTAGCCTGTTGGCTAGAAAAAGACGTTATAGGTGACAGACAGGCTGTCATCATCTGCCAGCAGACCATAGGCGCTTGTCGCAGTGCGGCTTGAGAAAAAGGTAGATGATAGCTCTATACTTGACCAGCTATTCAGCCGTTTCGATGCTTCAAGCGAGACCAAGGACTGTTCGGCTTCCTTGTCAGCTGAGACCAGCAGTAACAGGGTTGTATCATCAACATCATTCAGAATAAGACGAAGCCCGCCAACAAGAAACTGATCAGCAGCAGCTTGCGGGCGATCATCATGCTGAATTTCAGCAATGACCCCCAAATCCCATAAATCATTAACAATGCCATAAAAACTGTATTCGATGCCCATCACAGCGGCCGCAAACGCGCTTGTAGCTTGCGTGCCATGCAGGCTTTCCCATTTAAACAGTAAATTCTCGCCGGTATGTTGTGCTTCAATCCCAATCGATTTCATCAAAGGATAATAAGCTTGAAGGGCAGTGCCACCTGAAACAGGGGTTAGAATAGGATCACGTGCCGTGCCATAGAACAGACTGCCCGCAAGGTCCCAGTCACCAGACACTGCAGCGAAACGGCCGGCAAAATCATCTGCATCTTGAGCGTCTGCTCTCTCAAACTTGGCAGATGTTACCGGAATACCGCTGCTTGGATGGCCATCAGAATCATTAAACGTTCTCTGGCGGAAGTCGCTCATATACCATAATTGCAAATCGCCACTATCCATATAGCGCTCAAGTGAGAGGGAGGGCGCTCCTAGTTTGGCTGATGAGCCTTGAGCGGCCGCCGCATCACTCTGGTTAATGACATCAACAACGTTTTTGCTTTCAGCATTTCCCCAAAATACCTGCCGGTTACCGATAAAAGCCTCCATACCGGCAATCGGGGTCCGGAGATAGGCTTGCCGCGCTTCAATAATGCGTCGACCTGCATCATCAGCATCTGCGCGTCCGATAAGCTCTGCTACAACACGGCTCTCATTAAAATCATGAAAAGCTTCAACCTTTACCTCAGCCGAACGGCTTTTATCATCTGTTCCGCTGTTATGCTCAGGAAACACATCATAGCGCGACGAAAGGGTTGCATTGATTTCGCCTGCTATCACGCTGCTTGTCAGGCAGGACAGAGCAACCGCTCCTATGAAAAATTCTTTTATCATCTGATCCGTTTAAGCGTGTTCTTCTGAAAGTCGTTTTCAGTAAGGCCAGACTGCATTGTCCAGTTTGAAAACAGAAGTTCAGTTGATTTTCCTGTTTGATGATTGGTCATCACCATGGTGTCAGCGCGCCAATGCTGGTCCAGATACAGATTATAGTCGCTATAAATGAGGGTTTTAAGAAGGCTGTCTTTGCGGTCATAGAAATCAATTTTCTGGAGCCTGTATTCGGCCTTATCCATCCAGACAACCTGACGCTTATAGCCGCTTTTCGGGTCAATAGGGTCATATTCGATCACATAACAGTCAAGGCCATTCACGGTTTCATCGCGCAGGTAGTTATAGGTGTATTTCTCAACTTCCTGACTGGAGATGTCTTCATAAGCAAATTCGCTCCCCATGAAAGGGCCAGCTTTATTTGATGAGGCAATCCGCTTAACCCGCTTTAAAGCAGGCAGAAAAAGCCACTGATCGTCTGTTTCTGTCTTTTTTGTATGTGACAAGAAGGCCGTACCGCGCACATCTCCCGGGCTGTCAAAAATGACAATCGACTTATCGCCTTCATCATTACCCTCTAATGTGCGGTTGCGAATGGCGCGGCTTGTCGACTGGCCATATTTATCGGTCAGAGTCATTGTCATGTCAGCGGTCGTATCACCAAACCCTTTATCGCGATTATCAGCGGCGATAGCAATTTCAAGCCCCTTTTCAGGAGAGGCAATAGCCAGAGCAGGAAGAGAAGAGACAGCCAGCAGCGCAAGAAGCGATACAGAAGTAAATTTCATCGTGTTATATCCTTTTAAGACGCTGTTTTTGCTTGCGAAGAAGCCGTCACGGTAGGGGGTGTATCTGAGCTATTTTCGACTGCTTTATCCTTATCTAGAACGATAAGCAAAGCTGGCAATAAGGTAAGGTCAGCAATCAAGGCAATCACAAGGGCAATGGCTGTGAGCATCGCCATATAGCTGTTCACACCAAAGGAGGACTGCGCCAGAATAGCAAATCCTGCCACAAGAATAAGGGTGGTAACAACCAGAGCGGTGCCAACCCCATTAAAGGCTGAAATAACAGCATCACGGGCTGACAGTTTCAACTCTCTGCGGGCGATCTGATATTTTGTTAAGAAATGCACACTATCATCAACTACAACGCCGAGCGCCATGCCGGCAACCACAGCAACAGCCATATTAACCTGCCCAACCAATGCGCCCCATACGCCAAACGCCAGCGCCGCTGGCAACAGGTTAGGTATCAGGCTGATAAGCCCTAGCTGAACATCACGCAACGCAATCAGAATAACGCCACTAATTAAGAACACAGCCAGAAGCGTTCCGATAAGCATGCTTTCAATATTACGTTTCGAGATATAGGCGAACATCACTGTTGGTCCAACAGCCGTCAGGTTTGTCTTATGGGTTTCAGCAAGATAGCCTTCTGCGCGGGCGATCCAGGACCGAAGCTCATTGGTTGTCATGTCATCAAGGGTGACAACCACTTGGGTCGATGATTTGCTGATATCTAATTGATTATTCATATCAAGCCCAAAGGGAAGAGACAGCTCGTAAAGCAACAGATATTGCGCGGCAAGTTCGCGTGACTCAGGAATGCTATAATAGGCCTCATCCCCTTCATTTAAGTCACGGTTAAGCCGCTTAAAGGTATCGGAGATAGACTGAACGTGGGTGACGACTTCTTCATTCAAGGCCCATTCTGTGAAATCAGCTACTGTCTGGATAAAGGCTGGTTCGCTTACACCATTTGCCTCGCCAGACTGAAGATTGAACTGAATGAGATTTGCGCCGGTAAGATTTGCGCTTACCCAGTCAGTATCCTGACGATATTCAACAGATACGTCAAAATATTTAACAAAATCATCATTGATTTCGTTCAACGGTATAAGCGCCAGAAGACAGGCCGATACAACAACGCTAATGCCAAGAACCGCTTTGTATTTATCAGCGATAAAGGTGCCGATAACGCTCATCTTGGAATCAAGTTTCTGCAAAGTACCCTTCGGCTTAATCGGCACAAAACTAATCAAAATAGGTAGCAGAACAACCGCATATACCCACGCAGCCATAACGCCAATAGCTGTTATATTACCCAAATCATGAAACGGCGGCGAATCCGAAAAATTCAGTGATAAAAACCCGAGAGCTGTTGTAACGCTGGTTAAAAAGATTGGCTTGGCATTAACCCGCAAACTATAAAGTAGGCTCTCGCGTTTATCATACCCAGCTCTCATCCGGTTCAGCATCACCACAAGCAGATGAATGGAATCAGCAACCGCAAGCGTGGTAATGATGGTGGGCGCACTAGCTGATGGCGGCGTCAGGCCAATGCCCATCCAGCCACCAAGACCCATCGCAACCGTAATGCTCGGAATGATAACGATAAGAACAAGTATTGTAGCAGTGATGGACCGTAACAGCGCATAGGCTACAATCAGAATGACAAGATACATTGCTGGCACCAATGTTCCCATATCCTGCATAGAGGATTCCATAAACGCATTATTTAAGAAGATAACGCCGCTAAGCCGTATTTTTATCGGATAGTCAGCCTCAATCTTTGCAGCAAGCTCGCGCGCGGCCTTTGCAACAACTGTCACTTCATCTGCCGTTTCTCCGGGAAGCTGTATTGTTACATTCACAGAGGTAGCGCGGTGCTGGCTATCATGAATTTTACCAGAAAGAGATGGCTCTGTTGTGCTGATATCATTGACAAGCTGCAACTCATTAGCGTTAAGCTCGCGGCCATTTACATACAGGTCGCGCACAATCAGGTCATCCCCATCAACTTCGGTATGCTGATAGTTGGATAAGCTATCAACGCGGATAGAGAAGGGGAGTTGCCACGCCATTTCTGTTAGCGCTTCAACGCCGGCAAGCACCGCCGGGTCATTCGCAGATCCAGATAAGGGATCGATAGCAAAATTTACATTATCAATTTTTGTATAGGTCTGTTGGACCTTCTCAAATGCTTTAAGTTGTGGGTTATCTTTACCAAAGAAAACTCTGTAATCATTGTCAAAATACAGGAACTGTGCACCGAAAGAACAGCCAAAAGTAGCGAGCAGCAAAACGACCAATGCAACAAAGCGATGCCGCAATAAAAATTCACCATATGAGTTATGTGACGAGGAAACTTGCTGAGACATTTTCTACCTTTTTACACGTATTTTAGCTGTAATAGACGGTGTGCATCCTGACTGTTATTTGCAATTGCCTATTAACTATATTACAGAATAGACGTAGACCTAGTTTAAACACTTGCGTTTTGCAAGTATAAATTCAAACTAGTAAAAATTCTTAACGGGTAAATTTTCAAGAGCGCTAGATGTCTAACCCTGACTGTAATTGTCCTATTGCTCGTTCACTTGCTGTTTTTGGTGATAGGTGGTCTCTTATCATTTTGCGTGACCTTTTATTTCACAACAAAAAGCATTTTCACGAGTTCAGCGATTCACCAGAAAAAATTTCATCTAATATTTTAACAGATAGATTGAGAAATTTAGAGGCAGACGGCCTTTTGAAATCTATCGTGGATGACGCAAATAAACGCCGTAAAATTTACCTGCCAACCACAAAGGCGCAAGACCTTGCTCCGATTTTGCAAGCATTAGCTGTCTGGGGCGAAAAACATAGCTCATTAGATTAGCTGTTTTTGATTTTTTTCCGCTGCATGTCACGTAGTCGTTCAGACAGAATTCCCAAAACACCTCTTACCACCATATCGGCGCCTTCTAGTCTCTGCTCAAATTTGTTGTGAGAGATAAAAATGCGCCA
>OCVR010003580.1_pt1 | contig 10881 bp, 18 predicted proteins | sample 1539091 | NCBI WGS metagenome assembly OCVR01 (sample SAMEA3355530, study PRJEB22509) | marine metagenome | biome: marine; feature: coastal ocean; material: water | place: USA | collected 2010-08-07 | depth 16 m | reverse complement strand
TTGAAACAAGATAAAATCGGATCGGACTCGGGTGCAAATCCCGACAGCTCCACCAAAGATACACATGAATGCGAAAAAGGGTTTATAGTAGCATGCAAGATTCTGAAACCCCGAAATACCCATTCAGATCGCCAGTAACTTGCTCGTGTGTATCTTTGATGGGGCTGATATAGGAATCGACGGACGGCGTAGTTAAGTGGAGTTTACCGGATGATCGCGCATAGATCAATTAAACTAAATGCAAATGAAAATTTCGCACCATCTGGTTACGTTGCACTAGCAGCCTAACAAAGGGAGCTGGCCACTTGCTTAGCAACAGAAAAGTGGCACTTCATTTAAACAATAGAAAGGTAATAAAATGAAATTCGTTACGACAATTGCGGCAGCAGTATTGCTAGCCGGAGCAGCACAAGCAAAAGACATCACTGTAGCTGGTCAAACACTGTCATTAGGGGCAGAAGCAGACATGAACTATACAACAGGTGTAGAAGCTTGGGCATTGGATTTCACTCCATATTTAGGCGCAGAAATTATGGGCTTTGGCCTTACTGTAGAAGCTCCAATGAATTTGTTAGATTTGGACGATCAAGGCCTTGATGGAACATTTACCGGTTTAGAATTCACTAGCCGATATGTACTCACAGACAGCATGAGTGTCTATGGGGAAGTAGCTACTAACAAAGATCTAGAGTTTGGCGACACCACAGTAGGTGCATCCTTTAAATTCTAAGTTAGACTGCATATATTATTGGATATTATTGGATATTATTGAATATAAGAGGGGTGCAGTTTTTGCATCCCTTTTTTCGTTATAAATAAAAATAAAATTGGAGGTTTTTGTTATGTCTTTAAAATTAAAAGAATTAACGTGGGCACATCACCAAGCTGCAGAACGCAGAGCATTCGCTAAAGAATTGCTATCAGGTAAGATAGATCCCGCACTATATCACAAGTTTTTATGTTGTCAATATATGAACTATAACGTTCTAGAAGAATTGGCTATCATTCCACCTAATCTAAACAAAATTCATAGATCTCGTAGAATATTTCAAGATATCCGAGAGCTAGAACAAGTACATGGATTTGAGCCACCTAACGAGTATCCAGCATCTGTTGCTAAATACGCTGCTCATCTATATGCATTAGGTGATGCTGATAATAATCAAGCACTACTTGCTAATATGTATGTACGCCACTTTGGTGAATTACATGGTGGGCAAATGATTAAAAAGAAAACACCTGGATCAGGACTCATGTACGAGTTTGAAGGTGACACAAAAGTTCTTATTGAAGAGTTTAGAAAGCTACTTGATGATAGTATGGCTGATGAAGCTAAGAAATGTTTTGACTTTGCTTCAGAATTATTTGACGAATTGTCGAAAGAAATCGTTGACAAAGAGTAGTTTCTATTATATAATAGTATTATAAATCAGTTAACATTAGGAGATTGCAATGCGAGTAACACCTGAAGATATTGAAAATAAAGACATGAGTAAAGCAAACCGGATGGAAAGAAGTGAGACTGCACGACAGCGTCGCAAAGAAACTAAACAAATGCGAGAAACTCGATTGATGAACGAATACGCCAAGAAGAGACGGGAAAAGAAAAATTGAATTACACCATCACAGTCCAAGAAGATCCAGAAACAGGAGAACTCTTCATTGAGTTCCCTGAAGACATGATCGCGCATCTAGGCTGGAAAGAGGGTGACGACCTTATCTGGGAAGGCAATAATAAAACCTATTACGTAAGGAAGAAAGATGCATCCACTTTGGGATAGACTAAACGATTATGCCGACCACATATGTGGAATGTTTAACGATCACTTTACTGAATACGAAGAACCTGCTATGGAAGATCTGCATTTTACAGATTGGAAAGATAGGTTCTGGCATTCAGATCAAGTCTATAAAGCGCATTTAAAAACAATTGTACCTGAAGACGGAAAAGGTTTATGGCTTATGCACGTAAATGTATTTCCAGATCCAAGTGTAGAACTTCCTATATTAGGTTTTGATATTGTTGCAGGACCTAAAAAAATTACAGGTTCATTCATGGATTACAGTCCTTTACATGGATTTCCACACCCATATAACGAACATATGGAAAGAGCTGTACAAAATCTAGAATGGAATAAACCTAGAGAATTACCACCTTGGGCAAAAGAAATCTTTTCAAAAGATATGATTGCCGTTGGTAATATTAACACTGATGAAGAGCTTACTCAGTTTATTCAAGTAACATCTCATCTAGTGGAACACTACCTAGAAAATTTAGAGAGCAACGCATTCCCAGCACAAAGAGATATCGTTCCTCATCTAAATAAGTACTGCCAAAATCAAAAACTCAACCCACATTTGCATCGTTCAATACTTGCAATGGGAATAACCGAGGAAGATAAAGATCGTTACGTAAACGATGTACTGTTCGTAGAACAATAAATCAAGGCATATATAACATGAAAATACGTAAAATAAATCCTATTTTACCAACAAAACCGTTGACAGTTAACGGTTGTTGTGATATAATTATTATAACAAGTAAGAAAACAACTGTTACATTTGATAATCATAAATTTGTTGTCTCAATTACCTACTGCTCTACATGCGGTAGTATTAAAGCAACATCTCACATTAAGGAGCATCCTAATGCCAAAAGTAAACGAATTTCTCGGTGAAAAATCTGGCCAGACTTTAAAGGCAGAAATTCACACAGAAGGTACTGAACATACTATTCAATATTATGTAAATAATAACTTGCAAAAAATGGAAACATTTCATGGTAAAAGTATTTTTTACGTAGAAGATGCAGCAACTAATTGGATTGCTGGCATCAAGGTGTTAAACGGCTGATGATTGAATTAAACTCACCGGCCCAAATCCTGGCACCAAGAACTCCCGAAAAAGTACATCACGAGATCGCAAGTATGTTAGCTAAAGGCGCAACATATATTGATGCTCTTGTAGAGTATGCACGGGTTAATAATTTAGAAATTGAAACAGTTGCAGATATTGTAAAGAAGTCTTCTATCCTAAAGCAAAAGGTAAAGGCTGAAGCTGTTAATTTGAGATTGGTACAATCAGATGATCAAGACATCACTAAGTTATGCGAATGAGGACTCTTATACTTGGTATGTAAAATACCTTGCTATGAAGAAACATTTCTCAGACGCAAAATACGATTATCACAAATATAATGGAAAGATAAGAGCGTCGTACGACAAGTTTAGAACACGTAACGACGCCTATTTTTTCGCAAAACTTGCTGATAAGGAAAATCCAGAAAAGCTATTGCTATCTAATTTGATAGTTAATCCAAATGCATGGATACGCCAAATCCTAGAAGGTGAAGGCGAAGATCGATATGTAGCTTGGCAGCGTAAGATGGACTCTTTAACACGAGTTTTCAAACAAGATCTAAAACAATTAGATGAGAATTATCAAGCCAATTTTACTTCTGTAGATGGGCAGCATCCATTGCTGATTACATTATACTTACAGAAAAAGATTGAACTTGAGACTATTACTATCCTTGCAACTATGTCAAATATTTTTCCCTATTGGGATGAAAAAGTAGTTGACAAAATCATTGCAGGTGATATAATAAAGCTTATAAGGAAGTATAAACCTTTCTTAGAAATTGATGAAAAAAAGTTTAAGAATGTTATTCGAGAACAGTTTTTCTGATATAAATAGATGGCAGGGCAAACACCTGCACATACATCGCAATATAACAAACGCTATATACAGCAAAATTAGGAGATACAAAATATGTCATTTGATGCATTAAAAAAGAACCGTTCATCATCACTCAATAAGTTGAACGCACAGCTCGAGAAAATTTCTACAAAGAGCTATTCAGATCCCAACGAAGGTAAAATGTGGAAGCCAACCCGCGATAAAGCAGGTAACGGTTTTGCAATCATTCGTTTCTTACCAGCTCCAGGCGGTGAAGAGATGCCATTCGTTCGTATCTGGGACCACGGTTTCCAAGGACCAACAGGTCTATGGTACATTGAGAACTCACTCACAACAATTAACCAAGATGATCCAGTATCAGAGTACAACTCTAAACTGTGGAATACTGGTTTAGACTCAGACAAAGAAATTGCACGTAAGCAAAAGCGACGTCTGAAGTATGTTGCAAACATCTTAGTTGTAAAAGACTCAGGAAACCCCGATAATGACGGTAAAGTATTTCTATACCAATTCGGTAAGAAAATCTTCGACAAACTAAACGATCTAATGAATCCACAGTTTGAAGATGAAACACCAGTTAACCCATTTGATCTATGGGAAGGCGCAAACTTTCGTTTGAAAATCCGTAAGTTTGAAGGTTACCCAAACTATGACAAATCAGAGTTTGACGGTCCATCACCACTATCTGAAAATGATGATGAGTTGGAACGCGTATATAACTCTGAGCACTCTCTACAAGAGTTGATCGAACCAAAGAACTTTAAATCATATGCAGAGTTGAAAACAAAACTCTATCGTGTACTTGCTCTTGATGAACAAGCATCCACACCAACAACTGCAGAGAATGATGATTTGGATCTATCTAATATGGGTAACACTCAGTCAGCAGCACCGGCACCAAGTATGCCAGCAGCAGCAGCTGAGCCAGTGTCAAGTCTATCTATGGATGACGATGATGATGATCTATCAATTTTCAAGGAGCTAGCGAATGGCTAATAAAGTCTATGAAGAAGTTCTAGACTTTGACTTTGGTTTCAGCTTTATTGATGAAGAACTTCAGGAAAAAGAAGCTGAAGCCAAAGAAACTATTCAACAGGTTAGTAACGAAAAGCAAACTTTGGAGGACCAGCTAACGGACTCCAAAGTTAAAAACGATGACCTTGAATATAGACTAGAACTGTTATACAAAGCAGTTACTCCATTCTTAGACAATTTATGTAAGAATGCTGATAAATCAACAATCTATTGGCCTGATCGAGTGAATAAGATCGAGGCCTATAAAGGAAAATTATTGTCAATTGTAGAGGGAAATTAGCATGAGTTTATTAGACAAACTTGTAAAAAACAGTACCATTAAACTTACTGCTCCTATTTCAGAGTCGAAGGTTTTTGGTAAAAAAGAGATGGCTCCAACGTCTGTTCCAATGGTGAACGTGGCTTTGTCGGGCCGTATAGATGGCGGTGTCAGTCCAGGCCTCCTTGTCCTAGCTGGTCCATCGAAACACTTTAAATCAGCATTTGCACTACTTATGGCAGCTGCTTTTTTAAAGAAACATAAAGACGCAGCTCTTTTGTTTTACGATTCAGAGTTTGGTACACCCCAAGCCTATTTTGAATCCTTCGGCATTGATATGAGTCGTGTAGTTCATACACCGATTACAGATGTTGAACAACTTAAGTTTGATATTGCACAGCAATTAGATAATATCGACAAAGGTGACAAGGTCATGATTATCATCGATTCAGTTGGTAACTTGGCTTCTAAGAAAGAAACACAAGACGCACTTGATGGTAAATCAGTTGCAGACATGTCTCGTGCAAAAGCTCTTAAATCTTTGTTTCGTATTGTTACACCGCATCTCAATCTTAAAGACATCCCACTTATTGCAGTCAATCACACTTATAAAGAGATTGGTCTGTTCCCGAAAGATGTTGTATCTGGTGGTACAGGTATCTACTATTCAGCAGATGCTATTTGGATCATTGGCCGACGTCAAGAAAAGGTTGGTACAGAAATTACAGGCTATCACTTTGTTATTAACATTGAGAAATCTCGCCATGTAAAAGAGAAATCTAAAATTCCAATCTCAGTATCTTGGGAAGGTGGCATCGTCAAGTGGTCTGGTTTAATGGAAGTTGCCGAAGCCGGTGGCTATCTAAACAAACCAAAAGTTGGTTGGTACGAAGCTCTCAATCCTGAGACAGGTGAAGTACTATCCGAAAAACTAATGCGAGCAAAAGAAATCGTTGATAACTCTGAATTCTGGCTTAACTTAATGGAGAAAACAAACTTCTCTACATTCATTAAGGAGATGTTTACAATTGGTGCATCCGGTAGCATTATGCGTGAAGATGATGAAGTCATTGACGACGAAGATGAGGCATTAGCTAGTTAAAAGGTTGACATTTTACATTATGTATGTTAATATAATAACAATACTTGAACGTATCGGCAGGTTAATCTCTGCCGGTACTCAACCTAACAACTGGACACCTCAATGATTGAAACAACTGTACTATCAAATTTAATTTTCAATGAAGATTATTTTCGTAAAGTATTTCCCTATGTTAAGAAGGATTACTTCGAAGACAATAATTCAAAGAAAATATTCGAAGCATACTCTGAGTATGTAGAAGAATATCGAGAGCCTCCTTCAGTAGAGGTTCTTAAACTTGTTATGGACAAACGTAAGGATCTAAATGAAGATGCTTATAAGAATGTTATGGCAAGTCTCGACCAATTAAAAACAGACGACAAGACAGATCAAGAATGGCTTGTCAAAGAAACAGAGAAATTCTGTCAAGATCGTGATTTATATAATGCAATTCGTAAAGCTATCCTAGTTGTTGATGGCGCTGAAACTGAGATGGGTAAAGATGCTTTGCCTGCTTTGTTACAAGACTCATTAGCAATTAGCTTTGATACAAGTGTTGGCCACGATTATCTAGAAGATTATGAAAGCCGATATGATTTCTATCATCGTAAAGAAGAACGTATTCCTTTTGATATTGAAATTCTAAACAAGATTACTAAAGGTGGTTTACCTCGTAAATCAATGACTGTATTACTCGCTACCACAGGTGGTGGTAAGTCTCTTGTCAAATGTCACATGGCTGCAAATGCTATGTTGGCTGGTAAGAATGTCCTATATGTTACTATGGAAATGGCAGAAGAACGTATCTCAGAACGTATCGATGCAAACATGCTCGATGTTACTATTGATGAAGTATCAGAAATGCCACGTGATGTTTATGCAAAACGTATGGAAAGAGTTAAAGGTAAATCTACCGGCAAGCTTGTTGTTAAAGAATACCCAACAGGTTCTGCACACGTAGGTCACTTCAGACATCTACTTACCGAGCTTAGAATGAAAAAGAACTTTAAGCCAGATATGATTATGATTGATTATCTAAATATCTGTGCATCTGCTCGAGTAAAAGGTGCAGCAGCAGCCAACTCATATACCTTAGTAAAATCAATTGCAGAAGAAGTACGTGGTCTTGCAATGGAATATAATTGTGCTGTAGTTACTAGTTCTCAGTTTAATCGTGATGGCTATGGTAACTCTGATGTAGATCTTACTAATACTTCTGAGTCTATGGGTATTACTCATACTGCCGATTGTATTCTAGGTTTGATTACTACAGAAGAGCTTGACAATCTAGGTCAACTAATGCTTAAGCAACTTAAAAATCGCTGGGGTGACTTGGGTTACTTCCGACGTTTTGTTGTCGGTATTGATCGATCTAAAATGCAATTATATGAACTTGAAGACAATGCTCAGAATGGTATTGGACAAGGTCAAAGTGCAGCTAACACTGCTCCACGTCCTTCAATATCTCTTGATGATAATGTATTTGATAAAGGTGCGTTTGGTGGCGGTGGTGGTAAGAAGTCATTATTTTCTGCTGGTGGTATCTCTTAATTATAAATATAAGAAAAACCAATGAGTAGTTATAACAATGCTTTCTTTCAAAGGATATATCACAGAAATGGCACAACAAGGTTTTGTCTATGAAGTAAACGCAGCTAAAGCCTTAAAAGCCCATGATATTGTTCCAAAAGGATTTACACCAGCAGGTGCAGGTTCTGATATACCAGACTTAATGATTAAGCTTCCAGGACCAGGCCAAAGGCCAGTTGGTTGTGAACTAAAGATTTCAGCTGCTTCAGCTGGGTCTTTGGTTATGAAGTGGGATGCAAAAACTGGTTGGACTATCGGTGATCCTACATCAACAGACGACGAAAAACTATTCATACAGGACCTTGCTAAAGAGGTTGGTGTGCTTGATCTTATTAAGAATAAGTGGAAAAGTGTTCCATACAAGTACATGGATGCTAAGCAAAAGATGCTACCACAAAATGATATGCAAGGTATGGATAAGCGACAAATATATAAATCTGAGTTAAATCGTTTCCCTGAAATTAAAGGAACGATTGCTGCTGCTAAGATTGAACAGTATTACAATGTTAAGAAAACATATTATGTTAATGTTGGTACAGCTGGTTTCTATCTCTTAGGTAAAAAGAATCCATTAGGATTTGCAGGTCTGCCTTCATTTGGCGATAAAGCAAAAGCTCAATATAGAGCTCGTGTTCAAGCTAAAGGTGCTGGTAATTATCAATTTACTTTTGAGATGGGTTTCTCTATTCCAAGAGGAAACTTCTCTCCTTATAATATTGCTCCAACCGGTGGTAAAGGTGTTACAATTAAAACAGACCTTATGCCTAAAACTTTAAAAGATTTATTCGGGATTGAATCATGATTGGCTTTAAAGACTTTTTAGCAGAAGCTAAGAATACACACATGGAACATCTAGAAGACAACATTTTAAATAATGGTGTAGATGGTACTCGCGATTCAATTAACTTCCTTAGAGCATTACGAGATATGCTTGCAGGTGGAAGTAAATCTAAAATAAACGTTACAGTTAAATGGGACGGTGCACCAGCAATCTTTGCAGGTACTGATCCAAACGACGGTAAATTCTTTGTTGCTAAAAAAGGTATCTTTAATAAGAACCCTAAAGTATACAAAACAAACGCTGATATTGACGCCGATTCTTCTGGCGATTTAAATACAAAATTAAAACTAGCCTTATCTGAGTTTTCTAAACTCGGTATTAAAGGCATAGTACAAGGTGATTTTTTATATGCTAAGTCTGATCTCAAAGAAATTGACATTGAGGGCGAACCTCATATTACTTTCCATCCTAATACGATTGTTTACGCGGTACCTAAAAATTCTACCCTCGGTAAGGAAATACTCGGATCCAAGGTCGGAGTGGTCTGGCATACTTCATACAGAGGAAGCGACTTTGAAAAGATGTCTGCTTCTTTTGGAGAGGAGATTGCATCTGGCCTCCAAAAAGTAAAAGGTATTTGGTCAGTAGATGCTGTATATAAAGATCTATCAGGAACTGCAAACCTAACTAAAAAAGAAACAGAACAAGTAACTAAGATCTTATCAGCTGCTGGTAAGAAGTTTAACACTATCAAAAAAGAAACTCTGAATGGTATATCTAATAACCCAGATACTCTAATGAGAGTGAAACAATTTGTTAACGTTAAAATTAGAGCAGGCGAAAGAATTAAGAATCCTCGTGTGTTTGCTAAAGATCTAATTAGTTTCATTGATGACTATTACGAAAAAGAAGCAGCAAAACTTAAAACCGATAAAGGTAAAGCACGTAAGCGAGTTACTAAAGATGCTACGCTACTATACTTTAAACGTACTCCACAATCACAAATTACAGCAATGTTTGAATTATATAATATGATTATAGATGCAAAACATGTTTTGATTGGAAAGTTGGATAGAACAAAACGTATCGGTACATTCCTAAAAACATCGCAAGGTCTACAAGTAACTGGTCAAGAAGGCTTTGTTGCTATTGACCGTATGGGTAAAAATGCAGTTAAACTCGTCGATAGACTTGAGTTTAGTAATGCAAACTTTTCAGACAAATACATTAAAGGGTGGGACAAATAATGGCATGGGTTGACGTACCAGGATCAAACGCTATTTGGCAATATGATAATGCAGCCACAGCAGCAGATACATATGTTAATGCAAACGGAACAACAACTGCAGGCGTTAGAACATTTACACCTACCGGCGGCAATGCTCAGCTAACTTATGTTAAAGTACGTAAGAAAGGCGAGACTATTGAACGTGGCGAATTAAGCAAAAACTACTATGACGGGAAAATCTAATGGCTAGTATTCATTATTTAAAACGATCAACAACAGAGGCAGTTGTAAAGATTTATGTAACTGAATCTGCAGGTGCTACTGTAGATCTATTCTTAGCAGACCTTGTACATCCTTCTCAATCGGTTAACGGTGCAGTAGTAACTATTAAAGAAATATTCTGGGGTTGCAAACCTAATAAACATATAGATATTTCTAGATGGGACGGAGCTACACCTCACGGTCATTATTACTTTGTAAATTCTGGTTCACACGAATATAAAGGTTTTGTAGATAACGTGTATTCCAATAGAGATATACGAATCGTTGGTGATGGACCATTCCACGTCATCATGAAACTTACTAAAGAGTCCGGATACGACTAGACACTTTGTCACATATTCCATAAGTGACTACCGGCTATGTAAAATGAGTAACCCATAGTTACCTATTTCCATAATAAATAAATTTGTAAAAACAAGTTAACATTTATTAGGAAAGGGAATTCCGTGTTACACATTAACAACATTTCATCACAGTCATCTATTCTCGCAGTTGCAGCCTACAAGGTTGTAATGTTCTTTGAAAATCGTTCAGCAGCAATTGCTAAATGGAAACAACAGCGCGAAACATTTAAAACCCTCCACAAATTAACAGATAGAGAATTAAACGACATTGGCATTAGCCGTGGCGACATACGTTCTATTGCTAATGACACATGGGAAGAAAATCAGAGACGTGATAACGTACGTATGAATCCTAACCTAAGAGGTTTCGTATAATGGAATTAGCTAATACACAACACGTAAGCAACCCTTTAAAAACAATTTTAAAAGTATTAAGTAAAGCAATCGTAGCAACAGGAATGTTTCTATGGGCATTTGGTGAATCAGCAGGTCGAGCAAGAGCTGCTAGTGAGTTATACCGTCAAGGGTATGTAGAAGAAGCAAGAAGATTAATGTTGGAGAGTAAATAATGACTGGTGATAT
>OCVR010003573.1_pt1 | contig 10894 bp, 11 predicted proteins | sample 1539091 | NCBI WGS metagenome assembly OCVR01 (sample SAMEA3355530, study PRJEB22509) | marine metagenome | biome: marine; feature: coastal ocean; material: water | place: USA | collected 2010-08-07 | depth 16 m | reverse complement strand
TTTTTTTATTGTTATTTAGAAAGGCTACTAAGCACAAAACAATGGCGAGTTTACTAACTATTTTGCTTAAGCGGTTTATCAATTGACGGGAGGTGGCCTTAAAGCCTCTCTCTCGCAACGGGTAGAGGACTTTTTCCATCTTTTAGCCCCCTTCCCTTTATGGACCGCTTAATATTGAAGTAGTGGCGATTACGTCACACATCCCTTTCTCCCCTAAAATTTTTCATGAAAAACTTTCTCTCTTTATTAGCACTTTGCTGCTTCGGCACATTGAATGCTCAAACAACTGTCTTAACAGAAGATTTTGACTTAGGAATTGTGCCTCCAGCCGGATGGATTACTCAAAACCTAAACAATTCAACAACATTCTCTGAGCCTTGGAACACCGACGTGCCTTACGGAACGCTTCGCGCATGGCACGGCGATGGTGGTTCTGCAGACGGTCAAGCTGAAAACATGCTTGCAACTCCTGCAATGGATTTGACTGGCATGACTGAAGCATACTTCCATATGGACATAGAAACTAATTACGTGGCATATATGGCACACGTTCCTGGCAGTTTCGGAAACGGCGTCACAACAGTAGAAGTTTCTACAGATGGTGGAGCTACTTGGACTGTCGTTTGGACTGATTCAATTGATGCCTCTGAAGAAGATCTAGTAATGGCGCGTACGGCTGACATGTCAGCTTATGCGGGTCAAGCCAACGTCATGGCAGGAATACACTTCTCGGGCGATTGGGCTCACGAAATTTGGGTAGATAATGTTGTTGTTGATGACCAGTCAGGCGGCGGAGGCGGAGGCGGATTAACTTACGCTATCACTCCAATGACTGCAGGTTCACCAGTAACATTCAGTATTACAGGCGCAGCTCCTAACTCAAACTGTATTATTGGTTACTCGCTTACAGGTGCAGGCCCTATTAACACTGCCTACGGTATTGTTGATATGAGTCCACCAATTAGCACACTTGCTAACATTCCTTCAAACGCAAGCGGTGCTGCATCACTTACAGTAAATGTGCCGGCTAACGCTTCTGGTGTTACTCTTTACACACAGGCCCTAAATAATGGTGTTCTTACTAACTCGCTAGCTGAAACGGTTCAGTAATTAGTCAGAGATAGTCTTAGACTCTCCCTCCCGTAACGGGGGGAGAGTTTTTTTTGTACATCACTGAGTGTTTAAAAGCTAAATGATACGGATAGCGTCGGTGATTTGCTGTCGAGTAAAATAAAACTCGTGCGAATATCGCCGTAACTGTAAGTAATAATAGGGTGTAACTTATCGCCGTCGTACATCAGGTGGCTCGACCAATCTTTATTGATGCGGTAATTTAGCCCGGCGGGTATTTGCCATAAGTCGCCAGAGGGTGCATAGCTGGCGGCGACGTAAGCGCTAAGTCCTTTGGCAATGCTGTTGCCGACAGACAATATATATGCATTGCCACTCACCTTGGACGAAGGCCAAGCCGAACTCGTGCCGACTGTTACTGCTGGACGCCATCCGGCTGCTTCGATAAAGCGCCAATTTACAACGGGTGAATAGCGATCGGATTCGGGCATGAATTCAATGCCGGCACTAAGATTCGGCAGTATCATGCGGGTTAATGAAAACTCGAGTGATGCGCGTGGCGAATTATTGTCTATCACCCAGCGCGTAGTCAAAGAATGCGGTTTGTCTTGTATGTTTCCTGCACCCCGCACGGGGGCGCCTTCTCCAGGTCAGCCCACTCACAATGGAATAACAACCTCGTCGGCATTGTAGCCACCAAGGCCATATTCTGTGGTGAGTCCTTCTTGAGCTTCCTCGACCATTGGTGTCGCGCAACTAGTGAATACCTTCGCGCACACCATAAGGAAGAGAAGCCTCGGCGATGTTGTTATTTTAAGCATAAGTCTAGTTTGGCCTGTACCTTACATCACGGGGGCAATCCCTAACTCGGCAAAGTTCTTCTTCTCGTAGTTGTCTTGGAACATCGCGACGAGCTTCTTGGCCGCCACATCGTAAGCCTCTTTGTCTTCCCAAGTATTACGCGGATTTAGTATTTCGCTTGGCACGCCTGGGCATTCGGTAGGCATGGTCAAGCCTAAGATCGGATGTGTTTCGGTAGGTACGTTGTCAAGCTTGCCGTAGAGCGCGGCATCGAGTAGCGCGCGGGTGTGACCAATGCTAATACGCTTACCAACGCCATAAGCGCCACCACCCCAACCGGTGTTGAGTAAGATACAACGCGTCTGGTGTTGTTCCATTTTTTCAGCGAGCAAGCGCGCGTAGACAGAAGGGTGCTGCGACATAAACGGCGCACCATAGCAAGCGCTAAATGCAGCAACTGGTGCGGTGATACCCACTTCGGTGCCAGCCAACTTAGCAGTGAAACCGCTAACAAAGTGATACATCACTTCTTGTGTCGACAGAATCGAAACCGGTGGTAGCACTCCGAAAGCATCGGCAGTCAGCAACACAATAGTTTGCGGATGAGGTCCCTTTGCACCCTCAGCAACATTTGGATTTGCTTCTAGCGGGTAAGAGAAGCGAGTGTTTTCAGTAACGGACTTGTCCGTTAAGTCTAGCTCTTGTGGATCACATTCGCTCATTTCCTTGCCAGGCAATGGCGGCACGTTTTCAATGATAGTGCCCGGCATTGACATTGCAGCTGCAATGACCGGCTCGTCTTCTTTGTTGAGATCAATCAACTTGGCGTAACAACCACCTTCGAGGTTTGACACGCCGATACCGGTCCATGCGTGCTCGTCGTCGCCGATTAGCTGACGGTTGGCATCTGCTGAAAGAGTGGTTTTGCCTGTGCCTGAGAGGCCGAAGAGGATTGCGCCGTCACCATTAGGGCCGACGTTTGCTGAACAGTGCATACCCATATCGCCCATTTCAGGGAGGAGGTAATTCATCACTGTAAACATTGATTTTTTTACTACACCGCAGTAATCTGCGCGGCCAAGTACTAGTACAACTTTGTTTTTAAAGTCGAGGCAAGCGAGGCGTGTGCCAACTGTGCCATCGCGTTCAGGGTCGCAATGGAACGACGGTACGTTGAGCATAGTCCAGCGTTTTGCATCTTCGTCGCTTACGCCTTCGATGCCGTGCATGAACATGTTGTGACAGAAGAAGCTATGGGAGGCGTATTCTGAGACTAATCGGTATGGACGTGCGTACGAAGGATCGGCGCCAGCGTAAACATCTTTAACGTAAAGGTGTTTGCCACGCTGGTTAAGGTGTTCAACTACACGTGCTGTTAGAGCCTCGAATTTCTCAGGATTAAATTTCTGAAAGTCTGGCTTCCACCAAACCTTTTCATCTAGTTCTGGCCATGCCACGCCAAAGGTGTCATTAACCGGACGCCCGGTGCAAGTCGGGTCAGTGTAGTAAACTAATGGGCCATTCACTCCAAGCTTGGTGGCGAATGCTTTTTGCGCGTTGTCGTCGCCATCGAGGCTGACGCGGCCACGGTCATTGGCAATGGCTTCGTGAAAAAGCTCTTCTTTGCTTAGATTGTGGCGGTATTCGAGGCTGCGCAGGCCGAATCTGTGTTCTAGCTGTTGCGCAAGTGATGAATTTTGTGTTGCTTCACTCATTGTCCTGGGGCAGTTCTGCCTTGAGAGGCGAATATTTTACTCTCTATCGGAACAGTTTAGGTATCATGTTAAGCCAAAATGTCAGAATCACCTATTGTCATAGTCAGTGCTGTTCGCACGCCAATCGGACGCTTCGGCGGCAGTTTTAATAACGTGCCCGCTACGGAGTTGGCTGCATTTGCGACGAAACACGCGTTGGCGCAAGCAGGATTATCGCCAGAAGATGTCGACACAGTGATTTTGGGAATGGCTCGCCAAGCCGGAGCGCGTCCAAACCCGGCACGGCAGGTGGCTTGGAATAGCGGCGTGCCTGAGCATTCAACGGCGTTTACAACTAACATGGCTTGTGCTTCAGGGCTGAAAACGCTCCAGCAAGCAGCCGATGACATACGCCTGGGCCGTGCCAAGATCGCTGTAGCCGGTGGCATGGAAAACATGTCAATGGTGCCGCACATGCTAGACCGCATGCGCGATGGTTACCGTTTGGGTCACGCCAAAATTATTGACAGCATGTACCGCGACGGATTTTTGTGCCCACTATCTGATATGTTGATGGGCGCGACTGCAGAGTTGTTGGCTACTGAGTGCAATATAACGCGCACTGAGCAAGATGCGTTTGCTTTAGATTCTCAGAAGAAAGCCGAGCTGGCTTGGGCTAATGGCCACTTTGATTCACAGATTGCGCCGGTGGCCGTTAAGTCACGCAAGGGCGATGTGGTGGTTGACCGTGACGAGCATATGCGTCCACAAACCACTCTTGAAGGTTTAGCTAAATTGCCAGGCGTGTTTGCGGAAGAGAATGGCACGGTAACTCCGGGCAATGCTTCGGGTATTACCGATGGCGCTGCGGCGTTGGTATTGATGTCGGCTGATGAGGCTGAGCGGCGTGGTATTACTCCGCTTGCTGAGTTCTTGGATAGCCAAACGGCTGGTACCGATCCTAAACGGATGGGTCTTGGCCCAGTGCCGGCGACGGCGCAATTGTTCGAACGTAATGGCTGGTCATTTGATGACTTTGGTTTGTTCGAACTCAATGAAGCCTTTGCTGCTCAAGCATTGGCTTGTTTGCAAAAAATGCCTATCGATAGGTCGCTGTTAAACGTAAACGGTGGTGCGATTGCACTGGGTCATCCGATAGGATGTACTGGCGCGCGCATCGTAGTTACTTTGTTGCACGAGATGCAACGCCGCAAGATCGACATGGGTCTTGCTTCACTCTGTGTTAGCGGTGGTCTTGGTATCACTGGCGCATTTAAATTAATAAAATGAAAATCTTAACTCTTATCATTTCTCCGCTACTGTTAGCAGCTTGCGGTGACATTAGCTCTTCCAATCTTGAAGAGGTCCGGACTGCTGAAGAAACGCCTAGTTCGCAAGAACCGGCTGCCGCACCTGTTGCTGCCGCGCCTGTTTCCACAGTTCAAGCCACTAGTGGCTCGCGCCACTTCGAAGACCCGACTATCGTTAGTGACGAACAACTTAGCAATTACTACATCGAAATGGATTGTGAAATTGATGGCGCATCTATCGGTACCATGACTTTCGAATTATGGGCTGAAGCGGCACCGATTCACGTGCGCAATTTCTTGCGGTATGCTGATGAAGGGTTGTACGACACTCGTAAGTATCACCGCATTTTGCGCGACTTCATGATTCAAGGTGGTTCACCTGATAACACCGGTGCTGGCAAAGGAGTCCACGGTAATATTAAGGCAGAGTTCTCTAGCGAGAAATCTCGCGCCCACCGTTATGGTGTATTGTCAATGGCTCGGGGCGGCAACCCAGATTCTGCATCTTCGCAATATTTCGTGATTACGGATTCATATAACCCATCCGTTAAGAACTTAGATAATAATTACTCATCATTCGGCATCATGGTTAATGGTGTTGCGGTGCTTGAGCAAATTGCCAACATTGCGTGTACACCTAATCCCATGAGTGGCGAGCCGTCTAACCCAACTCAAAAAGCTATGGTTAAGACTTGTCGTGTTGTTGAGGGAACAGTGCCACAGTTTGATGAAGTAATCGCCCGCCCAATGGCAGATATTGGCGACGAGCCAGAGCAGATTCGCATTCAGCATATTCTGATATCCTTCGCAGGTACACGCACTACGGCGACGCGTACTCAAGAAGAGGCTGAGGTTCTTGCTGCTGAAATACTTAAGCGCGCTAAGGCCGGTGAAGATTTCGACAGCTTGGTTATAGAGTTTACCGACGACCCTGGCGGCAAAGACACTAGTCCCAAAGGAAAATACTCCATGCTTAATACGGGGCGGCATAATGACGAAGCCGATGCTAAGTCTGCTGAAATTCAGAAAGAGGCCATGGCTTTGTCAACCGCATTAAAGGCGCGTGTTGACTCAAAAGAGATGACAATGCAGCAGGCTAGTGACGAATTTAACGAAGCAGCAAAAGGATTGCGTGCGCGTTTGGCAGAGATCCAATGGCTTCCGCGCGGACAAATGGTTCCGGGCTTCGGCAACATTGGATTCAACTTGGAAGTCGGCGAAATCGGCATTTCAAACTTCGATAAAATAGACAGCCCATATGGCTGGCACATCATCAAACGTTACGAGTAATAATAATGACATCAACCACACAAACACTAGTTGACATGACGGTCTCAGTCGATGGCAAAACCGTCGGCACCATGACTTTCGAGTTTTGGCCACACATAGCTCCAGGAACAGTAGAAAACTTTCTGAACTACGTTAAAGAAGGCTTTTACAACGGTAAAACTTTTCACCGCGTCATTCCAGGTTTCATGATTCAAGGTGGATGCCCTGATGGTACCGGTATGGGCTCAGGCCCTAATGGTAATATTAAAGGCGAGTTCACTGACAATAAAGACTACTCACATAAGCGTGGCGTATTGTCGATGGCGCGTTCACAAAATGTAGATTCTGCTTCTTGCCAATTTTTCGTGTGTCATGACGATGCCGAATTTCTAGACAACCAATACGCCGCTTTTGGCAAGTTGATTGCTGGCGAAGATGCGCTTGACGCTGTTGCTGCCGAGCAAACTTTGCCTGGCGATAAGCCAAAGCAAGCATGTGTTATTGAAAGCATGGTTGTTCGCACCGAGGGTTAATCATGAGCGACGACACTTACAAATGCTTAGAGCTCGATGTTGACGATAACGGTATTGCATGGCTGACCATTTCGCGCGAGAAGGCATTGAATGCTTTGAACGCCGAGGTGCTCGGTGAGCTTAGCGAAGGGCTTCCTGAATTATTCGAATATGAAGATGTTAAGGCGATTGTAATTACCGGTGCGGGCGATAAAGCTTTTGTCGCAGGCGCCGACATTTCAGAGTTCGTTGGCATGTCTGCGCTTGAGGCGCGAAGCTTGTCACAGGCAGGCCAAGAAGTATTCTCAATGATTGAGGCGTCACCGATTCCGGTGATAGCTATGATCAACGGCTTCGCTCTTGGTGGTGGCCTAGAATTAGCACTGGCTTGTCACCTACGCGTGGCAGTCGAAGGCGCAATGCTTGGCTTGCCAGAAGTAAGTTTGGGTTTAATCCCAGGTTTCGGTGGCACGCAACGCCTCTCACGTTTGGCTTCACCCGGAGTTGCGCGCGAGTGGATATTAACTGGCGACATGTATTCTGCAGCAGATGCGATGCGTGTTGGTGTGGTAAACAGAGTGGCTAGCGCCGATGATTTGAAGGAGGTCACTATTAAGTTAGCATCTACAATCGCTAAGCGCGGTCCTATCGCTATCAATGCGGCACTCGATGTCATTCGTCGAGGACTTGAAGTCGGTCAAAGCGAAGGTGAAAACCTCGAGTCAGATGCATTTGGCTTGTTGTTCACTACTAAAGATCAAGCCGAAGGCGCAGAAGCTTTCCTTGAAAAACGTAAACCAAATTTCTCTGGCGAATAGTCACATAGGAACATGTCAAAACAATTAGTAATCGTAAGCGGTGCGCGCACCGCGATGGCCGAGTATGTCGGCACCCCCGGCTATGGCCTTTTCAATACTGTTTCTGCAAACGATCTAGGCGCGCATGCAATCAAGGCCGCGCTCGAGCGTGGTGGCGTTGACGCTTCTATGGTGGATCATGTGGTAATGGGCAACGCGATGCAAACTTCTGCTGATGCCATTTATGGTGCGCGTCATTCTAGTTTGAAAGCGGGTATTGCTAATGAAGTTCCGGCGTTGACGGTGAACCGCTTGTGTGGTTCTGGTATTCAGTCGATTGTTTCTGGTGCGCAAATGATTTTGTCTGGTGATGCCGAAGTAGTCGTTGCTGGCGGAATGGAAAACATGTCGCAAGCGCCGCATATCATTCGCGGTGCGCGTAAAGGTTTCCGTTTGGGCGGTTCACCTAAGATTGAAGATTCGTTGTTCGAGTCATTGATGGATCCTTATTCAGGTTTCTTCATGGCGCAGACCGCAGAAAATCTTGCAACTAAGTACGGCATCTCTCGCGAAGAGCAAGACGCTTACGCTTTCCGCTCTCACGAGCTGGGTGCAGCTGCAGTTAGTGGCGGTTTGTTTGCTGAAGAGATTGCACCGCTTACTGTAAAGGTGGGGCGTAAAGAAATAGTCGTTGACACCGACGACCACATCCGCCCTGGAACGACACTCGAAGGCTTGGCGAAGTTGCGCCCGGCTTTCGGTAAAGAGGGTACGGTGACTGCGGGTAACGCCAGTGGTATCGTTGATGGCGCAGCAGCGCTGTTGATTACTACTGAAGAACGTGCTGCCGCCGAAGGCTGGACAGTGCGCGCCAAGATTCGTTCTTGGGGGGTTACCGGTTGCGAGCCAGAGATCATGGGCATTGGCCCGGTTGAGTCCATCAAGCAAGCTGCGCTTAAAGCAGGCGTCGCGGTAGATGATATTGACTACATTGAAATCAACGAAGCGTTCTCTGCACAATACTTGGCCTGTGAAAAGGTTTTAGAACTTGACCGCGATAAGTGTAACGTTAACGGTGGTGCTGTCTCTATCGGCCATCCGCTTGGTGCGACGGGTTCGCGCTTGGTTCTAACGTTAATGCATCAGCTCGAGCGTAGTGGTAAATCTTTGGGTATGGCGTCGGCATGTATCGGCGGCGGACAAGGAATTGCTATGCTGATAGAGCGTAATGCATAACGCTAACCTCATTGCAAGTTAACTACTGGAAACAACGTTGGGCCGACGGCCGCACAGGATGGCATCTTAGTGATGTAAATCCACGTTTAATTGAATACTGGCAGCACCTAGGGATAGATGCTGCCAGTCGTGTTTTAGTACCGTTGTGTGGTAAGTCACTTGATTTGATGTGGCTGGTTGAACAAGGCCATGACGTGATTGGCGTCGAAGCTTCTGAGATGGCGATCAACGCTTTGCCTCAAAGTGAAAAGTTGTCGCTGCACTGCGGCGATTTTTTTGAGTTTAGCGACCCGACCGTTGATGCGTGGTATGACCGTGCGGCGTTAGTGGCGTTGTCGCCAGAATTGCGCGTGCGTTACTTTGCACACCTCGCTTCTTTTTTGCCGCATGGTGCGCGTGGCTTGTTGGTCAGCTTTGAATACCCGGAAGGCATGCGCGAAGGTCCGCCGTTTTCGGTAGTTGAAGATGAAGTTAGATCTTTGTGTGGTGATAAGTTTAAGTGCGAGTTAATTAATAGATTTGGTTCCTCTGAAATTGAAACGATATATGTTCTTGAACGCATTTAAAAATAAACTAGATAGTCGTCCGCCATTGTGGATTTTACTTGCAGTGGTGGTGGTGCTCAGTGACATGGCTTTGGTGCATTTCGGATATGCCCTGAGCTGGCAGCGCTTGGTAATGCCGTTGATGTCGGCTAGCTTTTTTAGCGAGTACGCCGCTCCCGGCTGACTGAATAGGCGGCTAGCAGTTGCTGGCCTTGTGGTGGCGCTATCGGTGATAGCGTTGTACTTATTTAGTGATAATCAAGAAGTCGTTGGCGTGATTATCAACCGCGTCCTTTACTCGCCTTTTGTTGAAGAAGGTGTTTATCGTGTGATTGCCATGGGCGCTTTCTTGAGAGTAATGAATAAGCATGCCGCTGTGATCTTTAGCGCATTGTTGTTTGCGGCTCTACACTACGCAATATATGAGCCCGGCGTGTTTTATCCGATGCACCTCGCAGCTGGGGTTTGCATGGGCTATGTATTTATCTGGGGTAAAAGCTTGGGCTTAAACGCAGCCATCCACGGTTTGGGCAATTGTGCCTTATTGCTGCCGACAATGTTGTAAAATAGTGTCATGACTGAACAATGGCCACCGTCATCGATTCGCTTGTCGGCAAATAAGCGCATTCTGTTTTTAACTAAAGACCTCGAGCTCATTCGCAAGCAGCTGCACGAGGGTTTAGATTTACGCATGGACGATTTGTCAGTCGACGATTTACTCGATGACATTAACACCGACGTGATGACTCCGGCTTGGGTGTGTTTTCGTCACCGTCCGCAAGATATCGCTACCGATGCTTATGCCGGATTGCTTGATGAAAAAGGTAAGCGCGTCATTGACACTCGCGAATTACTCGACGGTAACTTTGAGGCTATCGTTTCCGGCTACCGCAAAGGTACTGGCTCGTCGCGCGAGACTGCTGCCCAGTGTGAACGCTTCAGCGGGATTCGTTATGTGTTCGCGGCTAGCTTCGCGCCGATTCATGAACGCAATAACATTAACCTCGGTCAGCTGATGGGTGACCACTCGATGTTAAGTCGTTTGCAAAATAGCGAAACGATTGGCCTCAATGAATTTACCGGCAAGTACGATGCAGTCACTAAAGTGATCCTAGAAAGCGGCGGATTGTTTCCGTTTTCAAACAAAGTGGCGGCTGACGAAATAAGTTTACCGGCGAACGAGACAGGCAAGCGCGGCATGACGATGGCCGAAAAAATGGTAGCGGCGAAAATGCTTAACCCTGGCGCCGAAGGCGCTTTCGTTAAGCCGAACGACCCGGTTTTGGCAAGGGTCGATGGTGGTTATTCTCACGAATTTACTACTGCACAAGTGCACGAGTTTTTGCGTGCTGAGTACGGAGACGATTACCAAGTGCAAAACCCTGAAAAGCTGGCGGTGTTTGAAGATCACTTGCTGTATGCCGATTCGGTTAAACGCTTTGCACCTTTCGTCTCGCAGATTCAAACTTTGCGCGATTTGCAAAATGAATTTCAGCGACATACTGGCGTGCGCGATTATCAAGCCAAAGATGGAGTGAGCCCAGGCATCTGCCATCAAATTGCGCGTGAAGAATTTATCGAGCCGGGCGATTTCATTCAAGCGACGGATTCACATACCTGCATGGGTGGGGCATCGAACGCTTTAACCTACGGGGTGGG
>OCVR010003562.1_pt1 | contig 10922 bp, 8 predicted proteins | sample 1539091 | NCBI WGS metagenome assembly OCVR01 (sample SAMEA3355530, study PRJEB22509) | marine metagenome | biome: marine; feature: coastal ocean; material: water | place: USA | collected 2010-08-07 | depth 16 m | reverse complement strand
GTGATTGCCAATGGTGGCGGCACACCCGATCCGAACAAGTTGGCCGAAGGTATCTCAACTGCTTTGTTGACGACCTTGATTGGATTGGCGATCGCGATTCCGGCGATTGCTGCCTACAATATTCTGCGAAACAGAGTTCAGCGACTTGTGCTCGAAGTTGGGATCACAAGTGAAAATTTGATGGGTCGATTCGAAAAAGTTGGAAAGAAAAAAGACTAGTCTGATTCCTTTTCTGTTTTTTTGGTGGTGCCATGAGATTATTTAAGAAAAAAAGTACTGAGATTCTTGAAGGCGATTTAACGCCCATGATCGATATGACTTTTCAGTTGATCGCATTTTTCATGCTTCTGATTAACTTTTCGGAAGTGGATCGAGCCGAGGAGATCTTGTTGCCAAGCAGTGCGCTTGCCGTTCCTCCAGTGGTTCGCCCGGATTATCAAATTATTTTAAATTTGGAACCGAGTGGCGATGTGGTGTTTGAGGGGCAAAAGAACGGGATTGACGTGCTGAATCCATTGTTGTCGCGTCAGGTTGATGCGGCGGCACGAGAAGGCATTCGTGACCCTTCCGATATTGCCGTGATCATTCGATCGCACAAGGACACACCGACAGGGATTGTCCAGGAATTGATCGCTAAGTGTCAGGAATCGGAACTGCAGAGCTTTAGCCTTCGCGTCAAAGATAGAATTAACCAGTAGAGTACGTCCATGCAGATGTCAATTTCGGAACCAGAAGAAATCAAAATCAACATGACCGCGATGATTGATATCGTGTTTCAGTTGCTTGTTTTCTTTATCATGACATTCAAAGTGGTAGCGATGGAAGGTGACTTCAATATCAAGATGCCACTCGCTTCCGAATCCGCCGATTCACTTGATGAAGAATTGCCTGACTTAATCACGGTACGCCTTGAAGCTGGCGAAAATGGGAACATTTCAAGCATCATTGTTGACGACAGCGAGACGCTCCGCGAAGCGACGATGTTTCCTGACCTTACGAATATCGTTGAAGAGCGGTTGGCGGCTGATGGGGATCCCGAACAAGGTTCCGAAACCGAAGTTGAGTTCGATATCGCTTACAACTTAAAGTATTCGTACACGGTTCAAGCGATTGGAGCGGTGTCGGGAAAAGTCTTGAAAAATGGTGATATTAAAACGCTTGTCAAAAAAGTCAAATTCAAAGACGTTGGGAATGGGTTTTGATTTGGGTTAGGCTAATCCCGTCTCGGGTTTCAGTTGGGCTTGCGGTTATTTCGTTTGGGTAACCTGTGCCTCCGCAGAATCGCTCTTTTTTATTCCACTCCGATGTTTGTCGGAAGCAAAGCCGAAAATACCTCTAGGTGTTTTCGGCTTTGTTTTTGTTTGTGAAATGAAAAAACTAAAAAAGGGTAAACTTCGTCGGTTGATCAACGCAGAGGCTCCTGATGCCAATGCCACGGTTCGTCATGCGGAAGCATTCACGCTTTACCTAAGAACCGAATGCCATTTAGCGGAAAATACAGTCGCGGCGTATTCACGGGATATGCGGCGGTTTATTGGTTGGCTTGAAGATCGCAAGGTAGCTGATTTGACGATCACGGAGTTATCTGATTTTGTGGGTTTTTTGAATGCTCAACAATTAGCCCCAGCTTCGATTGCGAGGCATATCGTCGCCGTTAAGATGTTCTTCCGATATCTCCAGCTCGAAGGTTTGTTAGTCGACAACAAAGTCGAGTTGTTGGGCAGTCAGAAATTGTGGCACCGAGTTCCTTCGGTTTTGTCACCTAGGGAGGTAGAGCGATTTCTGAATGGGCCGCGACGGATCGAAATCTATTATTTCCGTGACCGCGCGCTTTTGGAGATGTTATACGCCACAGGTTGTCGAGCTTCGGAAGTCTCCAATTTACGACTCCGTGATTTGCATCTTGATGAGCGGTATTGCAAGTGCGAGGGGAAAGGCAATAAGCAGCGGATGGTACCTCTTGGAGATGCAGCAATTGAGGCAGTGACAGATTACCTTAATAGGCAGCGGCCACGGTTGGAGGCGGTTCGGTCGAATGAAGTAGACTGGTTGTTTCTTTCTCGCGGTGGTCGCAGGTTAAGACGAGAGGCAATTTGGGAATTGGTCAAGAAATACGCGTTGATCGCGGACGTATCCGTTTCTATTAGTCCCCATACGTTACGGCATAGTTTTGCGACACACCTTCTTGCGGGGGGGGCGGATTTGCGACAGGTTCAGGAAATGCTGGGGCATGCAAGTATTGCAACAACGCAAATTTATACGCATGTCGACCAATCTCGCCTAAAGAAAGTGCATCAGCAATACCATCCGCGAGCCTAGGGATATAAAATATCGGCGTATAAATTTACGGTAGAGTACGCTGTCGGATTAACAACCTGAGACTAAGTTCTCGGCTATTTTCCATTTCTTGTTGCCACGACGATTCGATCGTGGCCACTGTAGTCTTTAATGACACGCACGTCGGCATAAGCCTGGTTGTTCCGCACGAAAGCAACGCAGCGGTCCATGATGATAGGGCTGGTCTCAAACATTAATGCGCCGTCGGGGAGTAAGAATTGGGCGGCATCGTCGATTAGCCTCTGGATGACTTCAGTCCCATGATCTCCAGAAAAAAGCGCAATGTCAGGTTCGTGATTTTTGACTTGATCGTCCACGGTGGATATTTCAAGTTTGCCGATATAGGGAGGGTTGCTGACAATCAGGTGGACCGGGCTACTGCCTTGAGGCAGCGCATCCAAAAGGTCTCCCGCGAAGAAATGCACTTTAGAATCGACCGCGTGGTGGGCGGCGTTTGATTTCGCAATTTCGAGTGCGGGTTCGGAGATGTCAGTCGCGGCAATTTTGCAATTTTCGATCAGGGTCGCAAGGGTCACGGCGATGCAACCACTGCCGGTACCTACGTCAATGATACGAATAGGGTCGCTTTTTAGATTGGTTGCGAATTCCACGGCGGCGACAACGAGGTGTTCGGTTTCTGGCCTTGGGATCAGTACATTGGAATCAACTTGAAAACGGAGGGAGTAAAATTCACGGTATCCAGCCAGATAAGCAACGGGCTCTCCAGCGGCGCGACGTTTGACCCAAGCGCGGAATTCAGTCAATTGTTGGGCTGGAGGTTGTTCATCGAAACGCGTGTATAGTTCGATTCTCTGACAGTCTAACGCCTCGGCCAGTAAAACTTCAGCTTCCAGGCGAGCGTTTCCCATCGTCGATTTTGAGAAAAAATCGGTCGTCCAGTCTAGCAGTTGTTTAATTGTCCAAGTTTGTTCAGGTGTTTCGGGCATGCGTAATTCATTTTAAAAATGTGATCGCCGTAACGATGGTTCGGCTGCCGGAATTATTCCAAGGACATCGACGATCGTAAGGTTTGGCGATCGTGGTCGATCAACGCGTCCGTCAAAAATTGCACGGAACCTGAGATGATCTGGTCAAGTTTGTAGAGGGTTAAATTAATCCGATGGTCACTTACTCTGTTCTCGGGAAAGTTGTAAGTGCGGATTCGCTGGCTACGATCTCCAGAGCCGACAAGACTTTTGCGTTGATCGGCCCGCTGTTGGTTTTCCTGTCGTTGGAGATGGTCGTATAGTTTTGATTTCAAAATACGCATCCCCTTGGCAAGGTTTTTATGTTGCGAACGTTCTTCAAAACACTTAACGACTACGCCAGTTTCGTGGTGTGTAATTCTGACCGCGGAAGCAGTTTTATTAACATGCTGTCCGCCGGGGCCACTACTAGCAGCATATCTTTCTACGGTGTAGTCGTCTGGTTTTAGTTCGATTTCAACATCTTCGGGTTCTGGAAGCACGGCGACGGTAGCCGCTGAAGTGTGAACACGTCCTTTAGTTTCCGTGTCAGGCACGCGTTGAACGCGGTGGCCACCACTTTCATATTGGAGTTCTCGGTAGCAACCATCCCCTTCAATTGAAATGGTGACTTCTTTAAAACCTCCTAGTTCGGTGGTGCTTGATTCAAGCGCGGAGAATTTCCAGCCCTTCACTTCGCAATGCTTGCTGTACATCTCGTAGAGATTGCGGGCGAACAATGCAGCTTCATCACCACCAGTTCCAGCTCGAATTTCCATGACACAACGGGAGCGGTTGGCATCCTCCCCACCAATCGTCATTTCAAGCAATTCATCCCAATAGGTTTCGCGGGTCTCAAGTGTAGTCTTGAGTTCGTCTTCAGCCATTTCTCGCTCTTCGAGATCGCTGGAATTCGCCATCTCCCGAAGTTCGTCAATTTCATTAAGTAGGTCGGTGAACCGTCGATACTTTGTTGCTAATTTTGCAAGTGACCCGTGCTCGCGGGCCACCGCAGCCATTTTGGAGGAATTTGATTGGACTTCGGGGTCGCTCAGTTGTTGTTCGAGTTCTTCAAATCGCTTTAATTTCTCATCGAGCATTTCGCGCATTTTGTTTGCCTTGTTAGAGGGTGCTTTCCGAAACCGAAGCGGTTGGTTCGGAGTGCCAGTGGGTAGGTCAACGACGGTGCAACTTGCTCGCCGGCTAAGACTCGAAAAGCGATTCAACAGCAGGGGCGGATGAACGACGGAAGGATTTAGATTTGTTACGTGGCATATTTCTGACCGTTTAAGACAGTAAAAATATATCAATCGGGAAAAATAAGAACAAGCCGAGGGGAGGCGAGATTGCCCCTATCTTGGGAATTCAAAGCTCTGGAGAATCATTTCCCTTCAACCTTTCTGCGAATACTGCGTCTACGATCAGTTGTAAGGAGTGATACATCACAATGGGGATAATATTGAATCCTAAATTGACCGCGGTGGAGAGTCCGATCATGAGCGTCTTTTGGCTGCCTGAGAAGCCAACTGCGATTTGTTTGGGACGGGGAAGACCGATTGTTTTGGCAATGAAAATGCCCAGCCAGAAAACAGTTATGTGTACCGAAATTAGGATAACGGCGGTGGTTAAAAAGTCTCCAATCGAAATCGGCGAGTCGGTTTGCTTTTCAAATCGAAGCCCCATTTTTACCGCCCCAAGAAAAACCATTGCCAGAACGCCAATTAGTGCAAGTTTGCTAAGTAATGGCTTTGCCTGGGTGGCCCAGGCCGCCGAGGGTCGATGGCGGCGGGCGATCTGCGCGAGGGCAATCGGAACGACAACATAAAAAAACAGTTTGTAAATTGTGCTTACGAGTTGGGACGCATCAATTTGGTCACCAGTTTGCAGGAAGATCCAGAAGGGCATCACAAAAAAACAGGTCGCATTGGTCAAGATGGTAACCATCACAGCAACGCTGTCGTCTCCACCTGCATAACGGGTAAGAACGGCTGCGGAGGCGAGAGTGCTTGGGGTCGCCGCCGTAATGATAATACCGGGCCCCAGTTCTGCTCCAGCTAATGCGGCGAGTGGCCAGACCAGCAATGGAATTAAAATCAGGTTTAATGCGGCTCCCAGTAACGGTGCAGCGGGACGCGCAATTGACTGTTGTAGTTTTCCAAATTCCAACGGCCAGGCCATCAGAAACATGGTTACTGAGACAACTGACCATTTTAGCCATTCGATCTCTGCGAGTGTTTCAAACGGGTTGGCAAATTGAAATCCCATCGCCATTAATAGAAGAAGGGAAGCTAAAAACCAATGTTTTTGAATAAACTTCATGGGTGAATCGGAATAAGTGTTTGTGACAACGATTCTATTCGAACGGTTGTAATCCCTGCTGCCAACCACACTTGATTGGTTTAGAATGGCAGTGACTCAAGAATCGTGAGATTCGGGCGAAATCATTTCCCTCCTAAGAAACGCAAACAAGATCATGCTTCGATACTGGACTGCCGGCGAATCCCACGGAAAGTGCATTTTGGCGTTAATTGATGGATTTCCTGCTGGATTTGAGATAGACACCGACAAAATCGATGAATTGCTGGTTATGAGACAGGGCGGTTATGGGCGAGGGAAACGTCAAACCCTTGAGCAGGATCATGTCGATATTTTAACCGGGGTATGGAATAAAGTTACCTTGGGGGCCCCCATTACGCTGCAGGTGCCTAACAATGATTACAAGCTGGAGCGGCTCAAGGAATTGCCTCGCCCGCGCCCGGGACATGGTGACCTGAGCGGTTCGTTAAAATATCTCAGTTCGATGCGGGGAATATTGGAGCGAGCGAGTGCGAGGGAAACTTGCGTTCGGGTTGCCGCCGGCGCCCTCTGCCAACAGCTATTGGAGTCTTTCGGAATTCAAACACTTGGCTATGTCGTGCAGCTTGGTGGATTGAAAATTCCGGCGAAAACAGGAACCCTTGCTCAGAGAAAGGCATGGCGTAACGAAAGTGAGATTTATTCGCTAGATCCCGCTCTCGATGGTGAGGCTAAGTCGCTGGTTGATGAAACAAAAAAGGCGGGTGACACACTTGGGGGGATCGTTGAAGTCGTAGTCGAGGGGTTGCCGTTTGGGCTTGGAACTCATGCGCAATGGGATCGAAAACTTGATGGAAAACTCGCCCAAGCCGTGATGGCTGTTCAGGCAATCAAAGGTGTTGAAATTGGGATGGGATTTGAGGCGGCGGGGTTACCGGGGAGTCATGTCCATGATGGAATTCAATACGAGGCGAGTGAGAAGTCCACTGCAAATTTGGGTTATGTTAGGCCGACCAACAATGCTGGAGGGCTGGAAGCTGGCATGACCAATGGCCAGCCGTTGGTCATTCGGGCTGCTAAAAAACCGATCAGCACACTGCAAACACCACTTGAGTCCATCGATATGGAAACCAAGGAGCCGAGTAAGGCGAGCTACGAGCGAAGCGATGTTTGTGCTCTTTCTGCTGCCAGCATCATTATTGAGAGCGTGGTTGCATTTGAGATTGCGGCGGCGATGGTCGATAAGTTCGGGGGTGATAGCATTCAGGAAATGAAGGCACGATGGGACCTTTTTCATGAAATGGCTGGGGAAAAGTGACAAATCGTTATTGGTGTTTTCAGTGAAAAACATCAAGATTATGAAGGCGGAGGGTTTGTGCGGTTGTGAGGCACGGGATCCCGTTCTAAAGTCACGGAAGATGGAGCTGTTTTTCACGCAAGCCGTCGTTAATCAACTATCAATTAGCTGGCAAGGAAGTCAGGAAAATGAGCGACAATCAGCGCAGAGCTGTGTGCCGAATTCTCTTTCTGATTCTATGCGCGTTTCCAACTGCCTCCGTCGGTTATTGGATTTTTCACCCACAAACGGCAGTGACGTGGGAGCGTGAGATCCAGGCCAATTTAGGGCTGACGACTCGGATTGATTCGGTAGAAACTCCTGGCCCGTACACTGTCATTCTTCGAGGCGTAGAATTTCTAAATGTCGACGGTGAGTCAATTTTAGAAACCGTTGAAACTAGAATCGAATTTGGCAAACAATTTGATCGTGTTGTGATTCCAAACAAGGTGACGGGAGTTTCCGATAAGGGGATCGCATTGTTCATTGAAAATATTCGTCAGAACATCGTTCGAAAACGTTCGATTAGGAAACGCCTGTTAATTGAGTTTAAGCAGGACCTCGTAATCAAAAAACAATTAGCGGTTGAAGCTGATCGGCTGTTCGCGAGGACAAATTCATTTCAATTAAATCCCGCAGTCCGATTGGGAGAACAGATTGTGCTGTCCGATTTTCGGGTCGAATTTGGCAATTCGGATGCTAATCATTCTGAAGCCTTTGCGGCAGCAACCTTTAAGATTGGTAAGGAAAGCGACGTCAACGGGTTTGTCGAGTTGGAAATTAATCGAAAGGATGCGGATGGCCTTGGCTTTAATTTAAACACCAATGGATCTGCAATTCCTTGTTGGTTGTTGAAAAACACTTTTGTCGACCTGCCAGCGACTCTCGGGCCGGATGCTCTATTCAAAGGAGAGGTGCTTTCTCAACCCAAAGCGAGCATTTCGAATGTGTCTCTGCAAGGTTGGTTCGAACAAGTTAGCTTGGCGGCATCGGTGTCGCAGGACGCCGCCGAATCAGCGTCGGTTCAATTGGTTGAATGTGAATTCGAAGGAGGCCTTTTGTCTCGCTGGCAAGCTAATCTTTATCCCAATTCTGAATCCGCTCCACGACCGATTGATGGTGAATATTTGTTTACCTATACCCGCAATCTTGACATCGCAGGTGCAATCAACAAAGCATGGAGTGATTACGCTGCTGAGGTTGAGCAGTAAGTCGCAGTGTTTTTTCGTTTGGGCCGAGAGCTTTTAGCTGAGAATTTTCTTGTCGGCAGCTTCGCGCGCGTAGCTCATCCAGAATTTCACGGGAATGAAAACAAACGCGGCAACAACGACGTGTGCCCCCGCAACCATGATGATTTTCTGCATGGTGTCATCCTCGGTGCCGGCATATGCGTGAAGTCCGACTCCCATCGAGTTGACTCCCTTCCAGGACCACAGGACGACCACATTGCCAAGTATCGCCAGAGCAGCAATTCCACGATCTTTCACGAGGCCTCCCCAACGAGCGTGAAGGACAACTGCATTCCACAGCACGATCATCAATGCGCCATTTTCTTTAGGATCCCAGCCCCAGAATCGGCCCCACGAATCGTCGCCCCAAAGACCACCTAAAACCGTTCCAAAAAAGCTGCAAAACAGGCCAAAACAGACGATGCCATAAATCAAGTTGACGAATGACCGACGTCTTTGAACTGTTGCAAATGCAGGCGTTACCAAGAGACCAATTAGGTAGGCGAAGCCGAGCATGCCTGCCGCAAAGGTCGCACTGTATCCCAATGAAATGCAGATCACGTGGGTGGAGAGCCAGAACTGAGTGTCCAGGACGGCAACCATCACAGTGAACGTATCTCCATCAACAATCGTCATTGTCCAAGCCCAAATCAAAGCCAGTAATGCGCCGAGGGAGGCAACTACATTTCCGATTCCAAGTTTTGTGATTCGCTCCACAATCAACATCAGAATGACTAACCCCATCGAGACAAATAGGGCGGAAGAATAGAGGTTGGTAACTGGAGGTCGCCCGGAAATAATTACCCGGAAAATCAAGCCCGTAATTTGCCAGCCTAGTCCCAGAATGATTAACGAACTTGAAACGCGATTCCAGAGTTGGTGTAGTCCAATCCAGCCAAAACAAGCAGTAATAAACGCCAATAAGTAAATCGCAGTGGCAAGGTAAAACGGTGAATAACTGTTGTAAATTTTTTCGACGCTAAATTTTCGGCTGCTGTAACCGGTTGGCTGTGTTGCTTTAATTTCTGCCAAATAGTCTTCCACGGCCGTGTTAAACGCTGTCGAATCCTGAGAGAGATAAGCTGGACTAAGTTTCGTTAGCAGTTCGTAGAACTTGCTATTGTCTTGTTTAATCTCGGTTTCGCCGTTGTTTATTTCTAAAATATTCGCGGCCAGATTTTTCTCGGCGACGGCGACGTTTTGGGCAACAAGAGAGTCAACAAGTGGATTGTCACTGCTTTCAATCGCAGCCTGAGTCGCGGCTGGGATTTGGTCCCAGTTATCTAAAAGAAACTTTGCAATTTGCTCTCTGTCAGTTGTTCCAATTGATGTTTCAAGTTGCTGACGAATGATGGGATCCTCGAGTAGGAAACCGATGCTTGCCGCACGCACAACCTGCGGCTTAATAATTGGAAGAATCTCTAATTCTACGATGACCTTGCTCAATTCTGTTGTCGTTTTGCAGTCGAATTTCGCAGCGACCGTGGCTAACCACGCCTTGGATCGACCGGAAAAAAAAGACGCCCATGGAAGCTCTTCCCCAGAAGTGGGAAGGATCAGTGGGATCAAGGGTGACTCAATATTACGGCTTGCTTCCTCAAGACCTTCGAGAATTGGGAGATTGTTTAAGTCGGTTGAATTCACTGGGCCGAGCATCAGTTTTAAGCCATAGACTTTTTGCAAAGCGTCCCGAACACTCAGAAGACGTTTCTGGAAAACAGTCCAATCTTCGTCCCTCGCCTGTCGATTGGGCAACAGTTTCTTGAGTTCGTTGTCTGCAGCCAATATTTCCGCAAAAGTGTATTTAAATTTCCTTGCTCTCGATTCGGTCAAAGTTGACGGAAGGCTTAACGCATTGATGATGCTTAAATCTTCGATCCGAAAGACGCGATACTGATCGAATCCTTCTGCCTCAAAAAGATTGTCTGCAAGCCAGCGGATTGCAGGCTGATTTTGATTATTGCCGTCTGCAACGGCTTCTCGTTTACTTAGCTGTCTCGCTGTATTTCGAGCAAACGAATCGAGTGGTTGGACTCGACCATTGATTGTGATTGGAATCTCGCCAAATCGGTCGAGTCGCATGTCTTTGACGATAGCCTTTTTGGAATCAGAGGCTCCCTCTTTCAGGCTCCATCCTGCCATCAATAAACAGAAAGCAATGGGAATGACCCACTTTCGTTTTCCCGAGGTATAGGCTGAGAAGCGACCAGTACCATGCTCATTTGAGGCAATGTCGCTCGTGAGGTCCGGGGATTTAGTCGACCGAGGTGATTTTCTGCTTTTTTCTAAAAAACCTAGGAGTGAGCTACCGAATTGAGCAAGTAGGCCGACGACTGAGAACATGCAGCAAACATAGGGGATCATCCAGCCTTTGTTTTTCACAATCTGTAGGACGGAGATTTGGTCGCCGTTGGGAAGTGCACTCATTGAACTTTGGTAAAAAGTTTCGCCGGAGTAACGGAGCGGGTTGTTCATCCAGATGAGTTGCTCACTCGAAACTCCTGATTCGAAATCTTCCAGTTGGATCTCCGATCCGAAAAATCGAGGCGTATTTGTCCCGATATAGTTCTCACGTTGAGCGTCGTCGAGGGTGATCGCGTACGGCTTGTACTCAGTTTTAAAACGCAACGCTATTTGATAAGTTTTGTCGCCTACGGTCACTGAGTTGTCCCGACTCGGCTCTAGAAGTTGGGTAATCAAATAGGTGCCGAGTGATTTGCCATCTTTCAATAACTCAATGTAAGCGGAGGCGAAATCGAC
>OCVR010003561.1_pt1 | contig 10934 bp, 3 predicted proteins | sample 1539091 | NCBI WGS metagenome assembly OCVR01 (sample SAMEA3355530, study PRJEB22509) | marine metagenome | biome: marine; feature: coastal ocean; material: water | place: USA | collected 2010-08-07 | depth 16 m | reverse complement strand
GGCAGCACAGCATCCGCGGGCAGCGGCAACAGGTCGTACGCGAGCCTTAGAGCCTGGAAAGACTGGGCTGGGCTCGCCGGGAAAATTAATAGCGGTGTCGCAGCTGGAATATGCGGTTTGAGACGCTGCGCTAATTCAAGGGGTTTGTCAGCGGGTGCGTAAGCGCCGCTCGTGTTCATGGGGAGGCGGGCGGTATGGCCGTTCAAAGCTATCGCCTCGCCGAGTAAAAATAACCCCAACAAGGCAGCGACACTTAGGCTCGCCGGCGCGTTTAACATTCCAGAGCGCGACGCCCTGAGTATCAGGAGCAGCCCCATAACCAACACCGCCGCCGCTATGACAGCACTGTTGGAAGACGGCCAAGTGTCTGCCGCATCTGCGCTAAGAAAATTAATGGACTGATAGTTGTGGGGTTTGGGCGCGAGCCAGCGACTCATTAAGGTGGCAACATCGGAAAATGACGCAGAGGTGAGTAGTGACACGTCATGAACGATTGGCAGGGGGGTGGGTTCTCCTCCCTGAACGAGCCCGTACTCAATCACGACGGAGCCACGCCAGGCAGAGTTCTGATGTAATGCCAGCAATGTCTGTTTCGCGGTGACGGGAAGTGTATGGAAGTCTCCGGGGGTATCTTGCCGCCGCCAGAAAAAGGATAGCGATTTTGGGGCTTGATTTAATACGATGCGCACATACGGGAAGTCTGCCGCCATTAAGACGTTGCCTCGTCGACCAGCGGCAGCAACCCCTTCACCGGTTGGTTTGAGTTGAAAGCCTCGCTCCAGCCAGCTTACCTGTCCGGCAAAGGCTTGCAGGTTACTTTGGTCAAATCGCTGGGTCGGTGTTCTCGTGCTGCCGGCGTTGACAAAAACCATCATGCAGACAACGCCAACAACGAGCACGCCCGCAAAACCAACCCCGACCAACCACGTGCGATAGCGATGAAGACCGTCGTCATGCTCTGCGCTCAACTGATGAAAGCCTGCACCGATGGTGACGGCCAGCGCTGGTAGCAGGTGCAAGAAAAGTCGGTTGATGGCTGTACCTGAGACAGCGAAGTCACCAAGCTGGGTAAAACGAAAAATGGCGTATTGTGAAAACCAAAATAGCGTTACTAACGAGAGGCTAGCGACTACCAGCGCGCCGTTGCGTTTGGCGAGAACGCAGCAACTAAAGACCCAAAGCAGTATCAGAAGTTGCCAGTTACCTTGCGCAATGAAAGACGCTTGGTACGCACCCAAGACCGCTTGGTTGGAAAGCGCAAAGTTACCCAGCGGCCCTAAAAACAGTTGTTGGTCTGAGATCCCCAGCTGCCCTAAAGGCCCAAGGGGCAATAACCCGTTTGAAAGCAAGAGACCCCCGATCCCGGTGACAATCAGTGCCGAGCACAATGCCGCGCGTATTGGGTAGTGACGAATTATTTCCCAGGCGGCGAGCCAAATCAGGGCGAGCCCAAGCCAAGGGACGCCCTCGCGCTTTATAAAAGCCCCGAGCAACAGGAAGATAACACCGCACACCAACACATTGGTTTGGCGTTTGTGAGCCCAACCCAGGCAGCAGGCCAAGCCCAACCCTGTGGTTGCTGTCATCCAGGCATCTGCGTAGCCCGCCATGGCAAAGTGGATATGCAATAACGGCGCACTGAATAGGGCAAGTGCGGCGAACAGTGCGGCGGTGCTTGAGATTTTTAACTCGCGACAGAGCCCAAAAACTCCTGCGGCTAGTGCAACGGCGCACAGGCCCCACGGAAGATTAACCCAATGATCAGACCATTCGTTGGCAAGACTTGAGGGGTATAGGGCAATAAGAGAAATAAAAGCCGGATATTCGTGGGCCGCAATCGTACCCTGCGTTGGTCCCCCCTCAGACAACCAGAGTGCGGGCGGCAAAAGCGGCGCTATTTCGCCATTAAAAAACCAGAGCTTGCTTCGATAGATCCACGTGGTCCAGGCGTCCCACGGATAGACAGATCGCGTTAAATTTTCGGCAAGAATAAGCGCCAAATGCAGGCACAGTAGCACGGCAAATATAACTCCCAATGCAGAGTAAGTGTTGTAAGCGGCGAGCCCTGTGTCGTCCCTCCAACAATGCTCTTTACTCTTACTGCCAAGGTAAAAATAATACCAAGCGGCGCTCAGCGAGGCCGCGGCAACGCCAAGCGCTATTAGTCTGGGGTGCTCTGATCCGACCATGAAGGCGGCTGCGGTTACCGCAGCTCCCAAAACAAATCCCAAGCTTAGCTGCAAGGCTCGGTGGGGTGGGGCAATAGACAGCCAGTGCAGCAGCACCCGCAGCGGCAGCAGGCCCAGAAACACCCAGAGGCTCAGCGCCAGTATGATTAAGCCGGCGCTAAGAGCCATGACATGCAACTGCGGTATTTACGGTGACCCCTATGCCACCCTGACTTTGCCAGTAACACCCTGAGGCTTTACGCAGAATCACGCGTTGTATCCAAGGCCTTAGCGGCGGGCCCCATAATGCTTTCAAGGGCTAAAGACGCGGCGGCGGGAGAAAAATGGGCGGCTATCCAGCTCTCTCTGGTCGAAGAGTTTTCGGCGGTTTGATCCAACTGTTGTATCACCGCCTGGGCAAACATCTCTGGCTCATCGGCAATAGCCATAACGTGGTCAGCACTGGGTATTCCTTCGGCACCAATCTGTGTTGTGACCATGGGTACCCCCATTTGAATAGCCTCCAGTACCTTGCCTTTAACACCAGCACCAAAACGCAGTGGCACCACAGCGCACTGAGCCTGTGCATAAAGCTCCTGCAGACGCGATTCGGTGACATAGCCATGAACCTCTATCTTGTCGTTTGCCAGTGCCAAAACCTCACTAGAGGGGTTAGACCCCACAATATTTAAATGCACGTCAGGTCGCGCGGCGAGCACTAAGGGCAGTATCTCCCCCACTAGCCATTGGGCTGCGTCAATATTGGGTGGGTGATTGAAGCCAGCGACAAAAATGAGTGATGTCACGTCTGTGATTACGTGCTCGAGTTTGAGGTCTTCCAAAATAAACAAAGGTATCGAATTTACATGGGCACTGGGGACCAGCTGCTCCACTTCGGCCACCTCAGTGTCGGAAAAATATAAAGTGTTGTCAGTGGTTTCGATAACTGCGCGTTCGCGCTCGCGCCAAGCTGCGGCCTCGCGCTCAAGCGCGGGGTCGCCCTTTAGCAAAAACTCTCGTTGGGTTCTCAGAAAGTGAAGATCATGACCGACATAAGATATTTTGGGGCAGCAGGCGTGCTTTTTTAAGGTGGGCAGAAATTGCTCGGCAACATGAGGTCGATGCATAAAAATATGATCAAAGTAGGGTAAATTCTCTGCCAGCCAGGCATCGAGTCGCTGGGCAACAGCTTCCCCTACGACAACCTCAACACCGAGTTGTTGCAGCTGATGCGTGTAGGGCTGGTGCGGGAAAAAGTTAGCGCCCATAAACGCAACGCGGTAGCCCATTGCGACCATCTGCTTTAAATACATCCAGGTCGATTTTGAGCCGGCGTCCTTGTCGTAATGTGGCACGTAGTGATCAACAACCAGAACGGCGCGTTGCCCTTTTGTTTTTCCTCGGGCACACGGGACGTGCTCACCATTGGCAAAATTTTCGGCGGTGAGAACCGGTAACCACTTATCGTAAAAGCGTTGCTGATTGATTACCTGATATTGTTTTTGTCCGGTCTCGAGATCAGTGCCATTGGACATGCCCTCATAGTGAACAACGGTAGACGCCGGTTGGTATAGCACCTTGAAGCCGGCTTGGCGTGCTGTGAAACACAAGTCGGTGTCTTCGTAATAAGCCGGCACAAAGGCCTCATCAAAACCATCGACAGCTTGCCACAGTGATTGTCGAATCATGAGTGCGGCCCCGGAAACATAGTCGGTCTCGCGCACATAATTGTATTGGGGTCGGGAGGGCTCGTCGGCTCTTCCGTAGTTCCAGCCTGAGGCGTCATTCCAGATGATGCCCCCCGCTTCCTGCAATTTACCGTTGGGGAACAGCAGTTTTGGCCCGACAATGCCCACTGATTCGTTCTCAAATAGCGCCAGCAGCGGTGGCAGCCAGCCTGCGGTGACGGCGGTATCGTTGTTAAGCAGTAGGATAAATTCGCCTCGGGCTTGCGCTGCGGCAATGTTGCAGTTGCGTAAAAAGCGTTGGTTCTCTGCGTGACGAACAACATGAACGCCCTGTACATAGGTGGCAATGTTCACGGTTTCATCCGTTGAACAATCGTCGGCGACAATTACTTCATACTCGCCTTCAGTGTGCTGCAAAATTGACCAGAGGCAGCGATGGGTAATAACCCATTCGTTGTAGACCGGGATTACAATAGATACCACGGGCTTTTTCGACGCGGGGAAAATTAATGGCGCATCGGGTGCTGGCGCCACTTCGACAACAGTTGAAATGTCTTCCGCTTCAGGAAATCGCGCCGCGACCCAAGTCTCAAGGTCTTGGGCCTCTGTAGAGGTAATGGTTTTGAAAATTTTACGCACTCTTGGGAGGCTCATACTCCGCAGAGAACTTACCGGGTGCTTCAGCGTGTATCGAACCATCGCCAACACTTGTTGGCGCTTTCTGGGTGCAGGTTTGGGCGTTGTGAGGTTATTGTCGGAGAAAAAGGTAGCGGCAGCCGCTAGGGCATCGTCATAGGCCGTGCCGCGCCCTCTCTGGAGAGTTAATAACCGATAGCAGCGCCGGCTCAGCCGATGTATGCGACCCAGAAATGACGCGTCGTATTGCAGTAGTCGTCCGTAATCTATCTTGAGTAAAGCAAAAAGCCAGTTGGCTTTGCCTTCCATAGCGACCAGGTCATTTTGGGTGTTTTCCAAATCATTGCTGACGCTTCGCAAATCATTGCTGACGCTTCGCAAATCATTGGTCGTATTCTCTAGGTCACTCTCCGTACGCTCTAGCTGACGGGCAAGCACTGCTTTCTCAGCAACCTCGGTTGACAGCGAATCGGCGAGTTGCTGGCTGGTCGATTTCTCAGCCTCAAGCGCAAGCGTGCCTTTTTCAACAACAGATTGGCTCACGACCAATTCGCTATGAATTTCGGCCTGACGCTCTATTAGCAGATCAATGTGCGCTTCTCGCTCAGCCTTCTGACTTGAGAGATCTTCGAGGTCGAAGCCATGCTGCGCATTTTGTTGCTGTAGTCGCGCCGCTTCCTGATTGGTGGCGTGCAGTTGAGCAAGGCGATCTGACAGTTGAAAGGCAAGCAACTCAGAAAAAGCGCCGATCTCGAGTTCTGCTCCAATGTCCCATGCACGGCCAGCGACCGATTGGTCATTACTGCGCTGTGACAGTGCCTGTGATGCCCCTGCCAGCGCCGGTGAAGTAGCTGTGGTTTCCTGCAAATTTTCAAGGCGGTGCGCATGATGCTGCATGTCTTCATCTAGAAAATCGTCAAGAAAATGCCGGGTGGTTTGTGCATCGCTTGGTCGTTCCAACCAGGTTGCAATACGACCTAGGGTCACGTCTGGGTGCTTCAAAAATTTGTCATAGCTCACCACAAAGCTATCGGGGTCAGTATCGGTCAGTAGTTGCGACCAATAGGCCTGAGTGAGCCCCAGGCCTATTGAGAATGGTAAGTCGTTGCGCTGCTGCAGTGACGCTGCCACATCAAGCGGGTCTCTAAAGACCAGGCAGAGTCGCAGCGGGATATTAAGAGATTCGGCAACAGCACGCCAAAAAGGAAGCAGCAGGCACAGTCGGGGGTCTTTTATGGCCAGTCTGGGTTCGCGGGCGAGTTTGGCGGTGAGAAGTTTAACGCCGGCGTCTAAGTGTGTCGCATCCCAACTGAGTGGTCCCTGTCCCACAAACACCGGTGCATCCCAGTAGGAGCCGTTATCGCGCAGCAAGTTGTCGTTAAGATTGACGATATCTAGATCTTCAAAAAACCCCTTTGGGTTGTCGCTGCTGGGCGCCATGAGGGTCTCGCCAAGCCCATAACCGAAGCATTCGAAGCACTTGGTCACCAAGCTGGTGCCACTGCGGTGCATGCCACAAATTAGCAACAGTTCCTGTTGGTGCTTAGGCTTAAGTGAGTTCACGGTTACGTTGATCAAAGAGAGTAGGTAGCCAGTCTAAGAAGAGCGCCGAGCCAAGTCCAGAACAGTTAAGTCGGGAGGAGATGGGCCTGCCCGGTTGGGTTACTGCAGCGATACAAGAAAAACCTGTTTGCAATGCGCGTGGACTGATTTTTAACAGCCTGGGATAGGATGCTGGTTCGTCTTGAGATTTAGTGGGCCGTTAAAACTCTGCTGCCAAGTGATTTTATGTCTTTTAATGATCGGGGATTACACCTCTTGGCAGCAATAAAACGTTGAGCCGTGTGTACATTCGGTACCACGCCTTGTTGGGGCGCTAGCTTCGTCGCATAAATCCATGAATACTAACTGACAACAATTACGGTTTGTGGGTAACGTCGGAGTCATGAAGTGAGAGAGCCTTCAGTATTAAGAGCCTGGGTATCTGCGCAATTAGTTCAAATGTCACAGCCTTCGCTGATTAATAGCAGCCAACCCTCGACGACTAAACTGCCAGAGCAAGACTTCAGCCTTGATTTAATTGCTGGAGATGCCAGTCCCCGCAAGTATTACCGGGTGGTAATGGGTCCAAAAGCCACAACACCTGCGCGAAGTTTAATCGCGGTAGACGCGCCAAGCTCGGAGAAGACCCCTGAATTTCTTCATGTTCGACGGCTGCTAGAGGATGCGTTTCTTCGTGTGCCCGCCCTAATCGCCGCAGATGCCGAGGCGGGTTTCCTGCTACTGGAAGATCTTGGCGATGAGGTGTTGTTACCGGTTTTGAGTGATCATTCCGCGGGTGCCTGGTATGCCATGGCCCTCAATATGGCGGGTCTACTAGCCGCAATACCCAGCGCTACGACAGGGCTGGCAGCTTACGACGCCTCCAAGCTTCAGCAAGAGTTAGATTTGTTCCGAGATTGGTTTGTGCCCAAGCTGCTCGGTGTAGCCTGGACGAATGAGCTGGAGCGGTGTTTTGGCGATCTCTCTGAGAGCCTCATTGATAACGCAATTCGACAACCCCAAGTGGTGGTACATCGCGATTTTCACAGCCGAAACCTAATGGTAGTCCGCAATGGGGAGCTGGCTGTTATCGATTTTCAGGATGCGGTAATGGGGCCCATCACTTACGATCCTGTGTCTCTACTCAAAGACTGTTACGTGCATTGGCCTAGGCAGCAGCAGCTGGCTTGGTTGCTTGATCACAAGCGGCTTATGACTGAGCAAGGGCGACTTGAACCTGTAGACGATGCCACGTTTGTGGTTTGGTTTGATCTCATGGGTATGCAGCGCCACATTAAAGTGCTGGGTATCTTCGCCCGGCTCTTCTTGCGAGATGGCAAGCCCGGCTATCTTAATGATTTGCCCCTTGTTCTGGCTTACGTGTTACAGGTGACAGCCATTTATGCACCGTCAATGGATTCAGTGGCGGATTTCCAAAATCTCCTCACCCAGCAGATCGTTCCGGTTTGTCAAAAGCAAGCTTGGTACCGCTCGGTGACATTAACGTGAAGGCTATGATTCTGGCGGCGGGCATGGGGCGCCGCATGTTGCCGTTAACACAGGACACCCCCAAGCCGCTGCTGAAAGTGGCGGGCCAGTCGCTGCTGGAACACCATATTGTCAATTTAAAGACCGCGGGAATTACAGAGCTGGTTATCAATGCGGCGTATTTAGCGGACCAAATTGTGGACTTCTGTGGTGATGGCAGCCGCTGGGGTTTAAATATCCACGTGTCGGTTGAGTCAGAGCCTTTGGAGACTGCGGGGGGCATTATTAAAGCGCTGCCCGTCTTAGGTGACAGCCCCTTCCTCGTTGTTAACGGCGATATTTGGTGTCCTTACCCTTTTGAGCGGTTGATTAATGCTGCACCTCGCGCCACGGACGCGCATTTAGTGCTGGTGCCTAATCCATCCCATCATGCTGATGGCGATTTTAGTCTGGAACATGGGTGCCTTCTCCCCAAAGGTCAAATCTCCTTCACCTTTAGTGGTATTGCGGTTTATCGCCCGCAGTTCTTTCTGGGTCTCTCGCCCGTCAAACAGCCGCTCAAGCCGCTTTTAGATGCGGCGATCACAGCCAGTCAAGTTTCTGGCGAAGTCCATGTTGGCCCCTGGGTCGATGTGGGCACACCCGAGCGTCTGCAAGCTGTAGATGAGGCCTGTAGGACGGCCTGGTAATTCAATGCGGGGTAAACGGGGTTGCGAGTTCTAAGCTCTTGGTCTCGGTTCCCGGCCGTGATGCTTGCACCCCATCGTCTATATCGCCCCTTGGGAAACGTGAATTAATGCAAACAGAATCTTTGCCAAGCTTATGTCGCCCGAATCTTTATCAATTTGAGACGCATATCGCGATTTTAATAGCATAAAGGGAAATTTTTGCGATATCTTGACGCATGTGAGCTGTTAAGTTTGGCGAAATGAGCACACAGACTGGCGGGTACTGCACAGTTATCGGTCAAAGGTTGCCACAAACTAAGGACATGAAGTCGTTAGATCAACAACAAGGATTTGTTATGGAAGATTTACGCCCTGAGCCAAGGATGGCTTCTAAACAATCATTTAACACCTTATCTCGTGGATCGAAATGTAATTCACGTGTTAATCAAATATTGCCTTTCTCGGCTTTGGATGCTCTGAAATTTTTATATTTGAGCACCCAGCGTAGTTAAACCCGCATAACGGTCTGGGTTTACAAATGAAAACCAAATTTACAAAGCCCTATGCTGGAACGACAACAGGGTCGTTTAGTTATCAGCAGGGGCACTAAAGGCAGGCTGACTTATGAGACGCACACCAATTAAGAAACCTCTAGAGCTACCCCGGTTTGGCAAAGACGCCGTCACAGTCAACGGCGTAATGCAGGCGTTTGCATGTTTGGTGGGGGCCTGCCTTCTAGCTTTTGGCGTTCCAGCCCAAGCCAACCCTAATGCCCCATTACTCGACAATACGCCGGTCAAGCGAACGCTGGCCGTGTCTGATTACGACTCTGTTGCAGGCCTGTCAGCCATTGAGGCGGATATAGACATCACTCAAAGCGAGATTCAAATTACCGAGGTCTATATTGGCCTGCAAGGAAGAGCCCCCGATCCCGGAGGGTTAGCCTACTGGGTAAACCAGCTTGACTCTGCAATCGCTGCAGGACAAGCCCGAAGTTTAGCGCTGAAGAAGCTGACGAACGATATTACGCTGAGTGAGGAGTGGTATTCGGGCATAGGCGCGAATGACGGGCTCACGCAATCAGGTGCCGAGGCGATAGTCAGGGCTATGTACCTCAACCTCTTTGACCGACCAGCAACGGCCTCCGATGTGGCTTACTGGTCCGCTGACCTTACAACGGGTCGCGTTACCGAGTCAGAGATGGTGGTGTTGTTGATCTTGGGAGCGCAGTCCAAAGGCAACGCAGATAGTCAGGTGCTTGAGTTTAAGCGCCAAGCCGCCAGCTACTATTCGAGCAACATTACGTCAGCGTCATTCATGAGAGAAAGTGCCACCGAAGCGGTCGCTGGTGTAACTGACGAGCAATCACTGCTGGCTTCAGTTGATTTTACTGATCAGCAATCACTTCTGGAATCGGCCGCTTGTGGATCCACTGCCAAGGCGTGCTATATCAGCGACGTTGAGCCCGTAGTCCAGCAGAGGTGCGTGGTCTGTCATCAGCAAGGCTTAACCGCAGATCAGCAAGGTGCACGGCTGCTTTTTACCGACGATGCAGCCACCAATCACGCCGCCCTCGAGACCTTTGTAACCACCGACGGTGTGGGTGCCGATTGGTTGTTGGGCAAGATTGTCGGCGATTTGGGGCATGGCGGCGGTCCGGTATTGGTGCAGGGTAGCAATAGCTACTTTGCGTTTGCTGACTACCTCACCCTGCTTGTCGGAGCAAATACTGGTGGCGGTAGTGTTGAAGCCAGCTCGATTTGGTCGGGCACCGTGATGGAAAATCCGGAAACAACCCTGCGCCGGGCGGGTATCCTTCTGGCAGGAAAGGTCCCCAGCGCAGCTGCAATCCGGCGTGTACAATCGCTCAAGCACGGGCTAAAGAGCGAATTGATTGCCCTAATGGAAGGCGAGGGCTTCCACGATTTCCTTACCACTGGAGCCAACGATAGGTTGTTAACAAATGGGCTGAATAATGGCATCGACTTCCAGTTTAATACTTGGCGCTTTCCCACTTTCCAGCAGTTTGAGCGCAGCCTCCCCGAAGATCGCCCAGAGGAGTTTAATACTGAAGAATACTGGGACCGGCCTTTTCTGGATCGAGGAAGTGCAAATGGAGAGTTTAGACAGGCATTGATCCGCGAGCCCCTTGAGCTGATTGCTTACATCGTTGAAAACGACCGATCCTATAAAGAAGTTGTGACCGCAGACTACACTATGGTCAACCAATTCTCGGCCATGGCTTATCGAGCAGATGTGACTTTTGATGAGCCCATGTATGACGATGATGGCTTCTACGATCGATCGCGCCTAAACATGTTTAAACCGGCGAAAAACAGCGGGCACATCCCCAGAATTAATGACAACATTGTCGACCAAGACGCGGAGGTTTATTCGATCGCTGAGTACCACGATTGGCCCCATGCCGGGGTGTTGAGCACACCGGCCTGGCTTACTCGTTACCCCTCTACCGACACGAATCGCAATCGCGCCCGAGCCCGGTGGACCTATTATCAGTTTCTGGGAGTGGATATTGAAAAGTTGGCCCCCAGAACTACTGATCCGGTGGCACTGGCCGACACTAACAATCCCACCATGAACAACCCGGCGTGTACGGTTTGTCATGAACGCATGGACCCGGTTGCGGGTGCTTATCAAAGCTTTGGTGATGGCGGCAACTATCTCGATCAGTGGGAAGGGTTAGATTCGTTGTCAGACACGTACAAAAATCAGCAAAGACCCGA